>LNFM01006932.1_pt1 | contig 18225 bp, 15 predicted proteins | sample 596031 | NCBI WGS metagenome assembly LNFM01 (sample SAMN04254537, study PRJNA301005) | activated carbon metagenome | isolation source: dual media filters at the Ann Arbor, Michigan drinking water treatment plant | place: USA: Ann Arbor | reverse complement strand
TCGGCCTTCAGCGCGTGGGCCAGCTTGGGCCGGTCGAGCGTGTGGATCACGTCGAACAGCGCCACCGCATCGCGTACCTTGTTCGACTGCAGCGGACCAATCAGATGCAGTTCGAGATCGGGATGGGCATTGCGGATCGCCGGCCACTTGCCCTGCGCTTCCTGAACGCGGTTCTCGCCGAACAACCGCTGTCCAGCAGCGATCACCGGTTTGATCTCGACCTCGCTGAACGTCTTGGACACCGCGATCAGGCGCACCGATGCCGGGTCGCGCCCGACCTCCCGCGCCGTCTTCTCGATCCTTGCCCGGACCTCCGCCAGCCGCTGTTCCGCCGTCTCCGTCATTGTCTCCGCCTTGACTTGCCTTACGGCTGGCCCAATCCCTTGACCCGAACAGCCCTTTGGGCACATTACCCGCCCAGCTTATTCGCCCCGCACGCAAAATACGAACCGAGGTCGCCCGATGGCCGCCGAACGATATAACGCGCCTGATCGCGAGCCGCACTGGCAGAAAGTCTGGGAGGAGCGCGATTGCTTCCTCACCAAGACCGATCCGGCGAAGCCGAAGTGCTACGTGCTCGAGATGTTCCCGTATCCGTCGGGGCGCATCCATATGGGTCACGTGCGCAACTATACCATGGGTGATGTGCTGGCCCGCTACAAGCGCGCGCGCGGCTTCAACGTGCTCCATCCGATGGGCTGGGACGCCTTCGGAATGCCGGCCGAGAACGCCGCGATGGAGCGCCAGACGCATCCCGCGACCTGGACCTACGCCAACATCGACGCGATGAAGCACCAGCTCAAGTCGATGGGGCTCGCCATCGATTGGAGCCGCGAGTTCGCGACTTGCAATCCCAGCTACTACCGTCATCAGCAGCGGCTGTTCCTGGATATGTACGCGAAGGACCTCGCGTACCGCCGGTCGAGCAAGGTCAACTGGGATCCCGTCGACCACACCGTGCTGGCCAACGAACAGGTCATCGATGGCCGTGGCTGGCGATCGGGCGCGTTGGTCGAACAGCGCGAGCGGATGCAGTGGGCGTTCAAAATCACCGCCTTCGCCGACGATCTGCTCGAAGCACTCAACACGCTCGACAAATGGCCGGAAAAAGTCCGCCTCATGCAGGCGAACTGGATCGGCCGCTCGGAAGGGCTGATGGTGCGGTGGGCGCTGGACGCTGCGACTGCGCCGAAAGATGCAACGGAACTCGAAGTCTTCACGACCCGACCGGACACGCTCTACGGCGCCTCGTTCCTGGCGATCGCGCCGGACCATCCGCTGGCGCTCGCCGCGGCCGCATCGAACCCTGCCGTCGCGGCCTTCAGCGAGGAATGCCGGCGCATGGGCACATCGGTTGCGGCCCTCGAAAGTGCGGAAAAGAAGGGCATCGATACGGGCATCGTGGCGATCCATCCGCTCGATCCGACGTGGAAGCTCCCGGTCTACGTCGCGAACTTCATTCTGATGGAATATGGCACCGGCGCGATCTTCGGCTGTCCAGCCCACGACCAGCGCGACATCGAATTCGCCCGCACCTACGGCCTGCCGGTCGTGCCCGTGGTCGCTCCGACCGAGGCGAAGGCACGCGCGCGCGCGCTCGCCCAGGTCGAAGCCGGCGAGGCTTATGTCGACGACGGCGTGATGATCAATTCGAAAGCCCTCGACGGTCTCGACATCAAGGCGGCGTTCAACGCCATCGCCGACCGCCTCGAAGGCGAGATGCTGGCCGGCACCGCCGTCGCCAAGCGCAAGGTCAACTATCGCCTGCGCGACTGGGGCATCTCGCGCCAGCGCTACTGGGGATGCCCGATCCCGATTATCCATTGCCCGACGTGCGGCGAGGTGCCGGTGCCGGTCGATCAGCTTCCGGTCAAACTCCCGGAGGATGTTTCGTTCGTCGAGCCCGGTAATCCGCTCGATCGCCACCCGACGTGGAAGCATGTCGATTGCCCCAAATGCGGGAGCAAGGCGGTCCGCGAGACCGACACGATGGATACGTTCGTCGACAGCTCCTGGTATTTCGCGCGCTTCACCGCGCCGAACGCCGAGACGCCTGTCGACCAAACCGCGGCCGACTACTGGCTGCCGGTCGACCAATACATCGGCGGCATCGAGCACGCGATCCTGCACCTCCTCTATTCACGCTTCTTCGCCCGCGCCATGGGCGAAACCGGCAACCTGAGCCCCAGCCTGAAGGAGCCGTTCGCGGCGCTGTTCACCCAGGGCATGGTCGTTCACGAGACCTACAAGTCCGGCGATGGGCAGTGGCTGCTGCCGACCGACGTCCGCATCGAAGGTGAAGGCGACGCCCGCCGCGCGACCGAAATCGGCAGCGGCAAGCCTGCCGAGATCGGCTCGATCGAAAAGATGTCGAAGTCCAAGAAGAATCTCGTCGATCCCGACGACATCATCCAGCACTGGGGCGCCGATTGCGCGCGCTGGTTCATGCTGTCCGACAGCCCGCCCGAGCGCGACGTGATCTGGACCGAGACCGGCGTCGCCGGTGCCGGACGATTCATTCAGCGCATCTGGCGCCTGATGGGCGAGATCGAGGTCAAGGCCGCGCCGAAGGACGCCCCCCGTCCCGCCGATTTCGGCGAGGAGGCGCAGGAACTTCGCCGAGCCGCCCACAAGTCGCTCGACGCCGTCGGCCGCAATATTGAAGCCCTGCGCTTCAATGTGGCCGTTGCGCAACTCTACGAGCTCTCCAACGCGCTGACGGCGGCGCTTGCCAAGCAGGGCGCCGGCCTCGATTGGGCATTACGCGAGGCGATCGAGCACCTTGTGCAGATGATCGGCCCAATGATGCCGCATTTGGCGGAAGAATGCTGGGCGCGGCTTGGGTACAACACCCTTTTGGCAGATCAGCCTTGGCCGCAGGCGGAAGCGGCCTTGCTCGTTGACGATCGCGTCACCATTGCCGTACAGGTGAATGGCAAGCGCCGCGATGAATTGACGGTTGCGAGGTCGGCTTCCAAAGAGGAAATCGAGACCGCGGCTCTGAAACTCGAGGGTGTCGTGCGGGCGATCGAGGGCCGGCCAGTGAAAAAGGTCATCGTGGTCCCGCAAAGGATCGTGAATGTCGTCGCCTAATGGAAAGAAGCCGCAGGTAGAGCCGACGAGACGCGCATTGCTGCGCGGGCTCGGGCTGACGCTCGTGACGCTTCCGGTGCTCACGGCCTGCGGCGAGGGTTCCTTCAGTCCGATGTACGGGATCACCGCGTCGGGCGAAAACCTTAGCGAACGGCTCGCCAAAGTGGATATCGCGCCGATCCCGAGCCGCGTCGGGCAGCGCATCCGTAACGAGCTGATCTTCAACAACACCGGCGGTGGCGAAGCGCCCAAGCCTGCGTTCCGGCTCGAAATCGCGATTCGCGAAGGCCTCAATTCGACGCTGGTCACCTCGACCGGCGAAGCGTTCAGCCAAGTCTACAACGTCGACGCCGGCTACCAGCTCATATCGCTCAAGGACAAGGCCGTGGTCCTCAAGGGCACCTCGCACGCCCGCGCCGCCTTCGAGCGCTATCAGTCGATCTACGCCAACGTGCGCGCCCGCGAGGACGCCGAACAGCGCGTCGCCCGCACCATCGCGGAAGAGCTGAAGGTGCGCCTCAACGCGTACCTGTCGCGCGCGCCGGCTTAGATTTGAGTTGCTGACCAGCGCTGCTGTAGCGGCCGAAGGCCGTTTGGTGGGAATTCCAACAGGCGTGGCAGCGCCGCGGCGCCGGTAGGCGAAGCCGTCGGCGACCGCGGAAAGTAAAAATGGTCGCAATCAAAGCCCACCAGGCCAATTCCGTGCTGACGCGCCCAGACGGCACGCTCGTCGCGTTCCTGATTTATGGGAGCGACGTCGGGCTCGTGAGCGAACGGGCGGTGAAACTCGCGCAATCGCTGGCGGCGCGCGAGAGCCCGCCGGGCGAGATCGTGCGCATCGACGAGCCCGAACTCGAACAGGATAGCGAGCGCCTGTCGACCGAGCTGCTGACGATGGCGATGTTCGGTGGCCGCAAGATCGTGCGCACGAGCCTCAGCCGGCGACTGACCGGCGCGGCGTTGCGGGATCTGCTCGCGGGTCCGCCGCTCGCCGGCATCCTCATCGTCGAGGGTGGTAACCTGCGTGCCGACGATACCGCGCGTCAGGTCTTCGAAAAATCCGCGACCGCTGCCGCGATCCCTTGCTTCGCGGACGACGCCCAATCGCTCGAAACCATGGTCGGCGAGGTGCTCGCCGGCCACGCACTGAAGATCACACCCGACGCTCGCGAGCTGCTGATCGCCCGCCTCGGTGCCGACCGCGGCCTCTCGCGCGGCGAGGTCGAGAAACTCGCCCTCTACGCCGCCGGACAAGGCACGATCGACGCCGACGCCGTCGATGCCATCGTCGGGGACGCCTCCGAACTGGCTATGGAGCGCGTCGTCGATGCGGCGGCTGCCGGCGACGTGACCCGCGCGGTCTCGGGTTGCCAGCGCCTGATGGCGGCCGGCGACGGCGCCCAATCCGTCATCGCGGCGGTCCAGTGGCATTTTGCCCGCCTCCATCGCATTCGCGCCGGCATCGACGCCGGCCGCAGCATGGACGACGCACTCCGCCAGATCCGTCCACCCCTCCATTTCAAGCGCCGCGCCGCGATCGAGGCTCAATGCCGGCGGTGGACCGGCCCGAAACTGGCGGCGGCATTGGCCCGCATCCGGGCGAGCGCACTGGCCGCGCGGAGCAGCTCCGCCCTCGAAGACGCCCATGCCGAGCGCCTGCTGATGGAGCTTGCCCGCATCGCCGGCAGCCAGGGCGGCGCCGCAACTGGGCGCGCCCGATCCGGATAACCCCGCGAGTCGGCTTGCCGCCTACCGCTGGTCAATGATAGTCCAGCCGCACGCCGCAGGAGGGACCACCCATGGCCGAGATCGCGTACGACGTCGTTGGTATCGGCAATGCCATCGTCGACATCATTGCCCGCGCCAAGCCCGAATTCATCACCAAGCACGGCCTCGCCAAGGGACATATGACCCTGGTCGACGCGGATGCCGTGTCGGACCTCTACAAGGTCATGGGACCGGCGGTCGAGATCTCAGGCGGATCGGCCGCCAATACGATGGTCGGCATTGCCTCGCTCGGCGGCAAATCCGCCTTCATCGGCAAAGTGGCCGAGGATGACTTCGGCAAGATTTTCGCTCATGACATCCGCGCGGCCGGCGTCGCGTTCGACACCAAACCGTCGACCGGCGGTGCCCCCACCGCTCGCTCGCTTATCCTCGTGACGCCCGATGGCGAGCGCACGATGAACACGTTCCTCGGCGTCAGCCCCGAGTTGAGCCCGCGTGACGTCGACGCTGATCTCGTCGCTTCCGGGCGCATCCTCTACCTCGAAGGCTATCTGTTCGATCGCCCGGACGCGCAGGACGCCTTCCGGCGTGCTGCCGAAATTGCAGGTGCGGCCGGTCGCGAGGTCGCGCTGACGCTCTCCGACAGCTTCTGCGTCGAGCGTCACCGCGTCGAATTCATCGACCTGATCCGCGAGCGCGTCGACATCCTGTTCGCCAACGAATCCGAGATCATGGCGCTCTACCAGACCAGATCGTTCGAGGACGCCTCGCGGCAAGCCAAGACCGATGCCAAGATCGCGGTTCTCACGCGCAGCGCCAAAGGTTCGGTGATTTTCAAAGGCGACAAGGCGGCGAGCGTTCCGGCTGCGCCAATCCGTCACGTCGAGGACACGACCGGTGCCGGCGACCTCTACGCCGCGGGCTTCCTCTATGGCTATGCCGCCGGCCGGCCGCTCGACATTTGCGGCCATATCGGCAGCCTCGCGGCTGCCGAGGTCATCAGCCATATGGGTGCGCGTCCCGAAACCTCGCTCGCGGCCCTCGTCGCCGCCCGCGGTCTCTAGCGCCGCTCCGACAACGGCGACGAAGACTCACACGGAACGACAGCGCTCATCACCCGTTGTCCAATCATGGGCTGCATAGGCACGCCCCGTGGAGAAATCCGTACACAAAGCGATGCATCTGCGCTATTGTTGTGCATCGCAACATAAATGGGCGAATGACTGTGCGCATTTGTGTCCGGTCCACGCCGTTCGTCTCGCATAGGGGTGATTTCCGATGGCTGTCACGAAACGCGCCAAGACCAAGACCGCGAAGCGGGCCCCACCGCCTGCGAAAAAGGCGAAACTAACGGTGTCGCGCTCCAAGGCGCGCGCCAAGAATTCTTCGTCTCAGAAGTCTGCGCCCATCAAGGCGTCCGCCAAGCGGACCGTAGCCGTTGCGCAGGGCAAGCGCCGGGCAGCGCCCGAGAAGACAGTGCCCGCCGCCGCCCCGCTCCTTGCTGCCGCGCCGAAGAAGGTCGGCAAAGTGGCCCCAGCCGCGAAACCCGACGCGCCGTATCAGCCTAAGACCGCGGTTGCGCCGCTCGCGACCTCTAGCGCGAAAACAACGACTGCCTCTTCGAGGAGTGTGGTTCCGCCCGCTCCAACCGCACCTGTGTTCGACCCGCTCGCGCTCGCCGGCCCATGGCTACTATTAGGCGCCAAGATGGCCATGGCCAATCTCGACATGCAGGCCCGCATGGCCAAAGCCGCGATGAGTTTGCCGCCTGCGGCAATCGCGATGCGTCAGGGCTCGGCCGCCTACAGAACTTGGCTCGGACTGGTGAAACACGCGACGCCCGCCAAGGACTGAACACCTCCGCTCGCCTTGCACTGGCCTACAACCGCCGCAGCAGCACGCCTTCGACACGATGATCCGCTCCCTTGCGCAAGATGCAGCGGGCGCGTTGGCGCGTCGGGAGAATGTTTTCCTCGAGATTGAGTTTGTTGATGCCGCTCCAGATCTCGAGGGCTTTGGCCTGCGCCTCCTCGTTCGTGAGCTTTGCGTAACGGTGAAAATACGCGGCGGGATCGCGGAACGCGGTGTTGCGCAAGCGCATGAAGCGGGTGACGTACCACGCCTCGATTACCGTCGGATCGGCGTCGATGTAGATCGAGAAATCGAAGAAGTCGGACACGAACGGGATCGCGGTGCCGTCTTTCGGCATCCGCGCCGGCTGCAGCACATTGAGCCCCTCGACGATCAGGATATCGGGGCGATCGACGATCACCTGCTGGCCCGGAATGATGTCGTAGTGGAAATGCGAATAGACAGGCGCCACGACCTTCTCGCGTCCCGACTTCACATCGCCGAGGAAGTTCAACAGTCGCGCAAGATCAAAGCTCTCGGGAAAACCCTTGCGGTGCATGATGCCGCGCGCTTCGAGCTCGTGGTTCGGCCACAGGAACCCATCGGTGGTGACGAGATCGACGCGCGGATGATCCGGCCATCGCGCCAGCAGCGCCCGCATGACGCGCGCCGTCGTGCTCTTGCCGACCGCGACCGAGCCGGCCACACCGATGATGAACGGCACGCGTCGGCCCTGGCGTCCGAGAAATTTTGACGTGACTGAGTACAGCTCCTGCGAAGCCGCTACGTACAGGTTTACGAGTCGCGACAGCGGCAGATAGATCTGCTCGACTTCTTCGACCGACAGTTCCTCGATTAGACCTGAGAGTGGCGCGAGGTCACGCGGCACCAGCGTCATCGGCGTATCCGCACGCAGCCGCGCCCAATCCTCGCGACTGAAGGTTCGGTAGGGCGAGAACTGCACGCCCGTGCGCGCGGCAAGCTCTTCCTGTTGCAGGACGTCTCGCATCGCCTCAGCCCTCCTTCCGGCTGCGGCTGGCCTTTTCATCGATGCCAGAGGTGCCGATGCGGCGCTCCAGTGTCTCCAGCACGTCGTCGATCGCCAGTCCGCGCACTTCGAGCAGCACCAGCAAATGATAAAGGAGATCTGCCGATTCTGCTTTCAACGCTTCGTCATTTTCGGTGAGACCCGCAATCACTACCTCGACCGCCTCTTCGCCGAGCTTCTTCGCGCAACGGCGTACGCCGGCATCGAGCAGTTGTCGCGTGTAGGACGTATCCGCGGTTGCTGTGCGGCGCGCCTTGATGGTCGCCGCGAGACGGGCGAGCACCGTCGCCGCGGGATCGCCGTCGCCTAGAGTCGCCGCCATGTGCCTCAGTCTCCAGTCCAACACTGCATTCCGCATCCATACTGCCGTCGCCCGAGAATGTCATGACCGCTCCTGCGGTTACGTGAACGGCGGCGGACGCTTAGCGGACCAGATGTGCTCGATCGGATCTCCAGCGGGCTCGCCAGTCTCTCCTGGCGGCGCTTCACCCTCCCATCCATGGAATCCAAGAACCCGAATATTTTACATATTTTACAGCGCTTTACATTGTCATCAAACGATTATGCCCATGGGCTAGGAGTCTGGTCAGGGCCAAGGGGCCCGCAGAGGTGTACGGCAAGAGGGCCGGCCTCCTTTTTGTTGGTCTGGGAGATCACAATGAGCACCAAGTTCATCACGACCGCGGCAGCGATGGCTGCTGTGGGCATCGTCGGCTTTGCCGGCGCCGCATCGGCGCGCGACCAGATCCGGATTGTCGGCTCGTCGACGGTCTATCCGTTCACCACGGCGGTTGCCGAGCAGTTCGGCAAATCCGGCGGTGGCAAGACCCCGGTCGTCGAGTCGACCGGCACCGGCGGCGGCTTCAAGCTGTTCTGCGCCGGCGTCGGCGAAGGTCATCCCGATCTGACCAACGCGTCACGGGCGATCAAGAAGGGCGAGTTCGACGATTGCCAGAAAAACGGCGTCAAGGACATCGTCGAGATCAAGGTCGGCATCGACGGCCTGACGATCGCACAGTCCAAGGCAGGCCCCGGCATCAAGCTGACGATGGCGCAGGTCTTCCTCGCCCTTGCGGAGCAGGTTCCGGACAAGGATGGCAAGCTCGTCGCCAATCCGTACAAGAGCTGGTCGGACATCGATCCGTCGCTGCCGAGCGTCAAGATCGAAGTGCTTGGTCCGCCGCCGACGTCGGGTACGCGCGACAGCTTCCACGAGCTGTTCATGGAACCCGGCGCGGAGAAAATTCCGGCACTCGCGGCTCTGAAGAAGTCCGACCGTAAGGCCTTCGACAAAGCTTGGAAGTCGATCCGCAAGGATGGCGCCTACGTCGAAGCGGGCGAGAACGACAACGTCATCGTCCAGAAGCTCGAGGCGAACAAAACTGCCTTCGGCATCTTCGGTTATTCGTTCCTCGAGGAGAATGCAGCCAAGCTGCGCGGCGTCGCGATCGATGGCGTCGAGCCGGACTATGATGCGATCGCCGAAGGCAAGTACAAGGGCGCCCGTCCGCTCTTCATCTACGCCAAGAAGCAGCATGTCGGCGTCATCCCCGGCATCGACAAGTTCGTCGCCGAGTACGTGTCGTCGAAGGCCATGTCGAAGGACGGTTACCTCGCCAACAAGGGCTTGGTCGCACTTCCCAAGGCCGAAGCCGACAAGGTTGCTTCGGCAGCCAAGGCGATGAAGCCGATCGGCGCCACCGACGTCATGAACTAAGGCGCAACAATCATGGACCATGCGACCTGGGAGCGGTCCTCCCGGTCGCATGCGTCCGACCAATCCCCTAAAATCCGGCCGCTCTGCACCTCTCAGGAATTTCGCCAATGACGGCCGTATATTTTTTCACGCTCGCGTGTCTGGTCGTCGGCGGATACGTCCTGGCCGCCCGCCGCGCGAGAGCGCTGAAAACCTCCAGCGGGCAACTGATTCATTCGCTCCCGGCCTATCACGGCATGCTCGCCGCGGTGGCCTTCATGGTGCCGGCCGTGCTGATCTACATGATCGGAATGCCGATCGTGAAGCAGTTCGCCACCTCGAGCATTTACACATTCTTCCCACCCGAGCTGGCCAGCGATCCGCTGCAACGCGGCGTCATTCTGCGCGACGTGGGAAATATTCTTGCCGGCCAGCCGACCGGCGAGCCGTCGCCTGCACTGCGCGACGCTGCCGCGAACTATCATAGTATCTTCACATGGGGCCAGCGCGCCGTGATGGCGCTCGGCATCGGCCTCGGTCTGATCCTCTTCGTCGTCGTGCTGTCTCGCATCAGTCCTGCGTTCCGCGCCCGAAACATGTTCGAGCGGTTCGTTACCGTCGTGCTGATGCTGTGCGCGCTGGTCGCGATCCTGACAACGATAGGCATCGTCTTCTCCGTCGTTTGGGAGACCTATCGGTTCTTCTTCGATCCCGCGCTGAAAGGACGTCCAACTGTCAGCCAATTCCTGTTCGGCACCGAATGGAATCCGCAAGCGGCATTGCGCGCCGACCAAGGGGACATCAAGACCGCTTTCGGCTTCATCCCGCTGCTGACCGGCACGCTGCTGATCACGATCATCGCCATCACTGTCGCCGGACCACTGGGTTTGTTCTCGGCGATCTATCTCTCCGAGTACGCGACGCCACGCTTTCGTGCCTTTGCCAAGCCGATCCTGGAGATCCTGGCTGGCATTCCGACGGTGGTCCTCGGCTTCTTTGCAGCTTTGACGGTGGCACCCTACATTCGTGGCTGGGGTGAGAGCCTCGGCCTCGATGTCGCCTCCGAGTCCGCACTCGCCGCCGGCCTCGTCATGGGCATGATGATCATCCCCTTCATCTCGTCGCTTTCGGACGACGTCATCAACGCGGTGCCGCAGTCCCTCCGCGATGGCGCCTACGCGCTCGGCGCCACGAAATCCGAGACGATCAAGAAGGTGGTCCTTCCAGCGGCGCTGCCCGGCATCGTTTCCGCGTTCATGCTCGCGATCAGCCGTGCGATCGGCGAAACGATGATCGTCGTCATGGCGGCCGGCCTCGCCGCCAATCTCACCTTCAATCCGTTGGACGCCGTGACCACCATCACCGTCCAGATCAAGACCATCCTCGTCGGCGATCAGGAATTCGACAGCGCCAAGACGCTCGCAGCGTTCGCGCTCGGCTTCGTGCTCTTCTTCATCACGCTGGTCCTCAACATGATCGCCCAACAGATCGTGCGCAGATATCGAGAGCAGTATGACTGACACCACCGCCGCTCTACCGATCCCCGTTCCCGCTCGCAGGCGCCACGACACGACGTCGCCGGAGGCTCAGGCCGCGGTGCGCCGCCGCTATCGCGCGGAAGCGCGCTTCAAGCTGTACGGCCTGCTTGCGATCGCGACGGCTGCGATTTTCCTCGTCGTCCTGCTGCTCGACGTGCTGACGAAGGCGCTCCCCGCTTTCACGATCCACTCCCTGCAGCTCAATGTGGCGGTGCCGGCGGACCTCGTGCCAGCGGACCAGAAATCCAATCCCGCCGCCATCCAGGCAGCGGACTATCTCCCCCTGACGCGCGATGCCTTGAGGACGGCCATCCCGGGAATCAAGGGCCGGGGTCCGGAACGCACATTGACCCGACTTGTCAGTTCGGGCGCGGCCGACGACCTCCGCAGCCGCGTCACCGCCGACCCCACGCTGATCGCCACGACGATCAAGACGCCACTGCTCCTGTCCGACGATGCCGACCTCTACTTCAAGGGCGCCGGCACGCCGATCATTACCCGACCCGGCCGTAGCGTCGCCACCCCGAGCGGTACGACCGGTTCGATCACCATCACCACGTCTGCAGCCGACTTCTCGGAAAACCTCGTCACGCTCAAGCTGGCGATGGCGGAGCGCGCCCGCGCGTTGACCGCCGAAGCCCAGCGTCTCTCTCGCAGCACTGCTGTAGACGCCGCCGCCCGCGTGACCGCGCTGCGCGAGGAAGCCGCGGTACTCACCGCCCGCGCCGCGGATCGCAGCGCCGCCGAGCAACTCGACAGCCGGCTGCCCTCGATACTGGTCGAGATCAATGGCGGCCTCGTCAAAATCGGCCAGCTCACCACCGACCGCATCGAGGGTGAGGTCCTACTACCACTCGCGTCTTCAGGCGAAGCGAAGCCCGGTGATTGGCGGATCGTGACGTACGCAACGCCCGAAAGCAGCCGCAAAATTACAGACCTCGAGGTCGCGTTCCTCGAACGCTTCAAGGCACAGGGCCAGGTCGAACGGAGCTTCAACTGGCGCTTCTTCACCTCCGGCGACAGCCGCGAACCCGAGCTCGCCGGCATTCGCGGCGCGATTTTTGGCACCGCGCTGACACTCATGGTCACGTTGGCGCTCTGCTTGCCGATCGGCGTGCTGGCCGCAATCTATCTCGAGGAATTTGCCGCAAAGAACAGGTTCACCGATTTCCTCGAGGTCAACATCAACAACCTCGCGGCGGTGCCCTCGATCGTCTTTGGCCTACTCGGCCTTGCGATGTTCCTGAATTTCTTCGGGCTGCCACGTTCCGCACCACTTGTCGGCGGCCTCGTGCTGGCGCTGCTGGTGCTCCCCACGATCATCATCGCCTCGCGTGCCGCGCTGAAGGCGGTGCCGCCGTCGATCAAGGAAGCCGCGCTCGGCGTCGGTGCCTCACATCAACAGGCAATCTTTCACCACGTGTTGCCGCTTGCGATGCCCGGCATCATGACCGGCACGATCATCGGCATGGCGCACGCCCTTGGTGAGACGGCCCCGCTGCTCATGATCGGCATGGTCGCGTTCATCGTCGACGTGCCGAGCTCGATCACCGATGCCGCGACCGTGCTGCCGGTGCAGATCTTCCTCTGGTCCGACTTGCCGGAGCTCGCATTCCAATACAAAACGGCGGCGGCGATCGTTGTGCTTCTCGTGTTCCTGTTCGTCATGAATGGGACCGCGATCTGGTTGCGCAAGCGCTTCGAGCGCCGCTGGTAGCCCTTACCTGTTCCGGAGAACACCACGTCATGGATATGACCACCCAAGGGATACCGAATGCGCTGCCGTTCTCGCCGACCAAGGCCGCGGCTAAAGCGAAGGTCTCCGCGCGCGGCGTCAACGTCTACTACGGCGAGAAGCACGCCCTCCACGATGTGTCGGTCGAGATCCCCGATCAGGCCGTCATGTCCTTCATCGGCCCATCCGGCTGCGGCAAGTCGACGTTTCTGCGCTGCGTCAATCGCATGAACGATACGATCCCGATCTGCCGCGTCACGGGCAGCATCGAGATCGACGGCAAGGACATCTACGACCCGGCACTCGACGTCGTGCAACTGCGCGCGCGTGTCGGCATGGTGTTCCAGAAGCCGAATCCGTTTCCGAAATCGATCTTTGAGAACGTCGCCTACGGCCCGCGCATCCATGGCATGGCGAAGAACAAGACCGATCTCGACGAGATCGTCATGACCAGTCTCGAGAAGGCCGGCCTGATCAAGGAAGTGAAGGACCGCCTCAACGATTCGGGCACCAGCCTGTCGGGTGGCCAGCAGCAACGCCTTTGCATTGCACGGGCCATTGCAGTGAGCCCTGAGATCATCCTCATGGATGAGCCCTGCTCGGCCCTCGATCCGATTGCGACCGCGCGCATCGAAGAGTTGATCGACGAGCTGCGCTCTAATTTCTGCATCATCATCGTGACGCACTCGATGCAGCAGGCGGCCCGCGTCTCCCAGCGCACCGCTTTTTTCCATCTCGGCAACCTCGTCGAGGAAGGCGAGACGGAAGCGATCTTCACGAACCCGAAGGAAGAGCGCACGCGCGACTACATCACCGGTCGGTTCGGGTAAGCTACTCAGCTAGACGTGCTGCCCACCGTTGATGTGGAGTTCGGCGCCGTTCACGTAGCTCGACTGGTCGGTGCAAAGAAAATAGATCGCCTTGGCGACCTCTTGCGGCTCGCCCAAGCGACGCAACGGAATCTGTTCGTTGACGATGCGATCGGTGCCGGGCGACAGGATCGACGTATCGATCTCGCCAGGTGAGATCGCATTGACGCGCACACCGCGCGGCCCGAAATCCGTGGCCATTTCGCGCGTCAGCCCAGCGAGTGCCGCTTTCGATGTCGCGTAGGCTGCCCCTGCGAAAGGATGGACGCGCCCGCCTGCGATCGACGTCACGTTGACCACGGCGCCTTGCGCGCGTTCCAATTCGGCGAGCAGGCCGCGCGCCAGCAAAACAGGGGCAAAAAAATTCACCTGAAACACGCGGCGCCAATCGTCGAGAGGCGTTTCGAGCGTGCCGAGCCGTTCGCCCTCGGCGCCCTTCGGGCTGATGCCCGCATTGTTGACCAAGGCATTCAGATGTCCGCGCTGATCGGCGAGTCGATGGCGCATCTCCGCGATTGCGCCCTCGGTGTCCTCGGCATGCGACAGGTCGACCTGGATGTGATCCTCGGGCCCCATTTCCCACGGGCAGTTTTCGGGGAACGGATGGCGCGAGCAGGTGATGACCCGCCAGCCCGCCGATGCGAAGCGCTTCACGGTTGCGTGGCCGATGCCGCGTGAAGCGCCCGTCAGGATGAGTGTCTTGCGCTCGCTGGGGCTCGTCGATGACATCGTTGTCTCCGGGTGGGGCTGGCGTCTATGCCGATGGGCTTACATGATCGCACGGCGTCCTCGCGACCGGACGCGCCCCAGTCCGGCCACTTTTCACCCTAACGCACGGACGCGTAGTGCGACGCAAAAAACCGAACAAAACTTGGGCAGTTTTGCAATGTGACGGGATTCCGAACATGCGTAAATTCAAGGGCTGACAAGACGTCGCAGATGGGCTAGTGTCCCCTTGCGTACGAAAATAAGGGCCGCGATAGACCACGTCTGGGGTCTTGTTAGCGCCCAGGTCTAGGGAGCAGGCGACGCGCCAACGGTCCCGAAACAGAGGATCGGGCGAGTCGATTACAGCGATTGTCTCAGTCGCGTTTGGATATCAAGAGAGCGGTCCGTCAAACTCGCTCGAGAATTTGATCACTTCTGGAAAGCAGGGCCCAGCGCCTTGCTTTTTTTGTTTTTGGATCCCGTTTCCGCGCCACGGCCTTTAGCCGCCGGTGACGCCTAGTGGCGAAAGGGGATTGGGGAAATAAACGCCGATGTCCCCGAATTTGCCGACCAACACCGCATAGACCAGCGCGAATAAAGCGCCCGCGACGATCGTTGTGATCGCGCAGGTGCGGAGCAGCCGCGGCGTTACCGGGGCACTCGCCGGCGTGCCAGGGACGATCTCGCCAGCCTCACCCTGCGTCCGCACGCCGAACGGCAGTACGGCGAAGAGCACGGTCCACCAGATGACAAAGTAAATCGCCACTCCGAATGTAATGCTCATCACTGTTCCTACTGGCTGGTCACGGCGCCGATCGGGCCCGCTCGAGCCGGCCACCAATCCGACCGTCCGGCGTTAACTATATAGCGCGCGCTGCACGCCTGCCGGCAATCCTGACGTCGGCCCCCTGCGGCCCCTTCCCTACGCCGCGCGCCGGCTGACAACCAGCCCCCTCGGCGTCGCACTCGCGCCCCGCATCCTCCACCACTGGCCCCGATCCTGCACTTCACACTCCGTAAACCCTTTGGACCGGATCCCGGAGTCGATGCCGATGCGTTCCCTGCCTTGTTTCGTTCTGGCCGCCGCTCTTTTGATTCCCGGTGACCTCCACCCTGCACGCGCTGCCGTGGGCCTACCAGCCGAGCAGTCCACCTCATCCCTAGAGTTGATTGTCATCGAAGCGCGTGGCTGTCCGCTGTGCCAGTTGTTTCGCGACGAAATTGCCCCGGCCTATCGCGCCACCGCACGCGCAAAGCAGGCGCCGCTGCGCTTCGTCGACGTCTCCTTCACGGACCCGGTGACCTTGAACCTGGTCGCGCCGATCGAGATCGTCCCGACGGTTGTGCTGATGCGCGACGGCGCCGAGATCGACCGCCTCGTCGGCTATACCGGCCCGGAAATCTTCATGAGCGTCGTTGGCAAGATGCTCGGCGACACACCCTGACGCTGTTTCAGTTCAACGCAAACAGGGCACCCCGTGGGGTGCCCTGTGTTTCGTTGTGCGACAGCGGCGGCGGATTGCGCCACGACTACCTGGAAATGATCGGCGCCGCGATCGAGGTCGCGATGTGGCGGAAGGCGGCGCGCAATTCATCGCCGGTCGTCGTGTTGTAGAACATATGCGGCTCGCTCGCGCAGCCCCGCAGTGTGTCAACCGCCGAACCCGCGGAGCCCAGACCGAACCCGACCGTGTAGACCGTGATACCCGACACCTTCATGGCCGCGCACATGAGACGCGACTGCTGGGTCGAGGTGCCGTGTGGCGAGTTGCAGTTGGCTCCGCTCGAACCCGTAGCGTAGTCAGGGATCATGGCGCCCGCCGTATTCGACGTGGTGCTATTGCAGTACTGCTGATTGTATTCACCGTCCGTCATCAGCACCGCGACCTTCTTCAGCAGCGGCTGGCCCTTTTCGCCCGTCTGAGTCTGCATCGCGTAAGGCTTCGGCTGGCTCGCCGCTGGGTACACGTCAGCCCAGTTTGGTGACAGCAGATACCATGCCCACGCCGTTCCGAGATGGCCGGCCGTATTGCCGTTGGCAGCGAAGCCGTTGATGACGGTCTTCAGCGCGTCCTTGTTGCTTGTGAGCGGAACGATCGTCGATCCGGGTACGCAGGCCGTGCCACTGCTGGTCTGATAAGCGCGGGGGATCCTGTTCGTGCCCGTCGGTGCTGCATCCGTGAATGCATTGGTGCCCGTACGCTCAACAAGGCAATACGTGTTTGTCCGATAGCGCGTGCTGTTGCCGCCGCTGCGCTGCTTGAACGACAGGCTGGACGACGGATTGTAGGCAACCAGCGGACCGAGCACGCTGCCGGCGTTGACTGCCGCCGAGAACGGCGCCAGCGCCACGCGCGAGGTGAACTCGGCCTGGTCGGCCCACACGACGATGTCGATCAGGTCTTTGGCCGCGGCCTTGAGATCCGTCAGCTTGCTGCCGGCCATTGATCCGGTGACGTCGAGCATCAACGACACCTCGAGGTTGGTGCCCGCGTTACCGCCGCCGGCGATCAGTGCCTGACCGCGCGTCGATACCGTGATGCTCTGCCTTACGAGGCTGAGGAACGGCGTCGGTACGGTCGTTTCACCGATCATCGTGAACGTCGCCGCCTCCATATCTGGCGTGAACGATACGACACGGGAAACTTCTTGTGGCTTGTTGGTGTCGAAGTGCGCGAGCGCTTTCTCTTCGGCCAGCGTGAGGTCGTTCTCGAGTTGCCAGACGCGGGCTGCCGCCAGCACGGAGCTGTCGACCGCACTCTGCAGCCGCTCTCGCGCGACCATGGCGCGTCCCAGATCGACGGCGCCGCCGACCAGCGTGAAGACGACGAAAATAGTCAGCGCAAAAATGATGGCGACCGAACCGCGGTCGTCCTTCGACACCGCGGCAAACTTCATTCGCCGAACCAAATCAGCCTGCCAAACGCCCAACGCCGACATGACGCATACCTCTCACACGGGACAAACCCCATCGCGATACCAATAAGCCTCCGCAATTGATTTTTCCTTAAACCGATCTTCGACAATTCATCGCAATTTAAATTTTTATTCGAGTTGCCGATTTTTCGGCTTTCCGATTCGGAACCGCGGTTATTGTTTTGTTCGCCCAATTTATTCACGATCTGTGAAGCATACCGCCGGCACGACGTGAGCACCGAAAAGGGGCGCCGAGCCGGGCGCCCCTTTTCATTTGTACAGTGCGGCTCGATACTACTGCGAGACGTAGAGCGAGGCGATCGAGGTGGCGATGTGCCGGAAGGCGCTGCGCAGCTCGGTGCCGGTCTGGGTGTTGTAGAAGAGCTTACCCGGGGTACTGAAGTGCCCGTCGTCGGACGCGCAATTCTTGAGCAGGGTGACCGGTGCGCCGGACGTGCCGAGACCGAACCCAACCGTATAGACGATGATCCCCGCCTTCTTCATGGCCGTGCAGAGTGCGGCGGTCTGCACGCTCGCGCTGCCCAGCGCCGACGTGCAGTCACCCTTCTCGCTATTGCCGGGGCCGGCATTGCGATCGGGGATCGAGGCACCGGTGGTGTTGGTGGTCGACCCGTTGCAGTGCTGCTGGTTGTACTCGCCGTCCGTCATCAACACGGCGAATTTCCTGACGTCGCCTCCGCTCCGCGAGGAAGCCGGGCACGTCTCCCATTTCGAACAGCCCGACGGCAGCGGCGGATAGTCAGCGGGCCGGTCCGTTGAATGAATGCTCGCGGGGATGCCAGACCACCACGTCGGCGACAGCATGTACCAAGCCCAGGCAGTGCCCAGCGCGCCAGCGGTGAAGCCATCTGCCTTGAAAGACTCAATGGTGCTGTACAGCTTGGACTTGTCGGCCGTCAGCGGGACGATCGGTGTCGCCGGCAGACACTTGCTGGTGCTCGAACTCGAATAATAGACGCGCGGGACCTTGTTGGACCCCGTTGGCGTCGCGTCGGTGTACGCAGCCGTGCCCTGCCGCTCAG
>LNFM01006931.1_pt1 | contig 18226 bp, 19 predicted proteins | sample 596031 | NCBI WGS metagenome assembly LNFM01 (sample SAMN04254537, study PRJNA301005) | activated carbon metagenome | isolation source: dual media filters at the Ann Arbor, Michigan drinking water treatment plant | place: USA: Ann Arbor | reverse complement strand
GGGCTCGAGGCCCGCCGGATCGAGGGAGGGGACCTCGAGCTTCAAGGCCGATGCGATGGGCGCGAGGCGATGCACCATGCCGGCAGCGAGCTCGGCGGCGGCGATGCGAGCGGCGAGGGCCAGCGACGGCGGGACCTCGGCGAGCGCTTCGATCACGCGGGCCTCGGTGGCGAGGTACGCCACGCGCTCCACGACCACCTGATGATCGTCGAGGGCCGCGCCATGGTCCGTGAGCGAGCGCGTGGCGGCAAGGGCCCGGTCGGCGAGGTCGCGCGCAAAGGTCGTGATCGTCATAGAAGCTCCGCAAGGTTGCGCGTTACCTGGGCACCGTAGCCCGCCCCGAACAAGGCGGCATGCACCGCGAGGGGATAGAGCTGCCAGAGTGAGATGCGCTGCCGCCAGCCCGTCGCGAGCGGGGTCACTTCTTCGTACGCTCCGACGAGCGCATCGGGGAGGCCTCCGAACAGGGCGAGCATGGCGAGATCGATCTCGCGCGGCCCGCCGTACACGGCAGGATCGACGAGCGCCGGCGCTCCCTGGGTGGCGACGACGTTGCCCCACCACAGATCACCGTGCAGGCGGGCGGGTGGCTCCGGCGGTCCGAAGCGGTCGGGACGAGCGCGGAGCTGATCGAGCTGCGCGTCGACCGGCGCCATGCGGCCCGCCGCCGTCGCCTGCGCGCACACCGGGCGGAGCCGATGCTCGACGTAGAGCGTGATCGCATCGGGCGCACGGACCGCGGGCTGCCGCAGCGTGGCGAGATAGTTGTCGTGATCGAGCCCGAAGCCGGGGGCGCCGAGCCGATGGAGCTGCGCGAGCCCGCGCCCGAGCGCTGCATCGAAGCTGCCGCCGCGCGCCGTCGCGTCGACCTGCCCGCGACGCCCTTCGGCGCGCCCGAGCTCGAGCCACTCGAGCGCGAGAAACTGCGGGCCGTACCCGACGACGGCGGGGATGCGGAGCGGCCCCGCGCGCAGCCACTCGAGGCCCCGCGCCTCGGCGGCGAACAGGTCCGGCGCGGCACGGCGATGCGTCTTCACGAACACGACGCGGCCATCATCGAGGCGCGCGCGATACGCGTCATTGATGTCGCCGCCGGCCACCGGCTCGGCGCTGACGACCCGGGCGCCGAGCGTCGCCGCGACCTCGGCCTTCCAGCTCACGCGCGCAGTCTACTCTTCACGTGCTCGAGCAGACCAGCGCACGCGCGCTCGCACAGGTCGAGCACCTCCTCGAAACCGGCTTCACCACCTGAATAGGGATCGGGCACGGGCGCGTCGACGGGCGCCTCCGGATCGAAGCTGCGCAACATGCGAACCTCCGCGGCCAACGGCGCGTCGAGGCGCTTCACGTCGCGGAGGTTGTTCGCGTCCATCACCACGATCAGATCGAACCTCGTGAAGTCGGCGCGCGTGAACTGCCGCGCCCGATGCGTGAGCTCGAGGCCACGGCGCTTGGCGGCGGCCCGGGTGCGCGGGTCGGCGAGCTCGCCGACGTGCCAGTCGCCCGTGCCCGCACTGTCGATCGTCACCCGATCGGCGAGCCCGGCGTCGCGAACCATCCGCGCGAACACGCCCTCGGCCGTCGGCGACCGACAGATGTTGCCGAGGCACACGAACACCACTCTCATGGCCGCGCCCCGAGCTTCGGCAGGACCTCCGCTCGTACGCGGGGATCGGCATCGCGGCGCGCCTTCGCGACGAGCGCCTCGGCGTGGCGCTTGCTCGCCACGAACGCGATCGCCGCCCGCACCTCGGGCTCCTCGGTATCGAAGCGGGCGGCGAGGAGCGCGGTCTCGACCTTCGCACGGTGTAGAGCCTCGACGAGCGCGGCGCGAACATCGGGAGCGTCGGTGCGAGCGTCGAGGCGCGCGAGGAGCACCGCGACCGCCCCCGACGCGTGAACGAGTGGCGACGTGAAGCGAACGCGGCCATCGCGCGTGCGGGCCGGGGCCATGGTCGCGAGATCGTCGTCGACCGTCGCGACGGCCGAGGGCCACGGCGTTCGCGACGAGGCGGCCCTCGCCCACCAACCGCCCATCGGCGTGCGGCGGACATTCGTGCCGCAGTGCACCTCGCCGCGGGCGAGATGGTATGTGTTCCAATCATCGAGGTAGTGGAACGTCAGGCCGGTCGGCATGCGGCTCTCGAAGTCGGCGATGACGGGATCGTCCGATTGCGGGGCTCCCCCATCCCGGAAGAACGGGTCGGCGGTGAAGACGTGGGTCGTGCCCCCGACCTGCGCGACGAGCAGGTTCACCATGCCCGGCATCAACGCGAGGACGCGGCCACTGCTGCTGCAGCTGGTGGTGCGTTCCCACAAGGACGGCACGCGGATCACGTCCGCTTCGGTGAGGTCGAGCTCGGCCATGAAGGTGGCGAGGATGCCGTCCACATGGTCGGCTTGCGTCGCGTTGTTGAGCGCGACGAGCTCGGCATCGTCGAGGATCGAGCCGACCGTCGGGTAGCCGTGATCCTCGGCGTAGCGGGAGAGCGGCGCGTCGCGATCGAGGCTCTCGAGGAGAGTCCAGGCCGCGCCGACATCGGCGATGACGAGCTTGAAGCCCTTGGGCGACGCCGGATCGGGGACGAACGACGTGACCTCGTCGACGTGGCCGACGCACAGCCAGCTCGTGGGCACGGCGAACGGTGCCTGGACCGACTGGCTGCCGAGGAACGCACGCAGCTGCTCGTTGAGACCGACGGTACCGCCGGTGAGGCCGTAGTAGACGCGCCCATGGGGATGGCCCGCGATCGGTGGCGACACCTCGAGGTTGCCGAAGGAGTCGAAGGTGGTGCGCTGCTGCGGGTTGCCCCACGTGCCAACGACGGTCCCGGGCCCGACCAGCTCCCGCTCGGGAAACGTGTCGAGACCACGGTTGCGGATCGAGTCGATGATCACGTCGAGGCGCTGGCCCTCGTCACCGGTGACCGTGGCGAGCTCGATCTCGTCCTGGATCCAGACGTCACCGCCATATGTACCGCCGGCGACAGTGGAGAAGGCGGGGCCGAGCACGCTACTCAGCGTCGCGATCATCGAGGCATTGCCACCCACGCTGACGGCCCAGACGTGCTCGGCCGGCTGGAGGTGATGGTTCAGGATCAGGGGCGCGGCCTGGAGCGTCGCCGTGTCCTGGGCATCGCCGGTGGTGATGGTGAGGCTCGCCGCGGACCGATAGTCGCGAAAGGCGACCTGGAGCACGAGCTCGCCGGCCGCTGGGACCGTCGTGGAGGTCCCGGCATCGCCGCCGAGCACGAGCGCCCCATCGAGATAGACCCGGATGTCGGCGGCGGCGTCCACGGCGAGGTCGACGTCGCCGGTAACGGTGATGGTGAGGGTCGAGAGATCGTCGTTGGCAGCGAAGGGCGCCTGCGCGAAGTCGACGATGCCATTCTCGTCGTCGTCGTCGAGATCCGGGACGCCGGCCACGTCGCGCACCGACCAGGCCGGGGCGGCGTCGTCCGAGGTCTGGTCGCCGTCATCGGAGCGCCCGTCACTCCCCCCCACATCGTCTCCGCCGCAGGCGGCGAGAGCGAGGAGCAGCAGGGTCGCGTGCATCCGCATCGCCAGGACCTTACACTGGGCACCGCATGGCCGAGGAGGGAAAGACTCGACGGTGGCAGCGCTTCGAAAGCAGCCTCGACCCGCTGCAAGCACTGCGGTCCTCCATTGCCGAGGTGAAGGCGAATCCGCGCGACCCCGAATCGCGACGCCGGCTGCGGGCGATCGCCGCCGAGCAGGGCATGTGGGACGAGCTCGCGATGCTGCTCTCCGACGAGGCGAACGCGACGTCGTCCGCGGAGCAAGGCGCGGCCTTCCATGAAGAGCTCGCGGACGTCCACGAGAACCTCGACCAGCTGCTCGACGCGATCAGCGCGATGGAGCGCGTCGTCGAGCTCGCGCCGTCGCCGCGACACCACGATCGCCTGGGCCGGCTGTACCACCGGGCCGGCGCGACGCTGAAGGCGGCCGAGGCGTTCGAACAGGTCGGGCTCCTCGGATCGGGCGAACGCGCCCTCGCCGCCCTGCGCGCGGCCGCGACGCTGTTCCGTGATGCGAACCGACTCGATCGAGCCGCGGGCGTGCTGCGCGGCGTCCTGGAGCGGCGGCCCGAGGACGCGATGGCACTCGGCGCGCTCGACGAGGTGCTGCAGGGGCTCCAGCGCTGGCGCGAGCTGGCGGAGCTCCGCGGGGAACGAGCGCGGCGCGCGGATTCGAACATGGAGCGCGCGACGCTCCTCCGTGGGCAGGCGCGAGCACTCGAGCAGGATGGAGATCTGACGTCCGCGGCGGAGGTCGTCGCACGCGCGGCGAAGCACGCCCCGGAGAACGTGAGCGGACTCGTCGACTACGCGGACGTGCTCGCTCGTAGCGGCGAGGGCCGCCAGGCAGCGGACATTCTCACCACCCGCATCGAGGATGCGATCGCCCGTCAGGCGGCGGGGGATGACATCGCCGCGCTGCGCCTTCGCCTCGCCATGATCCTCGACGATGTCTGCGGAGATCCGCCGGCGGCGGCGGCCGTGCTCGAGCTGCTCGTCGCCGACGCGCCGTCCTACTTGCCCGCGCGCGAGTGGATGGCCGCGCGCGCCGCCGCGGATCCCGATCCGCGGGTACATGCGGCGGCGCTCCTGCGGTACGCCGCGGTCTTGCCCGACGCGCAGCGCGGCGCGATCGTGATCGCGGCCGCCCGGCGCTTCCGCGATGGTGCAGATCATCCGTCCGCCGTGCGCGCCTACGAGCACGCGACGGAGCTCGATCCCGACAACGATGACATTCGTGCGGAGCTCGAAGCCGCGCGCGTGGAGATGATCGTCGTCCGTGCGGCCGCTGATCGCGATGCCGGCGATCTCGCGAGCGCGGAACGCAAGCTACGCGCGGTGCTGAAGACGCAACCGCTGCATGTCGAGGCGAACGTCGCTCTCGCCAAGGTGCTCGGCGTGGCCGGCCGGCATGCCGACGCAGCGGAGCATCTGCGCGGCGCGCTCGGCGACGCCCCCCCGGACCAGCCCGGCGAACGCACCGCGCTGCTCGTGCAGGAGCTCGCGAAGATGATGGCCGCCCTCGGCGAGATCGACGAGGCGCATCAACTCCTTCACGAAGCGCATCGCCTCGATCGCCGCTCGCTCGTGCTCACGCTCGCTCTCGGTGAGAGCTACTTCGCGCGCAAGATCTGGCGCCAGGCCGCGCTGCATCTCGGGGGGCTCGCCGCGCACCCCGACGCGAAGGGTCACTCCGCCGCCGTCGCCCAGGGCCTCGTGCATGCCGCCCTGGCCGAGGTGCGCGCGCTGCGGCCGGCGAACGCGGAGAAGCACTACCGCGCGGCGGTGGAGCTCGACCCGCACTGCGCCCCCGCCTGGCACGCGCTCGCCGAGCTCGCGATGGAGCGCGGGGAGCTGGCTCTCGCCGCCGACCACCTCGAGCGGGAAGCAACGGCGACGACGGCGCCCGCCGACCGGCTCCGCCTGTTCGACGCGCTCGGAGACATGGCGCGCGAGGTCCTCCATGATCCCGCGCGCGCGGAGCGCTGCTGGATGGCGGTCGCCGATGCGGGCAATGCGAGCGTCCTCGAGAAGCTCCTCGGGGTGCTGCGCGAACGCGATGCGGGCATCGAACGCGCCGTGATCGCGGAGAAGCTCGCCGCTGTCACCACTGACGCGAAGACGCGCACGGCCCTCCTCGTGGAGGCGGCCGGAGGACCGAATGGTCGGGCCGTCGCCGAGCGACTGATGGCGGAGTCACCACGCGACATCGATGCGCTCCTCGCCGCGACGGCCATCGCGAGCCGCGACTCGGCGCAGGTGCTGCGCTGGCTCCAGCCGGCGCTGAAGGCGCTCGGGCCGACGGACATCGGGCCGAAGCACAGCGAGCTGTGGCGGCGACTGGGTGATGCCGAGCGCGATCGCGAGAACGAGCTTGCCGCCCTCGCGGCCTACCAGCGTGCCGTCGCGAGCGCGCCCGACTCCGACGGGGCCGTCGCCGCCCGCCGCGCGATGGTCGAGCTCGCCGCGACGACCGGAGAGCAGGCGAAGTCCTCGCTCATCGCCCTCGTCGAGCTCCAGCAGGATCCGTTCGACATCCTCGCGTGGGCGCGTGGATTCGCACGGTCCGGCGATCACGACGACGCCCGCGCTGGCTACGAGCTCGCGCGCGCCATCGATGCCAAGCTCACCGGCGCCGACGAGGACTACCTCGCGTCGCAGCCACCGCGCATCATGGCCTCTGACGAGGCGTACTCGGAGCCCCTCGGCCAGGCGCAGCGCGCCGAGCTCGCCGGCGACGCCGACGATGGCCCTCTCGCGGAGCTCCTCGAGCTCCTCGCCGAGGCGGGTCCGCTCGTGGCCCCCGACACCAAGACCGTGCTCGCGGCCCACGGACTCTCCGACGCGCGCCGCCTCCCCGCCTCGAGTGAGGTCGGCGCCGTGGCCGTCTATCCGCAGATCGCGAAGGCGTTCGGAGGCCCACCCACCCTCCTGCACGCGACGCCTTCGCCCGACGTCGATCTGATGCTCCTGTTCGCGTCGCCGGTCGTGCTTGTCCTCGGGCCGTCGCTCGCCGCCGTGCGCGCCGGGTCCCGCAGCGACCTCGATCTCACCGGTGATGGTCGCCTTCGCTTCCAGCTCGGACGGGTCGTGGAGCTCGCGCGCCCGCGGCGCCTGGCGGCCACGGGCCAGCCCCTGGCCAGCTTCGTCCGCATGCTCGCGCTCGTCGCACGTGCGTGCGGCACGGACACCGGGGATCCGGGGCTCGCCAGCGAAGCCGACAAGCTCCGCTCGCGCCTCCCGATCGGACTCAGGACGAAGCTCACCGATCTGCTGACGACGATCGCGCCGTCCGAACGCGACGAAGCCGCGTGCCGTGCCTACCGCGCGGCGTGCGAGCGCGCCGCCGATCGGGTCGGGCTGCTCGCCTGTGGTGATGCCTCGGTCGCCATCCCGATGGCGGGCGGCCCGGATCGCGCGCCGCACCTCGTCCAGCTCGCCGCGTCCCAGCGGTATCTCGCCGCGCGTCGCAAGCTCCGATCGAAGATCGCCCCGAGCGAAGCGACGGCGCCGTTCGCGAAGTAGGCCACCACCGACGACGGTGTCGGCGCTAGGCGGGCGCGGATGCGTTCGGGTTGAAGCGGTTCGCAGCCCACGAGCCGACGGCGGCGGGGAGGAGCGGCAGCGCCTTCAGATGCGACATGAAGCCGTTGTTCCCCGCTTCCATGTTCGCCTTGACCGCTGCGTCATGCGCGGCGCACTGCGGCGTGTACACGTTGCCCATGATGCCGCCGATGTCCTGCGCGCCCGGGCCGCAGCGACCGAACGCCGGGTTGTTGTACTCCTGGCCTCCGGTCACGGCCGCGAGGTCGATGCTGCTGAGCGGCGTCACGCTCGTACGCTAGATCACGCTTCATGCCAATCGAGACGCGCGTGGCGACCCGACTTGCCGTCTCCTCGACGAGACGAAGCGACTCCCAGGGGATGCGATCCGCTACCCGCGGGATGCAATCAGACGGAGTTCAGCCGAGTCCGGCGAGCGTGTCGTGCGCTTCACGCGCAAGGTCCTCCACGATGGCGCCGATCGGCTTGATCGCGTGGATCTGCCCGACGCCCTGCCCCGCGCTCCAGATGTCCTTCCACCGCTTCGCACCTTCGGGCGTGCGCTCGGGCGTCATGCCGGCCGGGACCGTCTCTGCGATGAAGCTCGCGTGGATGCCCGACACCGCGTCCGTGTAGACGATGTCCTCCGGTCCGCACGACACGACGCGGTCTTTGTACGCGTCGGTCGCGCCGCACTCGGTGGAGGCGATGAACCGGGTGCCGAGGTAACAGAGCTCGGCGCCGAGGGCGAGGCTCGCCACGACCTGGCGCCCCGTCGAGATGCAGCCGGCGGCCAGGATCGGCACCTTCAGCTCCTCGCGCAGCCAGGGAATGAGCACGAACGGCGAGATGCGCCCTGCATGACCACCCGCGCCGGCCGACACCGCGATGATGCCGTCGACGCCGGCTGCGACCGCCTTCCGCCCGTGCGCGAGGCCGATCACGTCGTGGAATACCAGTCGGTTCGCCGCGTGCGCCTCCTTCACGAGCGCCGTCGGGTTGCCGTAGCTCGTGAGGATCACCGGCACCTCGAACTCGAGGATGAGCGCCATGTCCGCGGCGACCCGCTCGGGTGCGGTGAGACCGATCGTGACGTTGATGCCGAACGGCCGATCGGTGCGCTGGCGGATCCATTCGAGGTCCGCGCGCAGTTGCTCGGGGGTGCGCGCGTTCAGCGAGGGCATGCAGCCGAGGATCCCCGCCTCCGCACACGCGACGATCATCTCCTTGTTCGAGATGATGAACATCGGCGCCGCGACGAACGGATACTTCAGGCCGAGGCGCTTGCTGAGCGGGGTCTCCAGCTTCATGGGCGAGAGCTTCGCGCGAATTCGAGAGCAAGAGTCGGAGTGTGGCCCTGGCGTCAGCGGCGCAAGGTGGCAGCATGACCACCGCGCTCCTCATGGCTCCCCGTAACGCGCAGACGACCCAAGCGGATCCCCGGTGGGCCCAGGTGCGGGCCCGCGATGCGTCCGCCGACGGGCGCTTCGTCTATGCCGTCGCCTCCACCGGCGTGTATTGCCGGCCGTCGTGCGCCGCCCGCCCCGCTCGCCCCGAAAACGTGTCGTTCTACGCGACGCCGGCCGCCGCCGCCCGCGCCGGATTCCGGGCGTGCCTGCGCTGCAAACCCGACGGCCCCTCGCGCACGGAAGAGCACGCCGCCGACGTGGCCGAGCTCTGCCGCTTCATCGAGCAGGCCGAGACGCCGCCGTCCCTCGACGAGCTCGCCGCGCGCGCCCGCCTCTCGCCGCAGTATCTGCATCGCGTGTTCCGGTCGATCACGGGCGTGACGCCGAGGGCGTACGCGCAGGCGCATCGAGCGCACGCGACCCGTGCGCGCGTGAAGGCCGCGCCCTCGGTGACAGCCGCGATCTACGACGCCGGCTACTCCTCGAGCAGTCGGTTCTACGAGCAGGCGAACGACGTGCTCGGCATGACGCCATCGGCCTACCGCGCCGGGGGCGCCGACGTGGCGATCGACTTCGCTGTTGGCGAGTGCTCGCTCGGCTCCATCCTCGTCGCGCGCACAGACCGCGGTATCTGCGCCATCGCCCTCGGGGATGACGCCGACGCGCTCGTGAAGGAGCTGCAGGATCGCTTCCCGGCGGCCGCGCTGCGCGGCGGTGACCGGGCGTTCGAGAAGCTCGTCGCGCAGGTCATCGGGCTCGTCGAGGCGCCGGGCACACGGCACGAGCTCCCGCTCGACGTGCGCGGCACCGCGTTCCAGCGGCGCGTGTGGGAAGCGCTGCGAACCATTCCCGCCGGCACGACGCTGTCCTATGCCGAGCTCGCCGCGAAGATCGGCTCCCCCGGTGCGGTGCGCGCCGTCGGAGCGGCGTGCGGTGCGAACACGCTCGCCATTGCGATTCCCTGTCACCGCGTCGTGCGCACCGATGGTTCGCTGTCGGGCTACCGCTGGGGTGTCGAGCGCAAGCGCGAGCTCCTGAAGCGCGAGGGCGCGTGACGAGAACAGTGTTTCCACGGAACCGCTGCGCATCCTTGATGGTGGACTCGCGGCGCCCGCGGTAGCTGCCTGGACATGGGAAGCAAGACCATCATCGTCGCGGGCTTCGGGCCCGGAATCTCCAGCGCCGTCGCCCGCCGCTTCGGTCGCGAGGGCTTCACCGTGGCGCTCGTCGCGCGCAATGCCGAGCGCCTCGCCGCCGGGGTGAAGGAGCTCGCGGCCGCCGGCATCCAGGCGGAGGCCTTCACCGCCGACCTCTCCCACGCGGATGCGATCGGTGGCCTCGTCGCGACGATCCGCGGCAAGCTCGGTCCGATCGCCGCGATCCACTGGAACACGTACGGCGCCGGCGCCGGCGATGTCACCACCGCCCCGCTCGCGGAGCTCGCCTCGCAGGTGGGGATGGCCACCGTGAGCCTGACGGCGATCGTGCAGGCGGCCCTGCCGGATCTGCGCGCCGCGAAGGGCGTCGTGCTCGTCACCAACGGCGGGCTCGGCTTCGACAAGCCGGAGCTCCACGCCATCGGCGTCCAGTGGGGCGTGATGGGCCTGTCGGTCGCGAACGCGGCGAAGCGCAAGCTCGTGGCACTGCTGGCGCTGAAGCTGGCGCCCGACGTCTATGTCGGCGAGGTCGTGGTGACCGGCACCGTGAAGGGCACGGCCTTCGACCAGGGCAACGCCACCCTCGATCCGAACGCCATCGCCGAGAGGTTCTGGACGCTGGCCCAGGCCCGCAAAGAATCCACCATCACCATCTGAGGGCCGTGTTATGACGCGGCCCGATGAAGGGCATCATCGGCATCGCCGTGTGGTTGGTCGCGTGCGGTCCCGCTCCACGTGACGGCAGCGACGACGGCAGCGACGAGACCGAGGACCTGGGCGCGGACGACAGCGACATGGGAGGCGACGACGATGGCGTGGTCTCGGAAGAGACGACCTACGTCTACGCGAACACGTCGGACGCGCTGTACCGCGTCGACCCGGCGACGTTCGCCATCTCCATGGTCGGCAACTTCCGGAGCGCCGGGGGCTCGCCTGTCACGGGCATCACCGACATCGCGGTCAACAAGGACCAGGTGATGATCGCCATCGGCTTTGGCTCGACCTACCGCGTCGATCCGATGACGGCGGAGGCGACGTACCTCGCGCCGCTGGGCATCGGTGACTTCAACGGGCTGTCGTTCGTGCCCGCGTCGATGCTCGGCCTCACCGGCGACGACGTGCTCGTCGCGACGCGCAACGCGGACGACGCCGTCTTCCGCATCGATCCGATGACCGGCCAGGGCACGCAGGTCGGCACGATGGGTGGCTATCGCTCGTCGGGCGATATTGTCAGCGTCAACCAGTTCGGCACCGTGCAGACCACGCTCGGCTCGCCGGACGACGTGCTCACCACGCTCGCCCCGAACAGCTTCGCGGGCTCCGCTCCGATGCACTCGACGGGCTTCGATCAGATCTGGGGCCTCGCGTTCTGGCGCGGCATCGTCCTCGGCTTCACGCAGACCGGTCAGTTCCTGACCATCGATCCGGCGACGGGCATCGCGACGCTCGTCGAGTCCAACGGACCGGCCTGGTGGGGCGCGGCCGTCACGACCGCCGCCCCCGTCGTCCAGTAGCCGCGGCCTACTTGCACGAAGTGCACACGCGCGGGCGGGGCGCGAAGTCGACGACCTTGCCGCGCGCGTCGATTGCGATCTCGCAGCAGCGGTCGAAGAGGAGGCGCAGCTGAGCCCGACCGCGCTGCACGCGTGACTTCATCGCCGTCAGGGACACGCCGACCATCTCGGCGGTCTCGCGCGCCGTCAGGCCTTCGAGCTCGACGAGGGTGACGGCCTCGCGATACGGCGACGGGAGCTGGGCGACGAAGAGCGAGATGCAGGAGGACAGCGAGCGGGAGGCATTGCGGTCGTCGTCGCTCAGCGGTGCCGGCAACTCGACCTCGGGCGCGACCGGATGCCGCGCGCGCCCTCGCACGTGCTCGGAGACCGAGCTGCGGGCGACCTGGAAGAGCCACGCCGTGAAGCGCTCTTCGTCGCGGAGTGAACCGAGCCCGCGCTGCAGGCGAAGAAACACGTCCTGCAGCACGTCGTCGACGTCGGTGGCGGGCACCTGACGCGCGATGAACGGCCGGAGGCGTGCGGCCACGTCCTGCCAGAGCGCGGGCGTGGCGTTCACGAACAGCACCCCGGTGGGCAGCACGCCTCGTCGGCGCGCGGGCGGCGGGCTTCGATGGTGGCCGAGGCCACGAACTGCTCGATGCCGGGGAGCCACGACCCGACGATCTCGGCGCTGCGCGGGGCGATCGTGACCGCGATGTCGGTGAAGCCCGCGCGCGCGAGCATGGCGCGGACCTCATCGATCGGGGCGGCACCGGCGACGCAGCCGGCGAGCGCGGCGGCCTGGGTCTGGAGCTCCGCCGGGATCGGGCCCGTCGCGACGACGTCGCTGATGGCGAGCCGACCGTCGGGCCGAAGCACACGGAAGGCCTCGCGGAAGACGGCCTCCTTCTCGGGCGAGAGGTTGATCACGCAGTTCGACAGGATCACGTCGATGGTGCGGTCGGCGACGGGCAGGTGCTCGATCTCGCCGAGGCGGAACTCGACGTTCGTCGTCTTCACCTTGCGGGCGTTGGCGCGGGCGAGCGCGACCATGTCCGCCGTCATGTCGACGCCGATTACCCGGCCGGTCGGCCCCACCTGGTGCGCGGCGATGAAGCAATCGAAGCCGCCACCGGCGCCGAGGTCGAGGACCGTCTGGCCGGGCCGCAAGGACGCGATGGCCGTCGGGTTGCCGCATCCGAGCCCGAGGTCCGCGCCCTCGGGCACGGCCGTCAGCTCGTCGCGTCCGTAGCCGAGGCCCCCCGCCGGGGTCCCGCCCGTCGAACCGAGGGTGCCAGGGGTGCAGCAACCCGGGGCGCAGCCGGTGGCTCCGGTCCGGGCAATGCTCGCGTAGTGGTCGCGGACCACGGTCCGCACGTCGTCTGCTTTGATGTCGCTCATACCGGTAGAGACGGGCCTTCGCGCGAAAGGCCGCAGACTTTCTGCGCCCAGTTGATCGTCAGACGATATAACGATATCAGTATATCCATGGCAACTGGCATCCTCTTCCTGTGCGTCGCCAACTCCGCGCGCAGCCAGATGGCGGAGGGGCTCGCCCGCGCGCGGTTCGGGGACCGGGCCCGGGTCCAGAGTGCGGGCAGCCAGCCGTCCCGGGTGAATCCGTACGCGATCGAGGTGATGGCCGAGCTCGGCATCGACCTGGCGGCGCACGCCTCGAAGTCGGTCGACTCGATCGATCCCGCGACCGTGGATGTCGTGATCACGCTGTGCGCCGAGGAGGTCTGCCCCGTATTCCTGGGCCACCACCGGCGACTGCACTGGCCCATCCCCGATCCCGCGAGCCCCGAGCCGCTCGCGCGCGAGGTCATGCTCGATCGCTTCCGGACAGCGCGCGACACGCTGCGCGGGAAGCTCGACACGTTGGCCTCGGAGCTCGCGTGATGCAGTCGACCCTCGTCACCGACGATCATGGCGTGCGGCCGCTGACCAAGCTCTTCCGGGCCCTCGGCGATGAGACGCGCGTCCGCATCGTGGCCCTCCTCGCGCACGGCGAGCTCTGCGTCTGCCACATCGAGAAGGCCCTCGAGCTCAGCCAACCGAACGTCTCGCGCCACCTCGGGATCCTGCGGATGGCCGGGGTCGTCGACGCACGCCGCGATGGCATGTGGGTCTACTACCGGCTCGCCGAGCAGGAGCACGCCGTCGTGGAGCAGCTGCTCGCGACCCTGACGCGGACGTTCGGCGCCGAGAAGGCCATCCGCGCGGACCACGCGAAGCTGCGCAAGAGCTGCGGACCCTCGGCATGCAAGTGACGCCCACCCGCAAGCTCGTCGCCGAGGGGCTCGGCACCGCGCTCCTCGCGGCGGCCGTCCTCGGCTCCGGCATCATGGCGCAGCGCCTGGCCACAGACCCGGCGCTCGCGCTCCTCTGCAACACGCTCGCGACCGGCGGCGCCCTCGTGGCCATCCTGCTCGTCTTCGGCCCGATCTCGGGCGCGCAGCTCAATCCGGCCGTCACGGTACCGATGGCCCTGACGCGCGACCTCTCGCCGCGACTCGCGCTCGGCTACATCGTCGTGCAGTGCGTGGGGGCGATTGTCGGCGCGGTAGCGGCGAACGTGATGTTTGGCCTGGAGGCCGTGACCCTCTCGACAACCATGCGAGCGGGTGGGCCGCTCCTCCTCAGCGAGGGTCTCGCGACCTTCGGCCTCCTCGGCGTCGTGATCTGCGTCGGCCGCACGCGCGCCTCGGCCACGCCGTTCGCCGTCGCCGCCTACATCGTGGCCGCGTACTGGTTCACCGCGTCGACGTCGTTCGCGAACCCGGCGATCACGCTGGGCCGCGCCTTCACCGACACCTACGGCGGCATCCGGCTCGTCGACGTCCCCGGCTTCGTAGGAGCCCAGGCCATCGGGGCGGCGGTCGGCTATGCCGTGTTCACGTGGCTGGTGCCGCTGCCGTCCGATCGTCCGTAGGGCCAGAGGGTGACGCTCGTGGGTCGTCGACGAACGGGTGTGCGGGAGAAGCGCGTACCTAGAACGCTTCGAAGGCCAGGCCCGGCAGATCCACGGGGTTCGTGCCAGAGAACACCGCGCGCACGTAGCTCTCGAGATCTTCGAACCGCGCGGACCGGATCAGCGAACCGCGCTTCGCGGGCACCGGCACATCGATGCTCCACGCGCCTGCGCCCTCGCAGTAGAACTGCACCGAGCTCGCGCCCACGTTGATGCCGAGGAAGTTCCCGCGCATCGGCGAGAGCTCGGCGAGCTCGTCCAGCACGCGTTCGAGCGTCCCCTCGACGGCGGCGTCATGCGGGATCTCGAGCTGCCGCGACCGATCGGACAGGTAGTACGTGAGCGCCATCCCGCGATTCTAGCCGACGATCACTCGCCCTCCTCGCCGGCGCCGGCGGCCGCCTCGCCCGATCCGGTGATCACGCCGCAGTCTTCCCAGCTGTAGTCGGCCGGCTTGCCGGACGGGAGATAGACGGTCCACGCGTAGAAGCCCGCGAAGCGCGGATCGAAGGCCACGCGCACCGGGCCCTTGATCGTGCCGTCGGCGGCGAGCTTGGTGACGAGCTGCTTGATGGTGCAGGTCGGGACGGGATGCGGCTCGATGTCCGTCACGGGCTTGCGCCAACCCATCCCCGAGGTCTTGAGGCCCTTCGGGTTACTCGTGTACTTGCGCAGGGAGTTGGCGCGGGTCTTCTTCGCCGACGACGCCGAGTTACCGGGCGAGACGTAGGTGATGTTGACCGGCTGACTCGTGTCGACCGTGCCGTCGGGGCGCACGGCGAAGATGTTGAGCGACCAGAACGTGGCGTCGCTCCGCCACTTCTTCGCGTCGCCGCTCACGCCTCGGTACAGGTCGTCCGCGACGGGGCGCTCGCCGCCCAGCCGGCTCCAGCTGATGACGCCCTTTGTCGCGGTGAACTTCGACTTCACGATCGCGCCGCCGACCGCGAGGACGGCCACGAGCACGACCCCGCCGATGATCTTGAACCGCGAACCGCCGCGCGCGGGGAACGAGAGCTTCAGCCCGCCGACGTTCACGCTCTGGTGCAGGGGCGCTTGCGCCGGTGCGGCCGCGAGCGCCGCGATCGGCGCACGGCAGTGCTGGCACACGGTGGGCGCCCCCGGGTACGCCCACGTGAGGTTACGACAGTTGGGACACGCGACTTGGACCGGAGCGGTTGCCATGACCGGGATAGACCCCGGACCCGTCACTTCGTGACACGCGTCGGAACGTGCTGATCTTTCAGGGCGCCGAAGCCCGCTGCCGTCGCGGGCGCGCCTCGACGGGCAACATCGGCTCCACGTTGGCCGCGAGGGCTTCGACGAAGGTCCGCACCTTCGCGGGGAGATACGCGCGGCTCGGATAGACCGCGTAGACCGGTGGCAGGGCCGGTTCGGCGCCCAGGACGAGCTCGAGCCGCCCGGCGTGCACGGCATCCCGGCACACCAGAGATGGCAAGCGCGCCACGCCGACCCCGGCGATGGCCGCATCGCAGGCCACCTCGAGATCGTTGACCACGAGCACCGGCTCGACCTTCGCCACGACCCCTCCGACCGACCACGTCTCGTACCGACCGAGACCCACGCACCGCGTGGTGCGCAGGTCAGCGGGCTTCGGGGCCCCGTACTCGCGGATGAAGCGCGGGCTCGCGACGTAGTACATGTAGCCGTCGCCGAGCTTCTTCACGGTGAGGTTCGAGTCGTCCATCGCCCCGATGCGGATGGCGAGATCGAAGCCCTCCTCGACCAGGTTCACCCGGCGGTCCGCGAGCACGAGCTCGACGCGGACCTGGGGAAAGCGCTGCATGTAGTCGCCGACGACCCGCGCGAGGAAGCGCCGCCCGTAGAGCACGGGCGCCGAGACCCGGAGCAGGCCGACCGGCTCCGCGTGCCGCTGGGAGAGCTCCGCGTTGGCTTCGTCGATCTGCGCCGCGATCTGCGCGCACCGCAGCGCGTACGCCGCGCCGGCCTCGGTGGGACGCAGCCTCCGCGTCGTGCGCTCCAGGAGGCGAACCTTGGCCGCCGCTTCGAGCTTCGCGATCCGCTCGCTGACCGTCTGCTTCGTGATGCCAAGCCGGGCCGCGGCCCGCGTGAAGCTGCCTTCGCGCACCACGGCCGCGAAGAGGACCATGTCGGCGGGCGCGACCATTGTCAGGTTCTACCTGACCTGTTGTCCGATTTCAGCCTCATTGTCCGAACGCGAGCGCAGGCCCATCGTCTCCGGCATGGACAAGAAGCTCATCGTCGTCGCCGGTGCTGCCGGCAAGCTCGGACGCCTCGTCACGGCCGAGCTCCTCCGTCATCCCGGCGTGCACGTGCGACTCCTGGTGCGCGACCCGAGCAAGCCCGACGTGGCCACGCTCGCGAGCGACCGCGCCGAGCTGGTCGCCTTCGATGCGGCGGCCGCGACCGCGCAGGCCCGGGCCGAGGTCGTACGGGGCGCCTTCGCCGTGATCTCCACGTTGCAGGGCGGGCCCGACGTGATCGTCGATGCTCAGCTCGCCCTGCTCCGGGCCGCCAAGGCTGCCGGAGCCCGTCGCTTCATCCCGTCGGACTACTCCTACAACCTCTTCACCCTCCCCGAGGGCGTCAATCTCAACACCGACTGGCGACGTACCCTCGCCATGCAGGCCCAGCCCGAGACGACCGCGACGTTTCAGACCGTGCATGTCATGCAGGGCATCTTCACCGACGCCTACGTGCTCGGGTTCCTCGGCGTGCTGGACGCGGCCCAGGGCATCGTCCGGTACTGGGGCGACGGCTCCACGCCGATCGACTGGACCACGTGGGAGGACACGGCCCGGTACATCGCCGCGGCCGCGGTGGACGAGGGCACGCTCCCCGAGCGCCTCTTCGTCTCGGGCGAGCGCGCGAGCATCCTGACGTTCGCCCAGACGTGGGAGCGCGTGCACGGACGCACGGTCACCCTCGACCGACGCGGCTCGCTCGAGGACCTCGTGGCCGAGACGAAGCGTCAGCTCGCCGAGCAGCCCCAGAACATGTACGCGTGGCTCCCGCTCATGTACGCCCGCGGCATCTTCGGTGGCGAGGCGCTCCTCGGTGAGAGCCACAACGCCCACTTCCCGTCGATCCGCCCCGAGTCCATCGCGCAGGCCATGGCGCGCGGCGCCGCCTGACCCCCGTCTCCTCACCCATGGAGTGACCCATGAACACCGACAAGTTCCAGATCCTCGAGCTCCTGAACCGCTACATCCTCGCCATCGACACCCACGACGACGCGCAGTTCGCCGACACGTTCCATGACGACGGCGTCTACGTGAGCCCGTTCGGCACCGCGACCGGCCGCTCGCAAATTCTCGCCACGATCCACCAGTGGCACGCCGGCGGCATCACCGCGGGCAAGCGCCACATGATGGGGACCTGGCGGATCGACGTGCAGGGCGACGAAGCCACGTCGACATCGTCATACTGGATCGTGAACGCGAAGGACGGCACGAACATCGTCGCATCCGGCGAGTACACCGACGTCATCACGCGAGTGAATGGAGTCTGGAAGCTCGCGAAGCGCGTCCAGATGATCGATCCCTCCTTCCAGATGGGAGCAGGGTCGTGACGAAGCTCCGCTCTCTCGAGAAACGCCGCGGCCTGGCCGCGCAGCGGATGACCCCGGCCTTCGAGTCGTATGGACTACGCGCGGGCCCCGACTTCTCGCTCGATCCGTTCCTGAACCTCGACGACTTCGTGATGTCCGAGCCCACGTTCCCGCCGCACCCTCACGCCGGGTTCTCCGCCGTGACCTACATGTTCGAGGACAGCGCGGGCAGCTTCGTGAACCGCGACAGCCTCGGGGATCGAAGCCTCATCGAGCCCGGCGCGATCCACTGGACGCAGGCCGCGCGGGGCATGATGCACGAAGAGGTTCCCGAGCGCCCGGGGGCGCGGTGCCACGGCCTGCAGATGTTCGTGAACCTCAAGGACGAGCACAAGCGGGCCGCCCCGGCGGCCTTCCATGCCTCGCGCGCCGAGGTGCCAGACGTACATCCGTCGCCTGGGGCACGGGTACGGGTGCTCGCGGGACACTTCGGCGGCGTCGCGTCGCCGCTCTCGAAGCTGCTCACGCCCATCACGTTCCTCGAGATCCACCTGG
>LNFM01006930.1_pt1 | contig 18227 bp, 21 predicted proteins | sample 596031 | NCBI WGS metagenome assembly LNFM01 (sample SAMN04254537, study PRJNA301005) | activated carbon metagenome | isolation source: dual media filters at the Ann Arbor, Michigan drinking water treatment plant | place: USA: Ann Arbor | reverse complement strand
GCCAACGACGTCGGCTTACCCCCTGTTCCCGATCAATTCAGGTGGGGGAGTTTGAAGTGGCCATACCCGGGGGAATTTGGGTGGCCATCGGGGCGTATCGCGCGCCTCTATGGACTCCTGTAGTGCAGCGCATGTCCTTGGTCATCGCACTTCGCGCGTGGACCGACGTCCTTTGCAACAAAGTACGGCGCATACAGTGCCCTGAGCAGGGGTTGAATGATGCTTAAAGGGCAGCTCAGACGGCTCCATCGAAAAACAGGCGCCAGCGCCCTTGCTCCCGTGCCCAGTATTGGCGACGGTCGGCGCTGCGTGACGGCTTCGTGCTCACCACGGTGTAGTTGACGATGGTCACCTCGGCCCCTCGCTTCCAGCGAAAGACGGAAACCTGACGCCAATCGGCCTGCGGATCGAGTTCCCCGCTGGCGCCCAGGGGCTCGGCATCAAGGGACGCCTTGCGCAGCGGGTTGTCAACGCGCGCATTGAAGTCCGCCGTTTGCAGGGCCAACAAAGTGCGAGCATCGCCGCGGGCACGTGCCTCTTGCCACTTGGTGAGCAGAGTTTCGAAACTGCGCCGTTCGGCCGCCTGGTCGGCGGGTCGAACCCAGTTCACCTCGTTCGCAATGACAACAGGTGTGCGCCGGGTTTGCAGCACCTCCATGAGGTAAGCCATGTCGTCGTTGGCCAAGGCGACACAACCTTCTGTGGCGTAGGGGCTGCGGGCGTAAGAGACGCGAGGGACGCCATGCAACCAGATGCCGCTGCCCGTTCGGCCCATGCGACGGTCGTGCTCGTTCGGATAGTTCAGAGGCAGCGCGCCGATTCCGTACAGCTCTTCCACCTGCTGGTCGTCCAGCCTGCTGGTGATGTGGTAGATGCCCAACGGCGTGCGCAGATCACCTTCCACCTCTTTGTCAAAACCCGCCCGACCAATGGACGCATAGAAACTGCGAACCAGCTGCAGGCCGCTGGACTTCTGCTCGAACACGTAGACCCGTGAATGGCTGGCGTCTACGACGACCACATGCCGAACGTTGCGGGCGAGCTCCAGCACCTGCTCCGGCACGGTGCCGGGCGGTGGCATCTCTCTGAGCGAACCCAGGCGCCGGGTGGCCTCGGCGCGCAGTTTTTGCAGTTGCTCCCGAACGGCCGGAGGGCCATCCTTCACCGTGGCGAAGCTGGGCAGCGTTCCACTCTGGGCCATCAGAAGGTCCCCGTAGACGAGTTGTCCCAACTGGAAACCCGGCACGTCACGCACCAGCGCCGCGGCCAATGGCAGGGCATGCCGGTCCCCGGCCGCGATGGCGCGGTAGACCGCGATGAGGCGCGCTTCCGGCGACGAACTCAATGAGCCGGCCAGAACAGCGCCATCGTTCAAGCTGCTTCTGGTGGTCTGGCCGCTGGCCTGTCCGAATGGCAAAACCAGAGACGCACCTGCGAGCGCAGCTCGGGAGAGCAACTTTCGTCGGGTGGTGACCCGATCAGGTGGTACTGACATGGAGTCGTTCTGTCCAAAGGTCATTGCGCGTCGGCCAGGGCAACGGAAGCGGCCATGTCGAGCTGTTCCCGCATGGCCTTGGCCTCCTGCTTGAAGCCGGGCAACTGGGCAACCGCAACGGTCGAGACCGACGAATCGCTGGCGATCCGCGACGGGTTGGTCTGCACTCCCTTGACGAGGTATTCAAAGTGCAGATTCGGGCCCGTCGCCGTTCCGGTGGAGCCGACTGTGCCAATGGTCTGACCTTGCTGCACGCGTTGGCCCATCCGGACATCGATGCGGCCCAGATGCGCATAGGCGGTGGCGGCCTTATCGGGGTGTTGGATCACGACGTAATTGCCGTACCCACCCTTGCGACCCGCAAAGCTCACCACGCCGTCGGCCACGGTTCGAATCGGGGTTCCGGCCGGAGCGCCGTAGTCCGTTCCTTTGTGCGCTCTCTGACCCCCGAACACCGGGTGGATACGAGGCCCGTAGGAGCTGGTGACCCTGGAAAACGCCAGGGGTGAGGCCAGGTATGCACGACGCTGACTCGCCCCATCGAGGCTGACGAACTCGCCGGTCTGACCTGCCGCCTGGAACCACATGGCCTGGTGCGTGTCTTTGCCGTTCTGAATCTCGGCACCCAGCAACTGGCCTGTGAACAGGATTTCACCATCCAGCTCGAATACCTCATACACGAGGCTGACACGCGCACCGCGCTTCAAGTCGCGCTGGAAATCGATGTCCCCGGAAAAGGCCTCGACCGTCTGCGCGGCGACGGCATCCGGAATGCCGGCCTGGTCGGTGGCGGCATAGAACGAGGAGCGGATGGTGAGCGAACCGAACTGCTCTAGGCGCCGTGGCGTCGGCTGTTCAATCCGAGATTGGTAGCCACCTTCTTGTTGCTCCACCACCAGCCGGCTGATGCGCTGGCTGTTCGTGTCCACCCAGCGCACAGACAGGGTCTTCAGGCGCCCTGCCGACGCTCGGGTGACGGTGGCCAGCTTGCCGGACGCACCGGTCAACAGCATGCGCGATGTGGCGTCGTGCGCGAGAAAGGTCTGTGCCTCGCGGTCATCGACACCCAGCCTTTTGAGCAGGGCCTGAAGGGAGTCGTCGCGGCGGGTGAGCTGCGATTGATGGATCAGAAACTCGGGGTTCGATGTCGTCGGCTCAGACACCACCAGTGGCGCATTCATGGTCTCCATCACTTGCCGGACGGGCCACTGCGCCGCGTCGGGCAAAGCCGGGGAGACACCAAAAGCCACGACGCCTGTGCCCAGCATCAAGGTGCCCAAGACCGCCAGCACGGACCGCCGGTGGTGTTGGATCAGTACTGTCAAACGGAGCATGTTGGCTGGGTGCATGTCAGGTCACTCGATGGCTTGACCACGGCTTCAAACGCCTCAGGCCGCGGACAAAAGGATCTGGATGTCCGATGCGATCGTGGCGGCATCGGTTCCGTAGGCGGAAAACAGGCGGACCCGGGCTTCGGAGTCGAAGATGTACTTCCCTGCCGAGTGGTCCATGGTGTAGGAGGTCGGGGTCGAGCCCGAGACCTTCTTGTAGTAAATCTTGAAGCCCGCCGCGACGTCTTTGAGTTCGTCTGGCTCGGGCCGCAGCGCGATGAAGCTCGGGTCGAAGTTCGCCATGTACTCCTTGAGCAGCGCCTGCGTGTCCCGCTCGGGGTCCACCGTAATGAAAAGCACCTGCAGTCGATCACCCTGGGCACCCAGCAAGCGCTTGACCTCTGCCATGGTGGTCATCGAGGTGGGGCAGACGTCCGGACACTGTGTGAATCCGAAGAAAACGACCGTGATCTTGCCCTTGAAGTCCGCCAGCGTTCTCAAGTTGCCGAGGTGATCCTTGAGCCGGAAATCCTGGGCAAAGGTGGCGCCGGTCACATCGGTGCTTTTAAACGGCGTAACCTCGGGTGAGCAGGCCATCAGCACAGGCATGCCGACTGCACTGGCCAGGGCGACCCGGACAAAGCGCCGACGGCCCATGGACGGGTGGCCAGGTGTGGATGAAAAACGCGGGTCCATATCACTTCCTGGCTTTAGCCACTTCTTCGGCCACGAGTGACAGCAGTTGCTGGTCACCGAAGGACGGCAGACCGCGACCATTGACAAAGAACGTGGGCGTCTTGGTCACTTCCAGTGCGGTCAGGTCTTCGATGTCTTGTTTCAGCACCGCTGCGATGTCCGAGCCTTGGGCGTCGGCCTGTGCTTTGGCAATGTCCAGACCGGCTTCCTGCGCCGCCCGGAACGCCAGCTCGATGTTGGGTTTACCGTGGTCCGCCCACTGCGGCTGGGTGGCCAGAATCATCTCCAGCACGGGTTGGTACTTGTTCTGGCGTTTGGCGGCTTCGAGCAGTTTGACCACCTGATCGGAGCCGGCATGGAACGGGGCATAGCGGATCACCAGGCGCACATCGTTCGGGTATTGCTTGAGGATGTCCTTGACGATGGGATAGAACGCCCGGCAGGTCTCGCACGCAGGGTCAAAGAATTCGACGATGGTGACCGGCGCATTGCTGGGACCAAAGACCGGTGAATGGAAGCGGACCAGCCGGTTGTCCGTCTGAATGGCGGGTTCGCTGCCGGACTGCTGGACCACCTGGCTGACCTTCTCGGCCTGCGAGTTCTGCACCCGCTTCTGGTAAGCGTTCATGCCGAGGAAGAAGAACACCAGGACGATGGCGACCAGGGCGGCAACAGTAATTTTTTTGGAGTTCATCGGGAGGACTTTCTGAGGTAAACGATGAGAAGGAATGCCAGCGCCATGAACGCGGCCAGCGACAGCCAGGGGATCTGGACGCCGTTGAGGATGTCGAGCTTTTGGTCCGCGCAGGACACACCGGCGCTGCAAGGCACCCAGGCCTTGGGAATCAGGCCGGCGACCAGCAGGGTGTGGTACCCGGCCATGGCCACCCCGCCCAGTGCCAGGGCGAGGCCGTAGACGGCGCCCCGACGGTCATCGGTGAAGCAGGCGATCCCGAGGATGATGGCGAGGGGGAACATAAAGATGCGCTGGTACCAGCACAGGACGCAGGGCGTCATGCCCATAACCTCGCCCAGAAACAGCGCGCCCGAGGTGGCGGCCGTGGCCACCAGCCAGGCCATCAGCAGCCAGGTCCAGGGGCGGTTCATGACGCGCCTTTCGAAGAGGCCACGGCAGGACGCAGGGACATCAGGATCCAGGCGCCCGCCGCCAGCACGATGAACACATCGGCCAGGTTGAAGGCCGGCCAATGCAGACCGCGCCAGTGCAGGTCAAGGAAGTCGGTAACCGCGCCGCTGGCGATGCGATCAATCAGGTTGCCGCTGCCGCCGGCCACCAGCAGCGCACCCGCCACGCGTTCGAGCGGCTCCACCTGGCGAGCCAGACAGACGAATGTGATGGGAACGACCACTGCGAAGCCGATGGCGATGAAAAACACCCGCTGCCAGCCGCCCGCTTCAGCCAAAAGGGAAAACGCGGCACCGGTGTTGAGCACATGGACCAGGTTGAACCAGGTCGTGACCTCGATGGCCGTGCCCAGCGCGATGGTGCTGGCGAACCAGGCTTTGCTTAGCTGATCCAGCGCCAGAAGAAGGACCACGGCCGTGAGCCAGGCCAGACGGGGACGGCCCCGCCAGGGAGATACAGACATGAAAAGACCCTGAAAGAACGGACATCACCAGCCGCAAGGGCTGGCACGCTTTACAGGGATCGGATAGGGGCGGCAATGGGCGCCGCCAAAGAAACCGAACCCTGGTCAGGCCAGGGTGGGCCACTGCGGCCGTTCGGGCCGCTCGACGAACAGGCCCTCGGTCCAGGAACGCGACTTCGCTTGCGTCCGGGTACGGGTGTCGCTCATGGAAAAGGGCACGCTGGCCAGCAGGGCCAGGGCGCCAGCGTGGCAGCTTCCGCAGTGCGGGTGCTGAGCATGGGACTCACCGGCGTGGTCGGCGGCGTCAACCTGCGACGAGACACCGGCCGCGCTGGCGTGCAGGGGCGCACAGGGTTCGTGCGCACAAGGCGCGCCCGTGGCTGCGCCGGCCCACTGCAGGGGCAGGCAGAACAACAGCAACAGGGCAAACAGGCAGGCACGCATCAAGGGTGGATTGTAGGGTGAAGACAGCAATAGAGATCGGTTGACCCGGACAGCCCGCAGGTTGTTCAGAGAGTCGGCGGTCGCTGATGTGCGCGAATGGTGGCCAGCAATTCCGGAGCGACCTGCATGGGCCGAAACGCCCCCACGTGCGAACGCCCGGTGTTGCCCAGAGGTAGCCGGCCCAGCAGGTGCCCAAGCGGCACCAGCAGCAGCCGCAACAGCTGACCATTCACCTCGGTCAGGTTTCGCGTCCGCCAGGCCAGCGCGAGCATGAGCCCATGCGTTCGTGCATGCGACACCAGCCGCGTCTGCCCGAGCACATGCAGGGCTTCGAGCAGATGCCAGGCCTGGGCTGGGTCACTGCGGTCGATCCGGCGGTACGCCCGGTGCAGCCGCTCGAAGGTGCCCGGGTCGAACGCCACCGTCGCAGTGGGTTCAGTGGGCGTGGTGTTCATATTCGTGTCTGCGGTTCCCATGGCGACGTGGGCCATGGCGGTCGCCAAACGGATTGTCGAAAATGCCCATGTTGGTTCCTTTCAGCGGCGCAGCAAGCGCAGTCCATTGCCAACAACCAGCAGACTGGCACCCACATCAGCGAAAACGGCCATCCACATGGTGCCAAGCCCCATGAGGGTGAGCACAAGAAACACGGCTTTGATGCCCAACGCCAGCGTGATGTTCTGCACCAGCACCGTATGGGTGGTTTTGGACAGTCGGATAAAGGTGGCGATCTTTCGCAGATCGTCGTCCATCAAGGCAACGTCGGCTGTCTCGATGGCCGTGTCAGAGCCCATGGCGCCCATCGCGAACCCAATGTCTGAGCGGGCCAGCGCAGGAGCGTCGTTGATGCCGTCGCCGACCATGCCGACCACCCCTTCGCGGCCAAGACTTTCGATCACGCGCAGCTTGTCTTCGGGCAACTGGTTGCCATGCGCCTGGTCTATGCCCACTTGTCGGGCGATCGCCTCGGCGGTGTGCGCGTTGTCGCCGGTCAACATCACGGTCCGTACACCCAGGCGATGCAGTTGATCAATAGCGGCCCGACTGCTTTCCTTCACGGTATCGGCCACAGCGAACAGGGCCATCACCCGCTCCCTCTGTTCGTCGACCAGCATGACCACTGTCTTGCCTTGCCGTTCCATCGTATCGAGCCGATTTTCCAGGTCCGGGGTGCACAAGCCCAGTTCGTGGACCAGTCTGTGATTGCCCAAGCGGTAAACCGTGCCACCGATCACACCCTTCACACCGCGACCGGGCAAGGCTTCAAAGTTGTCCACAGCCTCTCGTTCGACACCCTGGGCATTCGCCGAAGCCGCCACGGCTTGGGAAACCGGGTGATCCGAGCGCCCCGCAAGGCTGGCAGCCAGTTGCAGACACCGCGCCTCGTCCAAGTCGTCAAGCCGCGCAAAATCGGTCTGTACTGGTTTGCCGTGGGTAATCGTGCCGGTCTTGTCCAGGGCCAGCCACCGCAGCTTGCGCCCTTCTTCCAGATACACCCCTCCCTTGATCAGCACACCTTGCCGGGCTGCGGCAGCCAGACCACTGACGATGGTCACAGGTGTCGAGATCACGAGGGCACAGGGGCAGGCGATGACAAGCAGCACCAGTGCCTTGTAGATCCAGTCCTGCCAGGCTCCGCCCATCAACAGCGGGGGCAGCACCGCCACGGCCAAGGCGATGGCAAACACCACGGGCGTGTAGATGCGGGCAAACTGGTCGACAAACCGCTGTGTGGGCGCCCGGGCGCCCTGCGCCTCTTCGACCGCGTGAATGATGCGCGCCAGCGTGCTGTTGCCTGCTGCGGCCGTGACGCGGTACTCGAACGAGCCGGATTCATTGATGGTGCCGGCAAACACAGCGTCGCCAACGGCCTTGTCAACAGGCAGGCTTTCGCCCGTGATGGGCGCCTGGTTGACCGTAGAACGTCCGCTGATGATGCTGCCATCCAGCGCGATGCGTTCACCCGGTCGCACCCGCACCAAACTGCCCACCGCCACAGACTGGGCCTCGACAGACTGCCAGCTTCCGTCGTTCTGCTGCACCGTCGCCTGCTCCGGCGTCAGACGCATCAGTCCTTCGATGGCGTTGCGGGCCCGGTCAAGGGACTTTGCCTCGATGAGCTCAGCGATCGTGAACAGCACCATCACCATGGCCGCCTCAGGCCATTGACCCAGCGCCAACGCACCTGTGACAGCGATACTCATCAGCGCATTGATGTTGAGATTGCCATTGCGAATGGCCACCCAGCCCTTCTTGTAAGTGGTTAGACCTGACCCCAATACGGCCACAAGGGCCAACGCAGCCACAAGGGTGTCAGGAAGTCCGACCCAGTCCGCAGCTTCTGAGGCGATGGCTGCGGCGCCCGCCAGCGCCAGCGGCCACCAGGGCTTTCGGGTTTGGCGGGCAGGAGTACGTGCGGCACCTGCTTCAACCAGCTCGGGCTGAAACCCCAGCGAGCGCACCGCTTCCAGTACCGGGTCCAGCGCGCCGGGTGCGTGCACCACAGTCAGAACCCGCTGCACAAGGTTGAAGTCCATTTGCCGAACCTCGGTCATCGGGTCGAGCTTTTTGCGGATCAGCGCTTCTTCGGTCGGACAGTCCATCTGCAGGATGCGGATGGCCGTGCGCACGCCGTCGGAGGTGAGCTGGGGAGCACGGAGTGCTTCGAGGGAGATTGGAGCGGGCGCACAGCAAGCAGCAGCCCCGTCCTGTTCCTGGGCGTGTTGATGATCACGAACTTGAGATGGCTCATGGCGATGCTCCGCGTTCCCGCACTTGCGAGTCGATGGGGTGTGGTCGGGTTCAGAAGAGGGGGCCGACATGGAAACTCCTACAGGATCAGAATAGGGGTATTGAAAACCCTGGAGCGACTCCAGAGTCAAGCCCTGAGTCCCACCCACCGGAGAAACCCCATGCGCATCAAGGAACTGGCCGAAGCCACAGGTGTGGACGTGGACACCATCCGCTACTACGAAAAACAAGGCCTCCTGCCGGAACCGGCCCGGCAGGACAACGGCTACCGCGACTACGCGAGCACCCATCTGGAACGTCTGGCCTTCATCCGCCACTGCCGCGCACTGGAGATGCCGCTGGCCGACATCCGCCGGCTGCTGGGCGCGCTGGACGCACCGGGCGAGCCGCACCCGGATGTGGACCGGCTGGTGCAGGAGCAGATCGACAAGGTACGAGCGCGGCTCAAGAGCATGCGCGCACTGGAAAAGCAGCTGTTGCTGCTCAAGGCCAGCTGCGGCCGTTGTGACGACGAAGGGTCAGACTGCGGCATCCTCAAGGAACTGGTGGCTGCAGCGCACGGCGAGGCCTGTGCGTGCCATGCTCATCTTGCGCATTGACCGGTCATGAAGACCTTTTTTCTCTACATCGCCACCGCATTGGCCGAGATCGTTGGCTGCTATCTGCCCTGGCTATGGCTTCGCCATGGCGGTTCCGCATGGTTGCTGCTGCCGGCAGCGGCCAGTCTCGCACTGTTCGCTTGGTTGTTGACTTTGCATGATGCGGCCTCGGGCCGCGTGTATGCGGCCTACGGCGGGGTGTACATCGGTGCAGCCATCGCGTGGTTGTGGGCAGTCGATGGTGTCCGACCTTCAGTGTGGGATGCGACCGGTGCGGCGGTGGCCTTGTTGGGCATGGGGATCATTGCGTTCCAGCCGCGCTGACCAGTTCAGCAGCCACATCAATCGCCAGGGGCGGCAGGTTCGCAGTCAAATAGCAGTCAAAACTGTCACCGGAAGGCAAGCCTGCGGTCACCCGCGCGTCACTACATTGGACCTGTACACGGTACCTCGTTGCATCACCCGATCAACGTGAAACTTTCAGGAGAAACCATGATTCGCAAATTCAACATCGTCGTCCTTTCGCTCGCCGCAACCCTCCCGGCTTTCGCCATGGATGCAGCTCAATCCGAGGCCAAGCAGACAGTCCCACTGGTCAATGGTGAGACCCTGTACGTCTTCAAGGACGGGAACATGGCCAAAGCCAACCAATTTGGACGCACTGCATATCTCGCCAAGGGAGAGGTCGTTCAATCGGTGGATGGTCAGAAGATCAGCACGGTGGGCAACGAAGTCGCTCGCCTTGATATCTTGGCGCGCAAGGGTCACCACAACTGATCGCGACTTCTGCGCAGAAACAGCCACCCTGTCTTGGGGTGGCTTTTCTATTTGCGACGGAACATCACTGTGGCAACAGCCAACATGACCAGATAGTTGACCACCATGAACCAAGGTGTGTTCCAGGCGATTCCATCGAACCCCCAATAGGTCACCGGATAAAGAACCGGTGATGGGTAGAAATCAGCCGAGTGGGTGAAGACATCGATCAGGATGTGAGTCCACCAGCCCAGCAAAGGTAGCCAGAGGCGCCTCAGCCACACCCAGCAGGCAGCAGTGACCACACCGGCCACCAAGGCGCTGTGCATCACACAATGCAGGTGATGGGTCAGCTCCGAGAGGACGGGAGACATCGGGGGTTCGTAGCCCGGCAGGGCAATGGCATAGGCCTGCAGGACGGACCAACCATCGGAAGTGACCAGTGCCAGGTATCCCAGAGGCAGCAACTGGATCAGGTCAGGCACCACCGCCATACCGACCGCCAGGGCGGCGGTGCGACGGTCCAGGCGCCGATTTCGATGCATCCACACAGCACCAAGGCCTACCCACACCCCGTGCGCAACAATGTCCATGGTCAGACCTCTCTATAGGGTGTTCCTCGTTGGAGCCGAGCCGACCTGAGGCGAAGCGCATTGCCTATCACCGACACCGAGCTCAGGCTCATGGCCAGCGCAGCAATCAAGGGCGACAGCAGCCAACCCGTCAACGGGTACAGCACACCGGCGGCCACCGGGATGCCCAGGGCGTTGTACAAAAAGGCAAACACCAGGTTCTGCTTCATGTTGCCGACGGTCGCTTCTGACAGCGCCCGCGCGATTGCAATCCCGCGCAGATCGCCCTTGACCAGCGTCACCTGCGCGCTGTTCATCGCCACGTCGGTCCCGGTCCCCATGGCCACGCCCACATCGGCCTTGGCCAGTGCGGGCGCATCGTTGATGCCGTCACCGGCCATGGCCACCACGCGGCCTTCCTTTTGCAAGCGCTCGACCAACAGCAGCTTGTCGGCCGGTTTGACCTCGCCATGCACCTCGTCGATGCCCAGGCGGGCGGCCACAGCCTGGGCCGTGGTCAGGCCGTCACCGGTCGCCATCACGATACGCAGCCCCGATGCCTTGAGGGTCGCCAAGGCCTCCGGCGTGCTGGCCTTGACCGGATCGGACACCGCCAGCAGGCCCATCAACTGGCCATCCATCGCCAGGTACATCACACTGGCACCTTCTGCACGCAAGGCCTCTGCCTGCGGCACCAGCGCCGAGACCGAGACACCGATCTGCTCCATCAGCGCGGTGTTGCCCAGCGCCAACTGGTGCCCAGCCACCTGGCCACGCACGCCGATACCTGAACCGGATTCGAAGTTCTCGGGCTTGTCCAGCGCCATGCCACGTTCGCGCGCGGCGCGCACGATGGTTTCGGCCAGCGGGTGTTCGCTGCCCTGGTCCAGGCTGGCGGCCAGGCGCAGCACCTCGTCGGCATCAAAACCGGGCGCGGGAATGGCGCGCTCGAAACTCGGACGGCCCTCGGTCAATGTGCCGGTTTTGTCGATGATGAGGGTGTCGATCTTGCGCATGTTCTCGATCGCCGCGGCGTCCCGGAATAACACGCCGTGCGTGGCGCCCCGACCGGTCGCGACCATGATGGACATGGGTGTGGCCAGACCCAGGGCGCAGGGACAGGCAATGATCAGCACCGACACCGCGTTGATCAGGCCGAACACCCAGCGCGGCTCGGGGCCGAACAGGCCCCAACCGAAGAAAGTCAGCAAAGCAATGCCCACCACCGTGACGACGAAGTAGCCCGCCACCACATCGGCCATGCGCTGCATCGGCGCCCGGGAACGCTGTGCCTGAGCCACCATCTGCACGATCTGCGACAACATGGTGGCCGCGCCCACACGCTCACTGCGCATCACAAGCGCGCCGCTGGTATTGAGCGTGGCACCAACCACCTTGTCGCCCACCTGTTTTGCCACTGGCATCGGCTCGCCCGTGAGCATGGATTCATCGACCGAACTGCCGCCTTCCGTCACCTCGCCGTCCACCGGGACCTTTTCGCCGGGCCGCACGCGCAGCACGTCACCTACGTGCACATGGGTCAGCGGCACGTCCTCTTCGGTGCCGTCGGCGCGGATGCGGCGGGCCGTCTTGGGCGCCAACCCCAACAGCGACTTGATGGCCGCCGAGGTCTGCGACCGGGCCTTGAGTTCGAGCACCTGGCCCAACAGCGTGAGCGAAATGATCACGGCGGCAGCCTCGAAGTACACGGCGACGCGGCCCATGGAGATGAACGAGTCCGGGAACACCTGTGGCGTGACCGTCGCGACCACGCTGTAGGCAAATGCGGCTCCCGTGCCCAGCCCGATCAAGGTCCACATGTTGGGACTGTGGTTCATCACCGATTGCCAGCCACGCGAGAAGAACGGCCAGCCGGCCCACAGCACAATGGGAATGGACAAGACCAGCTCGACCCAGCTCTGCACGGACATGTCCATCCACTGGAGGCGGTGGCCAAACATGGCGAGCACAAAGACCCCGGCGGTCAGCGGCAGCGTCCACCAGAAGCGGCGCTGGAAATCGCGCAATTCGGGGTTGTTGTCGTTATCAAGTTCCGGCAGCAAGGGCTCCAGCGTCATGCCGCACTTGGGGCAATTGCCCGGATGGTCCTGGCGAATCTCCGGGTGCATCGGGCAGGTGTAGACCGTGTCGGCGGCCGCTGGCGCTGAAACTGCAGTCGCCGTGGACACAAGGTACTGCAGCGGGTTGGCTGCGAACTTGCCCTGGCACTTGGCACTGCAGAAGTAGTAGGGCCGCCCCTCGCGCTTCAGCGTGTGCGCCGACTGCGCCGTGACCTTCATGCCGCACACCGGGTCCTTGAGATCGGTGGGCGAGTCGGGCACGGTCGGCGGGGTGCCGCTTCTGTGGTGTTGGTGTGTGGTGATATTCATGGGCCTATTGCTTGTCGTCCTGGGTGCGACCGGGTGGATGCGGGTGCCGACCATGTCCTCCATGACCGTGTCCATGCATCAGGTGCATCAGCGGACAGGCCAGCAACAGCAGGTAGGGCCAGTAGCCCAGGACATGGCCCCAGTGCTCGCGCAGCATGTAAAACCCTGCGATCAATGCAGCCGTCGCCAGCGCCATGCCGGCTGGGCGCCGCCAGAAGGAATGCACATGGGGTTCGTTGTCATCGTGGTTCATGGTGTCTGGTGCTCCGTTGGCTAGGCTTTGACCGCGTACCGCATCATCATTCCCGCCTCGGCGTGTTCAAGCGTGTGACAGTGAAAGACGTAGTCCTGATCGCCTTGGTGCGGATGCGAAAAGTCGATGGCGATCCGCACGGATTCACCCGGCCACACCTGCAGGGTGTCGACCACGCCCTGGTCCTGAGGCAGCAGGCCGCGTGCACCGGCCAGGGAGCGAACCGGCGCTGGACTGCCCAGACGTTCGAGCACCCGGAACGAGAAACCGTGCAGGTGCATGGGGTGCGGCATGCTGCGTTCGGCGTTCTCGATCCGCCAGGTTTCACGCGCGCCCCGCTGGACAGTCAATGGGACAGCGGTATGGTCGTACACCCCACCGTTGATCGTCCAGTGGCCCTTGCCATCGTGGCCCAGTTGAATGCGCCGCGCCGCGCCCGCCGGTTCAACCGGAGCGGAGAGGCTAGACAGGCGCGCAGGCAGACGGCGGTCGTATGGTGTGCTGGACGGCGCCAGGTCGATACGCATCAGCGCCCGTGCATCGCCTTCCATGGCCATCGCTGCGAGCGCGGCTGCGCCCTGTGTCGCACCATGCTGGCTGTGGTCCATCGTGGCCATGTCGTGTCCCCCCTCCTGGTGCATCGGGTCGAAGGGCAAGGACGCCAGGGTCACCGGGCGGGTGGGGTTGGCTTCTCGAAAATCCACCAGCACATCAAGCCGCTGGCCCGGGGAAAGGAAGGTCTGATCGATGCGCAAGGGCTGCGCAAGCAGGCCGCCATCCGTGCCCGCCAGGTAGAAGCCGAGCGCTTTGCCGTCCTGCAGGAACGCGAGCCGGTAGCTGCGCGCGTTGCTGCCGTTGAGGATGCGAAAACGAACGATGCGACGCCCGGCCTTCAGGCGTGGGCGTTCGGTCAGGTTGACCATCAGCCGGTTGCCCACCCAGCCACCGAAGGACTGGGCGGCGCTGGGCGCGTACTGGAGGCGCCCTTGTGCGTCGAACTCCTTGTCCTGCAGCACCAGCGGGATTTCGGATTCACCCAACGCCAGCGCCAGCTCCTTGCGCAGGGCGGCTTCGTCGTCGTCCTCGACGAACAGCAGGCTGGCCAGGCCGTGATAGGCCTGCTGAGGGATGTATCCGTGGGCGTGGGGGTGGTACCAGTACATCGACGACCGGTCCTGCAAGGCGAACGCGTAGTCCATGCTCTGACCCGGCGCCACGACGTTGAGGCCATTGCCGTCGTTGCGAGAATCGACACTCAGGCCATGCCAGTGAATGACCGTCGGTTGATCAATGTGATTGATCAGCTTCACCCGCATCTCGTCGCCACGGCGGGCCAGAAGCGCCGGGTTGAGGAACTTCTTGCCACGCGATTCCACGGCGTAGGCTAGGATAGGTGTGCGCTGACCCGGCAGCACCTCGATCTCGCTGCGGACCACATGGACTTCCTTGAAGTCTGTTGCGGGTAGAACACCAAAAAGACCGCTGCTTCCCGGAAGTCGCAAGGGGTTGGAGAAGCCCGCCGCCTGTGTTTCAAGGCGAAGGATCTCGTCGGAAGACAGGCCTGACTGGGCAACTGTGGCCGCCCAGATGCCTGGGCAGGCTGTCGCGGCACCCAGAGCACCCGCGCCGCTCAGAAACTGCCGCCGGGAATACATCGACATCACACAATCTCCTGAACTGGATATGAAAACTGGTACAGCGTCAGAACGTCGCCGTGGTCACTGGGCACCGGTACTGGACGGCGACTGCGGCATGCGCTGCATCATCATTTCCATCATGTTCTGCATCATGTCCATGCGCATCTCCATCATTTGATGCCGCTGGGTCATGTCCGGTGTAACGGCGCCGGGAGCCCCCATTCCCTGCATTCCAGACATGCCACCCATGGACTTCACGCCTTTCATCATGTCCATGCCTTCTTGCATCGCCTGCATGTGTTCTGCCATCAGAGACTGGCGTTCGGCCGGCGTTTTGGCCGCCGCCATCTTGGCGCGCAGCGCCTGCATGGTGGTCATGTGCTGCTGCATGTGTTCCTGCATCTGCGGCATCGACGACATGCCCATGGGCATACCGGCCTGAGGTGTAGCCTGCCGGGTCGTGCCGTTGGCTGCCGGGGTGGATGGGTGGTGCTGGGTGTGGTCTGCTGCTTGCTGTGCTGCGGTGGAGAACGCCGCACCAGCGACAGCCACGGCCAGAAGGGTTCGGATCAAGGTGGACATATCGATTTCCTTTCGTGACGGAGCGCATGGCGAGATGCCATGGAGTCACTGTAGGAATCGACCCAGGTCGCCAAGATGACCCGGACATGACAAAAAAGTCAGGTTCAGCGTGGCGACTGCTGCTGGGCCTGTAGATTGATGTCGTTGTGGTGGCGCCGGGTCTCTGGTGACCACTGCGACTTGATCCAGGACAGAACCGCCACGATGTCGGCTTCGCTGAGCGAATCGCCAAAGGCGGGCATGTTGGTGGCGTAGTCGGGCATTCCAACGGCCTTCGCTACCCCTTCCTTGGTGATGCGAATCAACACATCGTCCGAGTGGTGCCAGGTGTGGCCGCTCCCGTCGTGGGGAGGCGCCGGCAAGCGACCATCGGCACCCCGTTCTCGCCAGTTGGCCTGCCCCTCCAGCGTCACGCCATGGCAACTGGCGCACCGGGCCTGGTAGATCAGCGCACCCTGCTTGAGCATCACGGCGTCATCCGGGCGAAGCAGCCCGATGGGATCTGACCGGAAGAAGTCCGCAGATGGCCCCCAGAAAAAAGCTGCGGCAATCCCTGGGGATCTGACCGGAAGAAGTCCGCAGATGGCCCCCAGAAAAAAGCTGCGGCAATCCCTGCCAGAGCAAGAACAGCCGCAGCCAAACGGAGACGCTGAAAACGCAGGATCACTTCACTGGCTGGATGTCCGTCACCGTCATCTGCCCGTTCTCGTTCGTGACCATGAACTGGATCTTGGCACCGACGCTGGTCTTGTCCAGCAAGGCCTTGTCCTTGGCCACGAAGACCATGGTCATGCCAGGCATTTCCATGTGCTTGATTTCACCGTGCTTGATGGTGATCTTGCCGGCGTCCTTGTCGATCTTGCGGACTTCACCATCGGTCATGCTGGGCATGCCCGCCATGCCCATTTTGCTGTGGTCCATGTTCATTTGAGCGAACACGGGGTTGGCTGCAATGGCCGTGAAGGCCAGTGCGGTTGCGCTCAGAACCAGTCGCAGTTTCATCGTGAATCCTTGTGTCGTTGGGTGGAGGTTGTGATGATCGGATAGCCGCTTACTTGGCTGCCACCTTGACCTGGCCCTTCATGCCGGCCTCGTAGTGGCCCACATGCAAGCAGGCGAAGTTCACCACACCGGGCTTGGTGAAGCGCCAGATCACTTCACCCTGTTTGCCAGGCTTGAGCGAGATCTTGTTGGCTTCTTCGTGCTCCATGGTCGGGAACTTCTTCATGACCTCGTAGTGCTCCTTGAGCTCCTTTTCCGTGCCGAGGCTGAACTCGTGCGGCACCTTGCCGGAATTCTTGATGACAAAACGGATGGTCTCGCCCTTCTTCACCGACACGTTCGACGGCGTGAACCGCATGCTGTCGGCCGCGTCCACCTCGATCGTGCGCGTGACGTTGGCTGCGACACCCGGTTCGCCGATGGGCGATTCATCGTGCCCACCGCCATGGGTGCCACCAGCGAAAGCAGCCGATGCGGCCAATGCTGCAGCAGCGAAAACAAAGCCAGCGCGGGAAGCGAAGTTGAACTTGACGGATTTCATGGTTGTCCTTGGGGTTTTGGTTGGGGAAACGGTTGAGGAAAAACAGTGGTGAGACGGGCAATGGGCCATTTCAGTGGGACATGCCTTTGACGGTGGGTTTGATCGCCGTGGCGGCGGCCGGTGTCGTGTCAGCGCTGGCCGCAGGGCGTGGTGTCGGGGGAAGTGCGCCGTTCCATTCGTAGGCCACGGTTCCCTCGGGGAACTGGTACGGCCCCGGGTCCTTGTAATCGCCCGGTTTCTGGTCCTTGCGCACCTTGAAGACCGTGAACATGCCGCCCATTTCCAGCGGCCCGAACTGGCCGGTGCCGGTCATCATGGGAGCCGTGTTGTCAGGAATGGACATCTGCATCTCACCCATGTCGGCCATGCCGCGCTCGCCCATCAGCATGTAATCGGGTGCGACCTTCTGGATCTTCTTGACCAGACCGCGGTGGTCCACGCCGATCATGGTGGGCACAGCGTGCCCCATGGCGTTCATGGTGTGGTGGCTCTTGTGGCAGTGCATGGCCCAGTCGCCCTCCTCGTCGGCGATCAGCTCGATCTGGCGCATCTGGCCCACGGCCACATCGGTGGTGACCTCGTACCAGCGCGTGCTGGGTGGGGTCGGTCCACCGTCCGTACCCGTGACCAGAAACTCGTGCCCATGCAGGTGGATCGGGTGGTTGGTCATGGTGAGGTTGCCCACCCGGATGCGCACCCGGTCGTTCAGGCGCACGTTCAGGGTGTCGATGGCCGGAAACACCCGGCTGTTCCAGCACCAGATGTTGAAGTCCGTCATGGTGTTGACCTTGGGTGTCTTGCTGCCAGGCTCAATGTCAAACGCATTGAGCAGGAAGCAGAAGTCCCGGTCCACCTCACTGATGTGAGGATGCTTGGTTTTGGGGTGGGTCACCCACATGCCCATCATGCCCATGGCCATCTGCACCATCTCGTCCGCATGCGGGTGGTACATGAAGGTGCCGGGTCGCCGCGCCTCAAATTCATACACAAAGGTCTTGCCCACGGGAATCGCGCGTTGGTTCAGACCCCCGACGCCGTCCATGCCACTGGGCAGACGCTGACCGTGCCAGTGGATGGTGGTGTGCTCGGGCAGCTTGTTGGTCACAAAGATGCGGACGCGGTCGCCTTCGACCACTTCGATGGTGGGTCCCGGGCTCTGGCCGTTGTAACCCCACATGTTGACCTTGAAGCCTGGCGAAACCTCACGCACCACCGGCTCAGCCACCAGGTGGAATTCCTTGACGCCATCGTTCATGCGCCATGGCAGCGTCCAGCCGTTGAGGGTCACCACTGGGTTGTAGGGCCGACCGGTGGTCGGAATCAAGGGCGGCGCGGTTTCTACCGACGTCTGGATGACGGGCTCCGGCAAACCTGCCAGGGCGGAGCGGGCAACGGCCAGGCCTGCCACGGAAGCGGCTGCGCCTGCGAAAAACTGGCGTCTGGAATTGGTGTTGGTCATGTGTTGTGTCCTTTCAATGCGCTGCTGCAGCCGGGGCATCGCCACCGGCGCCCCCCAGGCTCACAAAACTGTCGGGCTCTCCGCCTTGCAATACCCACTGCAGATCGGC
>LNFM01006982.1_pt1 | contig 18229 bp, 13 predicted proteins | sample 596031 | NCBI WGS metagenome assembly LNFM01 (sample SAMN04254537, study PRJNA301005) | activated carbon metagenome | isolation source: dual media filters at the Ann Arbor, Michigan drinking water treatment plant | place: USA: Ann Arbor | reverse complement strand
CGCCGCGCCCGACCGGCAACCCGTCGACGAAGACCTGATCGCGGGCCGACGCGCCGCGCACCTGGACGACCGCCTCGACGGCGTCGGTGCCCATCGCGGGCAGCTCGAGGTGGTAGCGGCCATCCTCGTACGTCGTGGGCAGCAGCAGCGTGTACTCGACCGCCTTGGTCTGCTGCGGTGGGCACGGGAACACCTGCAGCGCGAGCTGCTCGGCCGAGCGCCACGACAGCAGCGCGGGGTCCTTGGGGTAGTAGCCGCCGATTCCGGTCAGCTCGCGGTAGCGAGCCGCCGCGAGCTCGGCCTCGAGCAGCTCGCCGTCGTACCAGTGCGGCCGACCGCGGAGCATCGCCTGTGTGCGCAGCCCCACGGCGACGCCGCCGGCGGGCACATCGATCCAGAACATCGCTTGATCGTGCCGGTCACCGCCGTTGAACGCGGTCCGCTGCACGACGAGCTCGGCGTGGCCGTCGTGGATCGTCAGCGCGATGTCGTGCGTGCGCTCGACCAGCGCCTCCGATCGCGTGGCCTCGAACCTGTCGGCCCGGGCGTCCGTGGGGGCGGCGACCCAGGCCGACGCACCCGAGAGCAGCCCCACCCCGACGCCCACGCGGACCAAGCTCGACGATCGCATGGGCGGCGGGACAACCCGGCGCGCCCGAGGTTCCAAGGTCCCGCGGTTCCGCGGTGCTGCGCCATCGGCCGTGCGGCCCGCCGAAGACTCACTTCGCGCGGGGACGAACGCCCCCGCGGATTCTGCGACCATGCGTGCGTGCCCCCTTCCGGCCACAGCACGCTGGACCCGGTCGGCGCGCGCGTCCGCCGGGCGGGGGCCCGCGATGCCCTGGCCGAGCACGCCGCGCGGGCCGAGCTCCAGCGGCGGTTGTTCGGTGCTGCGCCGCGGGTCGTCGCGCTGGATCGCTACGTGATCGTCTCGCGTCTCGGGCAAGGTGGCGACGGCGTCGTGTACGGCGCGTGGGACCCGGAGCTCGATCGCCGGGTCGCGATCAAGGCCCTGCGTCGCCGCGGGGCCGGGGCCGAGGCGCAGCTGCTCCACGAGGCCCGCGTGCTGGCCCGGCTGCGCCACCCAAACATCGTGCAGATCCACGCGATCGAGCGCGACCACAGCGACGACGCCGAGGCGGGCGTGTTCTTCGTGATGGAGTTCGTGCCGGGCGGCGACGTGGTCGCATGGTTGGCCCGCGCGCCGCGATCGTGGCGCGTCATCGTGCGTCTGTATGCGGCGGTCGCCCGCGCGCTCGGGGCTGCGCATCGGGTCGGGGTCGTGCATCGCGACGTGAAGCCGACCAACGTGCTCGTCGGCGACGACGGTGCGCCGCGGGTGGTCGATTTCGGGCTCGCCCAGGGGCGCGACGCGGGCGAGCAGGGCCTCAACATCGCCGGCACCCTGCCGTACATGGCGCCCGAGCAGCACCGCGGCGAGGCGCCCGATGGTCGCGCCGATCAATACGCGCTCGCCGTGTCGCTGTACGAGGGCCTGGTCGGGCAGCGGCCGTTCGTCGGCAACGCCGGGGTGTTGCTGCGCTCGAAGGAGCTCGGCGCGTATCCCAAGGTGAACGGCGTGCCGCGCCGTGTGGCTCGCATCCTCGCGCGTGCCCTCGATCCGCAGCCGTCGCGCCGCTTCGTCGACATGGACGCGCTCGCTGCTGCGCTCGAGTCGGCGGCGCGCGAACGTGGGGTGCGGACGTGGGCGATCGTCGCGGGAGCCGCCGTGATCGCGCTGGGGGCCGGCGTCGCGCGGCGCACCGATCCGTGCCCGCTGCCCGAGCGCTCCCCGGCCGAGCTCGCCCTCCTGCGGCCGAGCCTCGAGTCCCACGCCGCGCGGTGGTCGGCGGCGTGGACCGACGCCTGCGTCCACGCGCGCATCGACGCCGAGGTCTCGCCGTCCGTGTACGACGCGCAGCTGCAGTGCTTCGATCGGCAGGCCGACGCCCTCGCGGGCGCGCTCGAGGAGCTCGATCACCAGCGCGGCCTCGGCGGTGCGACGAGCCCTGCGATCGAGGCGATGGCGCTGGACGCCGCGCTCGAGTCCCCGGCGCGGTGCGACGCCGATGCGATGACCGCGATCGATCCCGAGGCCGCGCGCGCGTGGGGCCCGGCGCCGGCGTGGCGGGGCCTCGCACGGGCGCGAGTGCTGCACGCGCTCGGTCGCGACGTCGACGCGCTCGCGGTGCTCGGCGGCGTCGAGGCGGCGCTCGGCGACGTCGACGCGCCACTGCTGCGCGCGCGCCTCCACTGGGTCGCGTCCTCGGCCCACGCCGCCCAAGGCGAGTTCGATCAGGCCAAGCAGAGCGCGCTGCAATCGCTGTGGGCGGCCGAGGCGATCCGCGACCACGCGATCGCGGCGCGGGCGTGGCTCGATCTCGCGTGGCTCGAGGGGGTCGAGCGCCAGGATGCCCAGGCCCAGCGATGGTTGGCGTTCGCGACCGCCGCCGTGGCGCGGACCGGGGACGATCCGTGGCTGCTCGCCGAGCTCCACCACCTGCGCGGTGGCCTCGACTACCGGGCCGGCGATCTCGAGGGCGCCCGCGTCGAGTACACCGCCGCGCTCGTGGGCCAGCGCGCGTTGGTCGGCGACCGCCACCCGTGGGCGGCGCGGACGCGGAACCACCTCGGCAACGTCGCCTTCGAGGCCGGCGATCTCGACCTCGCGATCGCGCACAGCACCGCGGCGCTCGACGTACGTCGCGGGACGCTGCCGCCGTCGCATCCATTGCTGGCCGCGGCGCTCAACAACCTCGCGGGCATGCACCTCGCGCGCGGCGAGCTGCGACGCGCGCGGGCGTTCGTCGAGGACGCGCTGGCGCTCACCGACGGCCAGGGCGGTCCGCCCGAGCTGTTCGCGCGTGTGCTGCAGGGCCGCATCGCCGCCGCCGCGGGCGAGCGCGGGGCCGCGGCCGAGGGGTTCCGCGCCGCGCTCGGCGTGCGGATGGCCCAGCTCGAGCGCAGTCACCCCGCGGTGCGGGACGCCCGTGCCGCGCTCGCGGTGCTGCGGCCCGCCGAGGTGCGGCCCGAAGGTCGCCCATGACCGACGCCGAGCTGCTCGCGGCGTGGAGCCGCGGCGACGCCGAGGCCGGCAATCGCCTGGTCGAGCGCCACTTCGCGAGCATCTTCCGCTTCGTGCGGGCCAAGATCGACGTCGGCGTCGACGACCTCGTGCAGCAGATCTTCCTCGCGCTGGTCGAGCGCGCCGCGGCGCTGCGCGAGCCCGACCACTTCAAGTCGTTCGTCTTCGGGATCGCGCGGCGGCAGATGCTGCTGTTCTGGCGGGCGCAGCGTCGCCGCGACCGCGTGATCGATCCCGACGTCGCCTCGGTGCACTCCCTGGCGTTCGCGTCGGCCGGCGGATCGCCGAGCGCGGTGGTCGGCCGCGTCGACGATCGCGAGCGGGTGCTCGCGGCCATGCGCGCGCTGCCGCTCGATTTCCAGATCGTGATCGAGCTGCACTACTGGGAGAACATGGGCGTGCGCGAGATCGCCGAGGTGATCGAAGCGCCGGTCGGCACGGTGAAGAGCAGGCTGTCGCGGGCGCGGGCCCTGCTCGCCGTGAGCCTGGGCGCGGACTTCAGCGCGGAGCTCGAGGCGGTCGAGGTCTCGATCTCCGCGGGTGGGTGAAGCCGACGGGCGGGTCAGGGCGGCGCGAGCCGTCGGCGCGCGGAGTCGACGAACTCGACGAGGTCGCCCAGGTGATGCTCGAGGACGTCCCGCAGGATCGCCGGGTCGACTGCCGTGTAGCCGTGCACCACGACGTTCCGGAAGCCGACCATGCGTCGCATCGTTGCCGCGAGATCCGGACTCAGCCAGCCGGCGGCGGCAAGGAGGTCGAAGAGTTCGCGGTTGGTGCGTGGCTCACCCAGGCGCTCGTCCGAGACCACGTGCGAGGCGATGTCGAGGGCCGCTTGGATGGCGATCTGCAGGGTGTGCTCGACGAACCGCCGCTCGCGGATGTCGGTCTCGACTCGGTCCGGCTGGGCGAGGGATTCGAGCTCGCGGACGCACGTCTCGATGAACGCGAGCTTCTTCGCCAGGAGCTCCTGGTCGGTCACGACGCGCGCCTCCGATAGCGATCCAGGATCGGAAGCAGATCGAAGTAGTCGTTGCGGGCACGGACCTCGAACGCGATGCGCTTGCTGCGGTCGCGATCGCACACAAGCACGCCGTCGCGTAGGACGCGATGAACGAGGTCGACCGGGGCGAGGTGGAGGGCCACGACTTGCACGGGCCGACCAAGGAGCCGCTCGATCGCGTCCTCGATGTCGAGGTGGATCGACTCGAGCGTACCGGTGGTGGGGTGCGCGGGCAGGACGGCGACGTCGACATCGCTGTCGGGGCCGGCGGTCCCGCGGGCGGTGCTGCCGAAGAGGTAGGCGGCGGCGATCTCCGGGGCGTGTTCGTCGAAGTAGCGGCGCAGCGCGGCGGCGATTTCGCTGTCCACCGCACCATCGTAGCACGCGCCCCAGGGCCCGTCGCCGTCAGGTGCCGCGGCCGTCGCGGGCCCGCAGCGCGTCGGCGTGCTGGGCGATCGCGGCCAGCTCGGCGGCGTCGATGCGGGCGAGGTTCTTCACCTGCAGCGACATGCGCTGGTTCTTCGCCAGGGTCGCCTCGTGGCGGGCGAGGAAGTCCCAGTACAGCGTGGTGTACGGGCACGCCCGCGGTCCGGTGCGCTTGCCGGGATCGTAGCGACAGCCCGCGCAGTAGTTGCTCATGCGATCGATGTACTTGCCGGTGGCCGCGTACGGCTTGCTGGCCATGACGCCGCCGTCGGCGTACTGGCTCATGCCGATCACGTTGGGCAGCTCGACCCACTCGACGGCGTCGACGTACACGGCGAGGTACCACGCGTGGATCTGCCGCGGCAGGACGCCGTACAGCAGCGCGAAGAGGCCCGTCACCATCAGGCGCTGGATGTGGTGGGCGTAGCCGAGATCCAAGGTCTGGGTGAGGGTCTCCCGCAGGCAACGCATGTCGATGTCGCCGGTCCAGAACCACGCGGGCAGGTCGTGCGTGGCGGCGAGCGCGTTGCTCTCGGCGTAGGCGGGCATCTTCAGCCAGTACAGGCCGCGCACGTACTCGCGCCAGCCGAGCACCTGGCGGATGAAGCCCTCGACGGCGGGCAGCGGCGCGCGGCCAATGGCGTAGGCGTCCTCGGCGGCGCGGATCACCTCGCGGGGGTGCAGCAGCCCGAGGTTCATCGCCGCGGAGAGGTGCGCGTGGTAGAGCCATGGTTGTCCGGTCCACATCGCGTCCTGCCAGCGGCCGAAGTGCGGGAGGCGCTCGGCGACGAAGCGATCGAGCGCGACCAGGGCCTGCGCGCGCGTGACCGGCCAGCCGAACCGCGTCGCGCTTCCGGGGTGGCCGGCGAAGCGCGCGTCCACCAGCGCGATCACCTCGCGCGTCGTCGCGTCGGGCTCGACGTGCACCGGGTCGGGCACCGCACCGGGCGCGAGCAGCGAGGCGCGCACGCGGAAATCACCGGGCTCCACGATCACGAGGGCGCCGACGCTGTGCTGCGTCAGCGTGGCCCGCAGCTCGTCGGCCAGCGTGCTGTCGGGCGTGCTCGCGGCGTCGGCGGTGAGCGCTCGATAGAGCACCGGCGTGCCCGCGTCGCCGAGCGCCTGGGCGAAGTGCCGCATCGCGGAGAGGAACAGCACCGTGCGCGACTTCGCCGACCACACGTGGGTCGACTCGTCGGTGACCTCGGCCATCCACACGGCGTCCTGCGCCGGATCGAACCCGTCGAAGGCGGAGGAGTCGCGATCGAGCTGATCGCCCAGCACGACCACGAGGTGACGCAGCGCTCGCGGGACGGTGGCGGGGCCCGGCTCACGTCGCTTCGGCATGGTCGCCGCACGGTACCTCAGGCCGCCGCGCACACGCCGAGGTCCGGCGCGTCGTCGAGCGCCACGCACGTCGCGCCCTGCGGACACACCGGCGCGGTCGGATCGCAGTACGACGCGCAGCACGCCAGATCCGAGCAGTCGAGCGCCGCCGCGCCGTCGATGCACACCGATCCCGCCGCGCAGGCATCGACGGCACAGGCCTCGCCGGGCTGGGCCGGGCCCGTCGGCGCGCAGAAGAACCCGCCGAGCTCCGGCGCGCAGGCCTGGCCATCGCCGCAGTCCTGCGCGAGGGGATCGCAGCCGTCGACGCACAGCGGCAGCGCCTCGGTGATCATGCTGCACTGCAGCGCCCCCGGACAGCCGGGGTTCGCCTGGGCACCCGTGCACAGCGCCGCGCACACGCCCGCGTTCTCGGCGTCGACGTTCCAGCACATCAGGCCGAGGGCGCAGTCGTCGATGCCGCTGAAGCCCGAGCCCTCGACCATGCACGCCTCGCCGAGCTGATTGGGGTCCGGATCGAGCGGACTACACCGCGCGGCGTTCCACTGATCGCCGCCGTCGTTCGCCCACGCCATGCACTTCTCGCCGTCGGGGCAGTCCTGGGCCCAGAGGTCGCACTCGAAGGCCCCGCCGCCACCACCACCGGGGATGCCCGGGCAGGTGAACACGCACCCGGTGCCCGAGTCCTCTTCGTAGGCGCCGGCCTCGGCCTCGGAGGCATCGTCCGCGGAGGCCTCGGTCGGTGCGCTCGGGTCGACGCCCATCGTCGTGCCGGCCGACGCGACGCCGGTCGACGGGGCGCCGGTGCTCGCGTCGACGGTGTCGCCCGCGTCGCCGGTGCCGGTGTCGCCCAGCGGCACCGCCGAGTTGCATGCGCCCACGAGCGCGAGCGCTGCGATGCGGGACCTCATCGTCGGCGCCTCCACGCGAGGAGCACGAGGCCGGCGAGCCACGCAGTCGCATCGATCGGCGACGACGTCGTCGCGCACGCACAGCTGCTCGCGACATCGCCTTCCGACTGCGCGCCCGGGCCACCGCTGCCCGCGTCGGCCACCGTCGCGCCCGAGTCCGAGCCGTCGCCGCCGGGCAGACCCGATCCGCCGCCCGGACCGCCCGAGCCCTCGCTGCCGCCCGTGCCGGTCCCCTCACCCGCGCAAGGCAGCCTCGCGTTGTGGGCGTCGATCAACGCGTCGATCTCGTTCGACACGTTGACCAGCTCCGCGGGCGGGCCGCCCTGCGGCGGCACGCTCTCGATCCGCTCGGCCCACGGCATCTCGTCGGTCCAGCTCGGCCAGGCCCCACTGTCGCCGAGCTCGATCTCGCGGCCGCCTGGCAGTCGCACGACGGTGCCGCAGCAGTCGTCGCTGCGCTGGGCGCCGAGGCGATTGGGCACGTCCCCGAGCCCGTCGACGCGGACGAACGTCGGATCGGTGGTCATCTCGTGGGGCGACACGCGTGTGTACAGGCGCGTGAGGTACGGCCAGGCCTCGAGCAGCGCCTGGCCGTGCAGCATCGGCGCGACGATGCGCTCGTCGAAGGCCGCGACGAACCCCGCGACGTCCCACGCCTCGGCGTCGATCTGCTCGGCGTAGCACGACAGGCAGCCATAGAAGGCGGTCTCTTCGATGCCGTCCGGCACCGGGATGAACTCGTGCAGCAGCGACGGCACCAGCTCGTGGCCCCACGTGCAGCCGTCCTCGCCGCACGCCGCCAGGCCCATCTCCGCCAGCGCGTCGACGATGCCGACGACCGGCATCAACATGAACGCCGAGGAATCGAACGACGTGGTGTCGAGCGCCGCGGGGCTCACCACCGAGGTCGTGCCCGCGTACTCGGTGACGAAGCCGCGCCCGTCGGAGCCCAGCGCGTCGATCGCCATCGTGACGAGGTTGTCGTAGTTGGCGCCGAGCCCGATCCAGTCGAGGCGCGCGCGGTTGAGCAGCACGTGCCGCCAGTTCGACGGGAACACGCGGGCGTCGCTCAGCACGAGCGCGCGGATCGGCATGTCCTCGACCGCGGCGATCTTCGTCAACCGCAGCGGGATGCACGGCTCGTCGCCGGCGTAGCGCAGCACGACGGGGTGCAGATCCTCGATGCCCGCGGAGTGGCGGAGCTTGAACGCGACGAAGACGTGGCCCTCGTCGATGTACGCGTCGAGCAGATCGGGCGCCTCGTCGTCGGGCGCGTAGCCGTTCTCGGCGAGCCAGTCGCCGATCGTCTCGGAGGTGCCGCCCTGCAGCACCGCGTACTCGAACACGCCGACGGTGTCCTGCACGAGGATCTCGGGCCCGCCGCTGCCCGACGCTCCACCGTCGGGGTCCTGGATGAAGCCGACCGAGCTGTTGCCACCGTCGTCGCACGCGCCGCTCTGGCTGAGGCCGTACACCGGCACGGTGGCATCGAGGGCGCTCTGGATCAGCCGGAACGATCCGACCTCGACCTCGGGCACCGCGAGCACCGGGACGATCCACGCGAACTTCGACGCATCGCCGCCGTCGTACTGGATCTGCACGTGGGCCTCGACGAACCCGTCGCCGAACGCGAACAGGATCACCTCGCCCGTCTGATCGACCTGCATCGAGGCCGGCCCGCTGTCACAGAACGTGCCACCGCACGCCTCGGCGGGGCGGGGGTGCAGCGCGACGGCGAGGGCGATCCCAGCGACGCAACCGAGGGGGGCGAGCTTGGTCATCGTTAGAGTCTAACTTAACTAGCATAGGTGGTATACAGGACATTCATTAAATGACTTGAATGTATTATAAACAACGAAATCGGGCGCGATCTCGGACACTCCGGCTGGAACTGGGCGGCTCGAGGTCGGAAGCGGCCCGATCTGCGCCCTCAACCGCGGCCCGCGCCGGCGATGTACAGGGCGTGTCGACCCCGGATGCGCACGGACGATCCAGCCACGGTGCGCCGCGGCTGCTGATCATCGACGACGATCCGCGGCTGCACGACGACTATCGGCGCTGCCTCGGGCCGCCGACGACACAGGGCGAGGGCCTTCGAGCGCGTCGCGAGGCGCTGTTCGGGCCCGAGCCGTCGGCCCTCGGCGTCACCGACGTGCGCTTCGAGCTGGTGCACGCGCTGTCCGGCGCGAGCGGGCTCACCCACCTGCGCGAGAGCGTGGCCGCCGACGATCCGTTCAGCGTGGCGTTCGTCGACATGCGCATGCCGCCGGGTTGGAACGGCGTCGAGACGATCCGCGAGCTGTGGTCCACCGATCCGGACCTGCAGATGGTCGTGTGCACCGCGTACTCCGACTTCACCTGGGACGCCGTCATCGCCGGGGTCGGCCGCAGCGAGGGGCTCCACCTGCTGCGCAAGCCGTTCGGTGGGGATCAGGTGCGGCGATTTGCGGAGGTGCTCACGAAGAAGTGGCAGCTCGCACGCGCTGCCGAACGCGGCGTCGCGCGGGCGGGCTCTCGGTGAGAGTCGGTGACTGGCTCGATCCCGAGCTCCCACCGGGCGCCGCGGAGATCTCGGAGCGGGGCCGCGCACGTCTGCTGACCTCGGCGCGCCACGACATCCTGCAGCGGACCTACGTCGGGACCTTCGTCTACCCCCTGCTCGTACTGCTCGGTGCGTGGAACCTGGACCTCTGGCGGGAGTTCGGCGCCGAGGTGACGACGGTGCTGGCGGTGCTCACGATCATCGTGGCGATCCGGCTGCGGCTCCTGCGTCGCGCGACCGCGGACACCCGGCGGCCGACACGGGCCGCGCGCGTGCACCTCCTGCTCGGCGTGGTGTCCTCGGGTGTGTTCGCGACCGCGGTGGGCTGGGCCTACCTCGCCCGCTCGGCCGACGCCTCTGTGACCTCGGGGTACGTCGTGGTCGCAGGACTCGCCGCCTCGGTCGTGATGATCGCGAGCACCCACCGTCGGCTCGCGATCGTCTGGGTGCTCGCCTGCATCGTCCCGGGGTTCGTCGCGTTCGTGATCCACGGCGCATCGTCGTCGCAGATGATGCTGGCGGGTTTCGTGGTCTACCTGCCGATCCTCCGCCGGATGATCGCGAGCGGCTACGAGTCGTACTGGGGCGCGCAGGTCAGCGCGGCGAAGCTCGACGAGCGCGCGCACGAGTTCGCCCGGCTGACGCGGCTCGCGGGGATGGCCGAGAACGCGACGAACCTGCTGCACGACGTCGGCAACACCCTCAACGGGGTGAAGGCATCGGCCGACGCCCTCGCCGACGCGCAACTGCGGCACCCCGCGGCTGACCTCGGCCGGCTGCACGCGCTGCTGGTGGCCCACCAGGCCGATCTCCCGCGCTTCCTCGCCGACGATCCGCGCGGCGCGAACGTCTTGCCATTCCTCGCCGAGCTGGCGGCGGCGGGCGCGAACGATGCCGAGCTGATCGGCCTCGAGATCGCGCGGCTACGCCTGCACGTCGAGCACATCGAGGTGATCGTCGCGCGCCAGCAGGGGATCGCCCGGCCCGTCGGCGCCGCGCAGCCGTGCTCGGTCGTCGATCTGGTCGCGGCCGCGCTCGGACTGTCGGGGATCGACGCCGTCGGCGGCAACATCGCGACCGAGTGCGCCATCGATCCCGGTCTGAGCGTCATCGTCGATCGACACGGCGCGCTGCAGATCCTCGTCAACCTGCTCGACAATGCCCGCGCTGCGGTCGGCGAGATCGCGGCGCCGAGGATCTCGATCCGCGGCGCCGCCCGTGACGGTCGCGCGGTGATCGAGGTCGTCGACAACGGCCACGGCATTCCGGCGGAGATGGTCGAGCGGGTGTTCACCCGCGGCTTCACGACCAAGCCCCACGGCCACGGCTTCGGCCTCCACGGCAGCTTCGCGCTGGCGCAGGCGCTCGGCGGCGAGCTCTCGTTCGCCAGCGAAGGGGCGGGGTGCGGCGCGAGCTTCCGGCTGTGTCTGCCCGCGGTCGCGGGGTGAGGCCGGGCGCGCCGAGAGACTGACGTCGCGCCGTCGATCAACCGCGCTCGGCCGACGCGAGCCATGCCTCGACCTGGGCGGCCTGGGTGGCGACGCCTTCGCCGAGGCGGCGGTAGATCGCGAGCGACTGCCTCGCGGCCTCGCGGCCCTCGGTCGAGCTCCGCCCGAGGGCGCGGGCGAGGAGGAAGCGGGACTCGGCGAGCAGCGCGGTGGGCTCGCCCGGCGGAACGATGGCGAGGACGCCCCGGGCCTGGGCCAACGCGCGGGTGCTGTCGCCCTGGGCGAGCGACGTCAGGCCGAGCTCGACCTCCGTGTTGAGGCGCATCGGGTCGGTGGGCTGCAGGGTGCGGCGCGCCAGCTCGACCGCCGCAGTCAGCGACGCCGCCGATGCGTCGAGGCGGCCGAGCTCGCGCTGCAGGTTGCCGACGTTGGTCGTCGCGCTCACGACGAGCCGGTGATCGTCGCCCATCACGGCGGCGAAGACGTCGCGCGAGCGCATGGAGAACTCGAGCCCGCGCGCCGCGTCCCCGCGCATGGCGTAGGCGAGTCCGAGGTTGCCGAGCAGCTCGCCGAGCCGCTTCGACGGCGGCCTCGACTCCGCCGTCACTTGGGCAAGCATGCGTTCGAGCATGGCGATCGCCTCGTCCAGTCGGCCCTGTTGCAGACGCAGCCCGGCGAGTTCGATCCCGGCCCAGGCCCCGTCGCCGCGGCGACCCAAGACGTCGTCGGTCACGGCCGCCGCGGCGGTCAGGGCCCGTTCCGCGCACTCCTCGTCGCCCGCGTGCAGGCACACGGATCCGAGCACGCCCTGGGTGTTCGCGAACAGGGGGTGCCGATCGCCGACCCCCGTGCCGAAGATCGCCAACGCGGTCTCCGCCTCGGCCCTCGCCTCGGCGAGGCGGCCGACGTCCCGAAACTCGATCGCCAGGGCCGTACGGCTCTCGGCGACGCTCTCGTGCTGCGGACCGTAGACCTGGGTGTTCAGATCGATCGCCTGCCGGAACGACGCGATCGCCTCCTCCACGCGGTGCATCCGGGCAAGCACGATCCCCGCATTGTTGGCGACGCTGGCGCGTGTGGCCAGCTCGGTGACGTCACGCGCCGCCCCTTGGGCGAGCTCGAGCTGCGCGGCCGCCTCGTCGAGCCTCCCGAGCTCGGCGAGCGTGGCCGCCCACAGGCTCCACGCGATCGCCATGTCGTCCCGATTGCCCCCGCTGACGGCGAGGGTGGCCGAGCGTCGCAGCAGGGGCTCGGCCTCGGCGTCGTCGAGGAGCCGGCCGGCGAGGGCGAGGGCCTGCGAGGCGACGCGGAACTCCTGGGCGGCCTCGGCATCGCGGGCGAGGCGCTCGAGCTCGGCGAGGTCGGCCGGATCGCGCCGGGCCTCGACGCGCAGGGTGAGATCGGCGAGCGCGTCGGCGAAGTGCGTCGCCTCGGTGGCATCGGTGCCACGGCCCTCGACCGCCTGCGCGCACAGGACGGGGTCGGCCAGGTGCGTGACGGCGCTCGGGGCGAAGAGCAGCGCCCGCGGCCCCGCGCGCTCGAGGAACTGCAGCAGGCCGCTGAGGCGACCGCGCGCCGACACCAGGCACGTACGCACGGCGGGGCGCATACAGCCCTGCTGCCACTCGGCGCCCCAACGCGCGGCGTACTCGTCGATCGCGGCCGCGATCGCGTCGAAGCGCTCGGGGGCGCGCTCCTCGTCGCCGACGACCATCGCGGTCCGGACCGCCTCGCGACGGCTCGGATCCCACACGCCGATCATCTCTGCGGTCGGATCGCCGCACTCGTCCCCGGCTCGGGCCGCGCTCCACGTGGAGGCCTGCCAGCCACCGAGGGCGACCACGCCGACCAGGCCGATCGCCGCGGCGGCGCGCCGTCGCGTGCGACCTGGATCGCGCTCGAGCTCGGCGACGAGCGCGGCCATGTCGGGGAAGCGCTTGGCGTCGTCGACGGCCATGCCGCGGCGCAGCGCAGCGCGGATGTGGGCCGGGGCGTGCTGGGGCGGTAGCTCGCGCGCACGACCAGCGCAGATCGCCGCAGCCACGGCCTCGACGCTGTCGCCCTCGAACGGGCGCGTGCCCGAGAGCGCCTCGAACAGCGAGACGCAGAACCCGAACTGATCGGCGGCCGCGGTGACGGCTGCGGTCCGATACTGCTCGGGGGACATGTATGCGGGCGAGCCGACGAGCCCCGCGGTCGCGGCCGGCGGCGCTGCGTCGGAGCTGGTGCTCGTGTCGGCCGAGCGCGCGCGCAGCTCGTCGTCGTCCGCGTCGATGCGTGCCAGACCGAAGTCGGCGACGCGGACGCGACCGTCGCGCCCGACGAGGATGTTGTCGGGCTTGAAGTCGCGGTGGATCAGGCCGCGCTCGTGGGCGGCCTGCAGGCCGCGGCCCGCCTTGCAGTACAGGGCGACGATCTCCCGCCAGGACCGGGGCTCGAGCTCGGCCCACTGTCTTGCGGTCCAGCCGTCGATGTACTCCATCGCGATGAGGACCTGGTCCTCCCAGGCGCCGGCCTCGTGGACGATGATGACGTGCTCGTGCTCGACGCGGGCGAGGGCCCTCGCCTCGCGCAGCAAGCGATCGGCGGCGAAGGCCGAGCGCGCGCGGTGGATCTTGATGGCGACCTTGCGATCGAGGACGAGGTGATGCGCGAGGAAGACGACGCCCATCGCCCCGCGGCCGAGCTCGCGCTCGATGCGGAAGGACGTGCCGATCGATGCGCCCGGGGCGAGCGTGAGCGGGACGTCGGGCGCCGCGGCGAGGTGCACGAGCCACGATTCCGCCGACTCCATGTCCGCGTCCGAACCGGCGTTCGCGTCGAGCGTCGCCGCGTTGGCGATCTCGGCGTCCGAGTCTACGCCCCTGGACCCACGACCCCGATCGACCACGCTACGACCACACCCTCGAGCGCGACGATATCAGGGGGCGTCGCGCACCGCCAACGCGAGCGGGCGTCGCTCCTCGGTCACGGCACGTAGGTGGCGCCGTCCGGCATCCCCTGGTCGAACCACGGGAACAGCACGTCGGCGAGCTCCGGCGGGTGCGGGCAGCTCCCCACCGGCATCCGGTAGCCGCGGACCTCGGACTCGATCGCCTGACCGAGCGTGCCGCTCTCGAACGGACGCGACAGATCGGCGTACTGCAGGAAGAGCGTGCCGCCCGGGGCCTGCAGGTTCTCGAACTCGACGTTCTGGCCGCCGCTCGTCAGGGTGTGGCAGCCGCAGTTGTCCTCGAGGGCATCCGCGATCACGGCCGGGAACACGCCGGCCTCCTCGCCGCGCGGCAGCGGATCGAAGAGCTCGTCGTGGGTCACGTTCTGCACGCTGCAGTACGGACCGGTGGGCACGAAGCCGGTGCTCGAGCTCTCCTCGGCCGCGGTCGTCGTCGTGAACGTCGTGGCGGTCGTGGCGGTGGTCGTGGTGACAGGTCCGGTCGATGTGGTCGCATCGCCGGTCGAGGTGTCGACGCCGGTACTGCCGGTGGATCCCGTGTCGCCGTCGTTGGCCTCGGTCGTGCACGACGGCAACGCCGTGAGGAGGAATCCCATGGAGAAGAGAGCTCGCAGCGCCCGCATCGACCGCGATCGTACCGCGACCGTCGGCGCGACGAGGGGGGCGCGAAGCCCCAGGTGCGCTACAGTCCGTGACCATGGGCCGAACTCGCCCCGAGGTCTACGACGCGCTCGCGCTGTCCCGACGACGGCCGCAGGCCACACCCGCCGAGATCGCCGGGCACGCGCCGATGATCCTCGAGGCGCTCGGCAACTGGGACAGCGGGGCGGTGCTCGAGGGCGAGGCGATCGAGCAGGTGACGGCGATCGTGTCGTTGTTGTCCGCGGCCGATCCGGCGGTGCTCGAGTCCACGCTGCGGCGCTGGTCGCCGACCGAACGCGACGGCATCGGCCGCGGGGCCCTGAACACGGCGATCTTCACGTCGCCCCAGCTCCCCTTCGGGGTCGAGTACGCCGCGCTCGCTGCGATCGCGGCGGCCGTCGCCGATCTCGAGGCGGCCGCGTGGCGGTTCCCCGAGCTCTTCCCCGCGGGCTACGCCCAGTCGTGGGACGCGCCCGCGGTGATTCGGCTGCTCGGAGGTGCGGGCGTCGAGATCGATCGCGACCCCGCGCCCGCGCGACGTCTCGACGCGCGCATCCTGCTGCTCGAGTGCATGCAGCGCGTGTTCTCCCGGCCCGCGCGTCCCGACATGGCGACGGTGATCGGCGGCCACTCGACGAGCCGCCTGGGCCGCGATCTGCGGGATCCGTTGCGCGCCCTCGTCGAGGCGCTGCTCCGTGACGCGCGAGGCCTGCTCGATCCGCCCGCGGACGACGAGGCCGTCGCCAGGTTCGTGCGGCTGTGGTCGGTGCTGCGCCATGATTGGCTCGACGTGCTCGGCGACGGGGCCGCTGCGATCGCGGCGCTCTGTCCGTCGCCCCGTGCGGCGGCGCGGGTGTCGGCCCTGCTCGACGACGAGACCGCCACCGTGCGGGACAACCCCCGCGTGCAGGCCCTGCGGTTCGAGCTGGCCCGCCGCGCCGGCGCCCCCGAGGCGATGCGGGCCCTGCTGCCGAAGCGGCCGGCGTTCCCGAGCATCGAGGCGGTCGCGCGGTGCTTCGTGGCCTGCGGTCGCGCGCCCGAGGCGATCACGTGGCTCGAGCAGCTCCCCACCGGTGGCCTGCGCGACGACCTGCTCGCCGAGCTGTTGGCCGCGAGCGGACGCTCGGCCGATGCGCTCGCGCTGGCCGTGATCACGCCCGACAACGTCGAGGTCCTCGCGAAGCAGCACGGCGTCGTGATCGACGAACTCGTGCGCCTCGGCCTCGAGCGCAGCGACGAGCCCGAGCCCTGGCTCGCGTATCTCGTCGCGCGCGGGGATTGGACCGCGGTCGCGGCGCTCGCCGCCAAGGGCGTGCACCCGGACGCCCTGCTCGCGGCCCTCCCCAGCGCGCCCGCCGAGCTCGCGCGGACGCTCGCCACCGCGGTCCTCGACGGCGTCTTGAGCGGCGCGACCACGTGGCTCGACGAGGCCCGCGCCGAGCTCACCGCGCGCGCTGCGTTCGACGCCTGCCTCGCCCGCACCGTCGGCGCCAAGGCGCGCGCGAGTTTCCTGGCGAAGACCCGCAAGCGCGTCGACAAGGCGATCGGGCGCGCGGACTTCGTGCGGACGCTGGCGTTCGTGGTGGACGACGCCCTGCGCGAGGTCGAAGACGCGTGATCCTCGACACCGAGCAGGGGCACCACGGTCGCCCTCGCGCGACCGGGACGCCGGGGCTGTCGCGCGTGCGTGAGGTGACGCGTGTCGGACCGGCGCAACCCGGGGAACCACCCGGCCCGCCGCGGTTACCCGGGATCGCCGTGCCCCGTCGTCGCGTCGTCCTCCCCCCCCTTGGCTCTGCCTGCGCACGTGCTGCCTCGCGGCACCCCTGATCGCGTGCGGACAGGCAGCGCCGGCGACGACGACGGGGCCGGTTCTTCCGCCGATGCGTGAGCCGGCGGGGGCGGTGTTCGTCGCGGCGGCTTCTACTCGCACGCGTCGATCGGCGTGTGCTGCGAACGGTTGGCCAGCAACGCCGTGGCTGCGGCCGCGTCGTCCAGACCGGTGCAGGCGGGCAAGCCCGCGAAACACTCCGGGGTCACCTTGCGGCCCTCGCCGTCCTCGACGTCGTAGCGGGTCTGGTTGACGCAGACCGCCCCTTCGACGCCCCATGCGGCCTCGAAGTGAAACCGTGCGTCGGGGGTCACGGTCTGGATGCCGTTCGGGTCGTAGACATCGATCGTGGTGCCGTCGAGTGTCCACGGTGTGCCCGTGCCGCAGTAGTCGGCACGGGCGAGTCGCGTGCAGGCCTGGTGGAGATCGACGCCGACGATCCACGGCGCATAGCCCCAGGTGACGCACTTGGTGATCACGCCGCTGGCACACGCATAGGTGAGCGCCCCGTCGGCGGCGATGTGCTCGCCGGTCTCGTCCCAGCGCCCGCCGACGAAGACGCCGTGGTCGCCGTCGTCGCAGACCTCGGCGCCTTCGATGCTCAGCGCGAGCCGGTCGACGCGATCGACGGATTCGACCGACTCGATGCGCACGGTGAGATGTCGGATGTCGCGGGTGGTGGCGTCCAACTCGACGCCACGCAGCGAAGCGCTGTCTGGGTAGCCCTCGGCCATCAGTTGATCGCCCTGCAGCGTCACCGCCGCCCCGGTCGCCGCGACCTCGAGGCGCACGCCGTCGAGGTCTGCGAGCCCGAGGTAGCGGCCCTGGGTCTCCATGCCGGGCCGCGGTGACCGCTGCAGTCCGGTCCCCTGATCGGGGACACCACCGCCGCCACCACCGCCACCCGGCCCGCCCTGCAGGCTCGTCCCCTGGTCCGGCCAACCTCCACCTCCTCCGCCTCCGCCGCCCGAGCGCAGCGTCGCATCGAGCGGCACGGGGAAGCAGGCCGACGGACCCGACGGGTCGTCGTCCGCGTCGCACGCAACGGGGATCATCAGGGCGAGCACGAGGGCAGGGAGCCGGCGGGTCATGCGAGGCCGGTGGACCGCCGGCGACTCGGTTCGATCATCGGTCCCGTCAGAAATCCCGGGTACGGCCAATACCGGGTCAGGACCCGCCACCCTCGAACCCGCATGACGTCACATGATCGAACAGGCAGCCCTGCAACTACATTTACAGTGACCGATCTCGCCGTTCACGATGGGCCGATCCCAGCGTTCACCATGACCGGAATCTGCACGCCAGCGAGGTGAGGGTCGCGATCAACTCGCGTCCCCGACCGGCTCAGCCCATGCCGAACATCACTCGCACCTCGGCGGCGGTGATCGCGACGCCGCACCATCGGCGGCACATGTCGCAGTGGCACGCCGAGAGCCGCGGCGCGTCGGCCTTTGCGGTGTACGAGATCGCGCCGCACAGGCATCGGCCGGTTCGTTCCATGGGCATGCACACTACCACGCGCCCGAACGCCCCGCCCCGTCGCGATGCTCAGTACCGAGACTCGTCGCCGACGACGAGCGTCGCGCCATCGAACGTGATGCGCGGCGTCTTCGCGTGGCGGGACGATCGGCCGCGCCATGGCGCGCGCCGAGGTCACGTTCGAACGATTCTAGCCGCAGGTGCCGGGGAAGAGCAGCCACGCGGAGGTGCCGGCGCCGTCGGCATCGCACGCGTCGGTGACGACGAGGTCGAGGTGACCTTCGCCGTCGAGATCGACGGTCGTGTAGCGGAGGGTCTGGTCGTTGGTGCAGCCCCAGTAGTCGGCGAGCTGCACGAGGTTCTGCGGGCCACCCAGCGGCAGGCCGAGGTCGGGCAGCGACCACGCGGAGGGGTCGCTCGCGAAGCCACCGTCGCCGCCGGCGTACACGAGCCACGCGGAGGTGCCGGCGCCCTCGACATCGCACGCGTCGGTGACGACGAGATCGAGCATGCCGTCGCCGGTGATGTCGATCGTGGAGTAGCGGAGGGTCTGGTCGTTGGTGCA
>LNFM01006928.1_pt1 | contig 18231 bp, 13 predicted proteins | sample 596031 | NCBI WGS metagenome assembly LNFM01 (sample SAMN04254537, study PRJNA301005) | activated carbon metagenome | isolation source: dual media filters at the Ann Arbor, Michigan drinking water treatment plant | place: USA: Ann Arbor | reverse complement strand
GACAGGTAGGTCGCGTACAGGATGAACTTCGGCCGGAAGTAGGTGTACTTCTTCTCGCGCTTGAGGAAGCCGAGGTCGACCGCGACGCCGAAATACTTCAGCGACATGTTGATGAAGCCTGCATGGCGCGACTCGTCGCGCGCCATGTAGTGCATCAGCTGCTTGATGTCCGGGTTGGTGACGTTCTTCTCGATCTCCTTGTACAGCACGCATCCGGAGAACTCGGAGGTCACCGAGGAGATCAGGAAGTCGAGGAACTCGCGCTGCAGCGCATCGGGCAGTTCGCGGATCTCGGAGCTGAACTCGGGCGTGCGCTTGAAGTGGTCGACGTTGTTGTCGCCCTCGAACTCGAGCATCAGCTTGTCCCATTCGGCGCGCACCAGCGACACGTCCATGCGGTTCATCGCATCGAAGTCGGTGGTGTAGAACCGCGGGCTGAGCATCGTGCTCGCTTCCGCACGGCGGGTGGCTTCCAGGCCGGAGGTGATGACGGGTGCGGTGGTTTCCATCTTGTGTCTCCTGTCTCTACGGACGCAATGACTGCGAGGCGAGGGGTGCAACCTGCGGCGCGGTGGCGCCGCCGTCGGCCGCGCCGGGTTTCATCAGCAGCCGGCCGAACACGCCTGCGTTGGTCGGGCCGAACGATTCGAGGTCGATGCGGGTGCCGGTGGCGGTGTCGATCAGCGTGAGCCGGCCGTCCCTGCGCCCGATCAGCTGGAAGGGCAGGTCCGGGCCCAGGCCGCGCGCCTTGCGCTCGCGCGCAAGTGCACGCAGCGAGCCGCGAAGGAAGCCCTGCTCGCCGGTGAACGATTCGACCACGAGGCCGCTGCGCGCATCGATGACGGCGACGCCGCCGTTGGCGGTGTCCTCGAAGCGCAGTTCGCGGACCATCACCGCCTCGGCGTCCGGCGTGCGCACGTCGATGCCCGACACGCGCACGGCGGTGACCGCGACCAGCGAGACCGCCAGCAGGATCCCGATGCCCACCAGTGCGCCGCGGGGCACCTGGTCATGTACGGAAGCTTCGCTCATTCGGATCGGCCTGGTCTGTGGAGTTGAAAGGGTCAATGCGCCGGCAGGGCACCGGCGGCAGCGCCATGGGCGGCCTCGGATGCACGACGTGGCGCGACCACGGCGGGCGACGGCGAAGCGACCGCACTGCCGGTCGCGGCCATGCCGGTCGCAGCCGACCACGCCTCGACCATCATGCGCGCGACGTTCGCGGCATCCGGGACGCTGCGCAGCATCGGCTGCGGATGCTTGAGGCACCACGGACGGGCATGCGGCCACAGGTTCAGGTAGCCGATATGGTCTGCCTCGGGAATCTGCACGGCGATGTCGCCGGTGCCGTTGGCGTCGACCCTGAGGTCGGCATTGCGCAGCGTGCGCAGCGGCAGGTTGTAGGTCAGCGTGAGCACGATGCCGATGCGCATCACCAGCCGCTTGTCGGTGAGCGTATAGACCGTCGTCTTGCTGGTCATCCAGGCCAGCGAGGCCAGCATGGCGAGCGCGAACAGCGGCAACGGCGAGAGCCAGAGCAGGTCCACCAGCGCCTCCCCGGCCGTCGCGCCGTCCGACACGAGCAGCATGCCGCGCACGAAGAGGATCAGCGCGAAGTAGATCGCCAGCTTGCGTACGTGGAAGACACGCCGGGCCAGCCCGCGCCACTCGGGCGAGCCCTGCCACAGGATGCGCTCGGCGGCGGGCAGCGGTTCGGGCAGCCCGAACTGCGGCTCGAGTTCATGCTCGTGTCCGTTGTAATCGACCGGATTGCTCATACCAGCGGGTCCGCACGTTCGGAGGTGGCGTACAACGTGCCGGCCGCGAAGAAGCCGCTGATCTTCTCGTCCTCGAACATCGTCACCTGCTCCGGATGCTGCGTCACCGGTGCCTGGGCGATCTGCCCACCCAGCACGGCCTCGACCTTCACGCTGTCACGACCGATGCGCACGAACATCATCGGGATCAGCACGTTGCGTGCCGCGCCGGGCACCTCGACCTCGAGGAAGCGGAACGCCATTTCCATGCGGTCGACCCAGAGGTCCTTGACGATGCCCCCGACCACGCCGTCGGCGCCGACCACCGGCATGCCACGCGGATCGCGATCCTGGCGCGCGATGCCGAAGCCGGTCGCGATGCGCAGCGGTGCGGTCTTCGGATGCCCGTGCTCATCGGGCTCCGGCTTGTCGGACCGCCGGGCGAAGGCGCCCGGGCCGATGCCGGCGAGCAGCGGATTGCCGGTCGGCACCAGCGGCGCGCCGATCCACGAGTGGTTCGGCTCGGCGTGGATCTCCGGCTCGCGCTTGTTCGGGTCGGGCACCACGACCAGCGAGCCGTCGTGCATCCTGTAGGTCTTGGGCGCGGGCACCGGCCAGCCGGTGATCTTGCCGCGCGCATGGCCGTCGGTCTCCATCGGGTAGCCTTCACGATGGTTCTCGCGGATCAGGTAGTAGATCAGGCCGAAGAAGAACGCCCAGAACGCGTACAGCACGAGCTGCGCGACGTCTACATACTGCGTGATGGCTCCGGTTCCCATGTTCCGTTCTCCTAGTTGCGGATATTCCGCTTCGGGTGATGACTGCTTCGGTCAGCCGGGCAAACCGGCCAGGCCGAACTTCGATGACGCGCTGCGCCGGGACTGCCCGATCGGCCGGACGAGGGGTCCGAGCGCGATCAGTGTTGCGAACAGCAGGTAGATCTCGATGTGCCAGACGAAGCTGTAGCCGGTGCTGCGGGTCATCAGCGCCTCGCCCAGCAGGCCTTGCGTGGCGACATGCGAGACCGTGTCGCGGATCGCGCCGCCCAGTGCTATCGCGACGCCGGCGCAGGTCGCCTGCACCGCGCCCCAGGCGCCGAGCGCGAGGCCGACATGTTCGCGGCGCTCCATGCCCATGGCGGCACACAGGGTGCCGACGGCGAACAGGCCACCACCGAATCCGATCAGCAGCGTCCCGGCACGGAACAGCAGCGGCGATTCGAGCGGCGCGGAGAACACGACCGCCGCGAAGGCCGGCAGGCCGAGCACGGCGCCGACGGCGGCCACGCGCATCGGGTCAGTGCCGCGGGTGAGCACGCGGGCCGCGATGGCGAAGGCGGCGAGCGATCCGCCCGCCAGCACCGCAGTCAGGCCGGAGGTCGCGCCGACCGACAGGCCGAGCACTTCTGCGCCGTAGGGTTCGAGCACGATGTCCTGCATGTTGAACGCCATCGTCCCCAGGCCGACCGTCCACAGGAAGCGCTTCGCGCCCGGCTGGCGGATGAAGATGCGCCAGGTGTCGCGGAAGCCGGGGGCATCGGCCGCGCGGTCGCGGTTGCGTGCCGGGTTGCGCGGCTCCTGCTTCCAGACGGCGATCACGTTCAGCAGCACGGTCAGTACCGCGGCGCCCTGGATCACCTGCACCAGGCGGGTCTCGGAGAAGTTCGCCAGCGCAACGCTGTAGACGATGCCCGCGCCGACCATGCCGACCAGCAGCATCACGTACATCAACGCGACCACCCGCGGCCGCGTCTGCTCGGAGGCGAGGTCGGTGGCCAGTGCGAGGCCGGCGGTCTGCGTGGTCTGCACGCCGGCACCGACCAGCAGGAAGGCGGCAGCGGCCCCCGCATGGCCGAGCCAGATCGAGCCGGGTTCGCCGCGGCCGGTCAGCAGCAGCAATGCGAACGGCATGATCGCCAGGCCGCCGAACTGCAGGAAGGAGCCGATCCAGATGTAGGGCACGCGGCGCCAGCCGAGCGCCGAGCGATGGGTGTCGGAGCGGAAGCCGACCAGCGCGCGGAACGGCGCGACCAGCACCGGCAGCGAGACCATCAGGGCGACCAGCCAGGCACCGACGCCCAGTTCGACGATCATCACCCGGTTCAACGTACCGACCAGCAGCGCGAGGGCCATCCCGACCGACACCTGGAACAGCGACAGGCGCAACAGGCGCGCCAGCGGCAGGTCGTCGGTCGCCGCATCGGCGAACGGCAGGAACCGCGGACCGAGCGTGCGCCAGTCGGGCGCGAGCTTCTGGCTCATGCCCCAGGCGAGACGGGTCAGCGGCTTCGTGCTCATCTGCGGATCAGTTCCATCGCCTGCGAGATGTAGAAGCCGCTCGACACGCGCAGCGTGCGGTCGCAGGCCCAGCCATCCAGCGCCGGCTCGGTGGCTACCGCGCGGCGAAGCGCCGCTTCGGCCAGCGGCACGATCATCGGTGCGCGGTCGCCGCGCGGAAACAGCTTGCCGACGCCGTGCATCACCGACAGCAGCGCGGTACGCGGGGCGAAGGTGAACACCAGCGAGGTGGATGTGCGCGCGGAAAGTGCCCCGAGCACGCGGATCACGTCCTCGCGGTTGTAGTGGATCAGCGAGTCCATGCCGACGACGTGGTCGAAGGCCCCGAGCGCCGGATCGAGCATGTCGCCGGAGCGGAAGTCGATCGTGCCGCTACGCGCGCCCGTCGCCGCGCGGTCCTTCAGGTCCTGCGGCAGGCGTTCGCGCGCGAGGTCGACCAGCGTCGGTGACAGGTCGATCGCGACCACCTCGGCGCCGCGCCGGGCGGCCTCGACCGCCAGCGCACCGGTGCCGCAACCCGCATCCAGCAGGCGACGGCCCGTCATGTCGGCGGGCAGCCAGGACAGCAGCGTGCTGCGCATCGTGTCGCGCCCGGCGCGCACCGTCGCGCGGATGCCGCTGACCGGCGCATCGGAGGTCAGCCGGGCCCAGGCCTGTACCGCGGTGCGATCGAAGTAGGTCTCGATCTGTCCGCGGCGCTGCTGGTAGGAACTCGCGAGGCTCATCGTCTGGCGTCCCGGTGGATCAGTCGAAGCCCAGCAGGTCGAAGATGTCGCGGTCGCGCATCGGCGTGGCAACCAGCGGATCGGTGCCCTGCCACAGCTGCGCGGCCAGCCTCAGGTATTCCTGCTGGACGGCTTCGACCTCGGGCGTCGCGTCCATCTCGAACAGGGTCGACTTCTTCAGCCGGCTCTTGCGGATCACGTCGAGCGACGGGAAGCGCGCCATCGTCTTCAGGCCCACGACGTCGTTGAACTTGTCGATCTGGTCGGTGTCGTCGCTGCGGTTGGCGATCACGCCACCGAGCCGCACGTTGTAGTTCTTCGACTTCGCCTGGATCGCACCGATGATCCGGTTCATCGCGAAGATCGAATCGAAATCGTTGGCGGTGACGATCAACGCACGGTCGGCATGCTGGAGCGGCGCTGCGAAGCCACCACAGACCACGTCACCCAGGACATCGAAGATCACCACGTCGGTGTCCTCGAGCAGGTGGTGTTCCTTGAGCAGCTTGACCGTCTGGCCGACCACGTAGCCGCCGCAGCCGGTGCCGGCGGGCGGGCCGCCAGCCTCGACGCACATCACGCCGTTGTAGCCGGGGAACACGAAGTCCTCGGTACGCAGTTCCTCGGCATGGAACTCGACCGACTCGAGCACGTCGATCACGGTCGGCACCAGGCGCTTGGTCAGCGTGAAGGTGGAGTCGTGCTTCGGGTCGCAGCCGATCTGCAGCACCCGCTTGCCGATCTTGGAGAAGGCGACCGACAGGTTGGACGACGTGGTGCTCTTGCCGATGCCACCCTTGCCGTAGACGGCGAACACCTTGGCGGTGCCCAGCTTGATGTTCGGGTCCATCTGCACCTGGACGCTGCCCTCGCCATCCGCGCGTGACGGTGCGGTCTTCGAGTTGCGGGTCTTCAGTGCGCTCAACGGTACGGTGACGGTGTCCATCGGTTCTTTTCCTCCAGCGGGCCCCAGGGGCCACGTTCAGGTGCGGGTGGTTTGCTGCCGGCCGGGTCAGGCCGCCGCGCCGAGGCCGATGCCTTCGACCCGGTCTTCGAGTTCCTCTCCGGCGCGGCGCAATGCTTCGAGCGTCGCGTCATCCGGCTGCCAGTAGCTGCGCGCATGCGCCTCCAGCAGACGGTTCGCCACCTTCGCCGAGGCGGTCGGGTTGAGCTGCGCGAGCCGCTCGCGCATCTCGGGGTCGAGCAGGAAGGTCTGGGTGATCTGCTGGTACACCCAGGGGGCCACCTGGCCGGTCGTCGCGGACCAGCCCATCGTGTTCTTCACATGCTCTTCGATCTGGCGCACGCCTTCGTAGCCGTGCTGCAGGAGGCCTTCATACCATTTCGGGTTCAGCATCCGGGTACGAGCCTCGAGGGAGACCTGCTCGGCCAGCGTGCGCACCACGCCATCGCCACGGGTCTGGTCGCTGATGTAGACCGGCACGGCATGGCCGCCCTGCGCGCGCTGCACCGCCTTGCTGATGCCGCCCAGGGTGTCGAAATAGGTGTCCTGCGTGGTCACGCCCAGTTCCACCGATTCGAGGTTCTGGTAGGTCAGCGCGACATCGGACAGCACGCTCTTCAGCAGCGCGGCGTGCGCCACCGGCCGGCCCGAGCGCCCGTAGGCGAAGCTCTTGCGCCGGGTATAGGTCTCGGCCAGCTCGTCTTCGTCTTCCCAGCGGCTGTTGTCGATCAGCAGGTTGACGTTCGAACCGTAGGCGCCGTCGGCGTTGCTGAACACGCGCAGCGAGGCGGTCTCGATGTCGCAGCCGTTGGCCTTCTGGTAGGCCACGGCATGCTTGCGCACGAAGTTCAGGTCTTCCGGCTCGTCGGCCGTCGCGGCCAGGAAGGCGGCCTCGGCCAGCAGGCGGGTCTGCAGCGGCAGCAGGTCGCGGAAGATCCCGGACAGCGTCATCACCACGTCGATGCGCGGCCGGCCGAGGTCGGCCAGCGGAATGAGCTCGGCGCCGGTCAGCCGGCCGTAGCTGTCGAAGCGCGGCCGTGCGCCCATCAGCGACAGGGCCTGCCCGATCGGTGCACCTTCGCTCTTCAGGTTGTCGGTACCCCACAGCACCAGGGCGATCGACTCCGGGAACGGGTTGCCGGCTTCCATGTGGCGGGCGAGGATGCGCGCGGCCTGGCGCGCGCCGTCCTGCACCGCGAAGGCGCTGGGCAGGCGGAACGGATCGAAACCGTGGACGTTGCGTCCGGTCGGCATGATCGACGGCGTGCGCAGCACGTCACCCCCCGGGGCGGGACGCACGAAGCCACCGTCGAGCGCGTGCACGATGGCCGGGACCTCGGCGTCCCGCGCCAGCAGGCGGTCGTTGAGGGCCAGTTCACGGTACAGCTTCTCGACCTCGATGTCCGGGGACGGCGTGGCAGCCAGGGCGGCGGCCACACTGCGCTCGAGCAGCAGGCGGTCGGCGGCATCGGCACCCTTGCCGAGCGTGCGCTGGTTGAGGCCGGCCTCGCGCACCATCGCCTCGAGCGCGGCGCGCGGCGGACGGGCGCCGTGCGAAGCCTCGGCCATGGCCACCAGCATGTCGACGCGCTCGGATTCCCCGGGCACCTGGCCGACGACATGCAGTCCGTTCGGGATCCAGGTCTGCTCGAGCTCGAGCACCTGGCCACCGAGCCGCGCGATCTCGGAGTCGGCGCTGCCCAGCCACTGCGGTTCGGTCGGCGCGAGGTCCAGCTCGGCAGCCTGGGCCTGGATCAGCGTCGCGAGGTCGGCCGACTGGGCCGTGGATTCCGGCGGCAGCGCACGCCACTGCTCGATCGACGCCTTGAGGTCGACCAGCCCCCGGTACAGGCCGGCATTGGCCACCGGCGGCGTCATGTAGCTGAGCAGCGTGGCGGCGGCACGGCGCTTCGCGATCGTGCCTTCCGACGGATTGTTCGCGGCGTACAGGTACAGGTCGGGCAGTTCGCCGAGCAGCCGGTCGGGCCAGCAGGCCGCCGACAGGCCGCTGTGCTTGCCGGGCATGAACTCGAGCGCGCCGTGGGTGCCGAAGTGCAGCAGCGCATGCGCGCCGAAGTCCTCGCGCAGGAAGCGATAGAAGGCCGAGAAGGCATGCGTGGGCGCGAAGCCCTTCTCGAACAGCAGGCGCATCGGATCGCCTTCGTAGCCGAAGGCGGGCTGCACGCCGATGAACACGTTGCCGAAGCGCTCGCCGAGCACGAAGATCGAGGCGCCGTCGCTCTGTGCACGACCCGGTGCCGGGCCCCACTGGCGTTCGATTTCGTCCAGGTAGCGCTCGCGCTTCACATGGTCGTCGGCGCTGATGCGTGCATGCACGTTGGCATCTGCACCGAAGCGCTGGGCATTGCCATGGATGATCTTCTCGCGCAGTTCGTCCACCGTGGCCGGCAGTTCGACCGTGTAGCCCGCATCGCGCAGGCCGCGCAGGGTGTGGTGCAGCGACTCGAACACGGCCAGGAAGGCCGCCGTGCCCAGGTTGGCCGAGTTCGGCGGGAAATTGAAGATGACCACGCCGATCTTGCGTTCGCTGCGGGCGGTGCGACGCAGCGCCACCAGCTTTCCGACACGGGCGGCGAGGCGCTCGGCGCGCTCGCTGCAGACGTGCATGTCGCGCGAACGCTCGGCCGTCGAAAAGGTGCAGTGGCGGTCGCAGCCCTCGCAGGGCTGGCCCGACGCGCTGGAGCGCCCGCCGAAGACCATCGGGCCGGTCGCGCCGTCGATCTCCGGGATCGCGACCATCATCGTGTTCTCGACCGGCATCAGGCCGCGCTCGGAAACAGCCCACTGTTCGAGCGTCTGGAACTCCACCGGATGGGCGGCGACGTACGGGATGTCGAGTTGCGCGAGCACGTCTTCGGCGGCACGCGAATCGTTGTAGGCCGGGCCACCGACCAGCGAGAAGCCGGTGAGCGAAACCAGCGCATCGATCGTCGGGCGGCCATCCCGCATGAAGAAGGCTTCGATCGCCGGCCGTGCATCGAGGCCGCTCGCGAAGGCGGGCACGACCCGCATGCCGCGGGCTTCGAGCGCGGCGATCACGCCATCGTAGTGGCCTGCATTGCCGGCGAGCACGTACGAACGCATGATCAGCACGCCGACCGTACCGGCCTCGCCACCGGCCTTCGGCAACCCGGCTGCGGAGTCGGAGATGCGCGACTTCATGCGCGGGTGGTAGACGCCGGTCTCCGGGTATTCGCATGGCGCGATCGACGCCACCTGGCCGCGCAGGAGGGCGCGCGGGCCGTCGGCGTAGCGGTCGACCAGGTAGCGAACCATGTTGACGACGTTGTCTTCGGAACCGGCCAGCCAGTACTGCAGGGTCAGGAAATAGGCGCGCACGTCCTGGGCAGTGCCCGGGATGAAGCGCAGGATCTTCGGCAGCCGGCGAAGCATCTTCATCTGCTGCGCGCCGCGACCGCCGGCGTTGGCGCGATTGGTGTCGCCGTCCTTCCCGGAGCTCGATCCGCGCAGCTTCTTCAGCAGCGCCATCGCGCCACCGGCCGGCTTGCCCATGTCGAAGCGGCCGACACGGGTGAGCTTCATCACTTCGCCGGCGGACATGCACACCACCATCGCGTCGCATGCATCGCGCCGCGCGGTGAGTGCCGGCAGCACGGCCTGGATATGGTCTTCCATGAACATCATGGTGACCACGATGATGTCGCCCTGGGCGATGTCGGCCTGGCAGCGCTCGAGCGCCTGGGGATCGTCGCCCCACTCCGACGCGGCGTGCAGCGACAGCGCAAGCCCGGGCAGGTCGCGCCGCAGGATGTGCTGCGCGCTTTCCGTGACGCTGGCGAGGTGGCTGTCCAGCGTGACGATCACGACGCGTACCGGCACCGCAGCGCTGGTACGCGGCCCCGCATCGGCGCGCGCCGAGGCACGGCCTTCAGCGATGAGCGACGCGCGCGAAACGCGCGCGTCAGCGGCCAAAGTGGGCTTTAGCTTCATAGAGCGTCTCGACCGTGATCTGGGTCAGCCCGCGCTCGCGCGCGAAGCGTTCGGTGTTCCGGCGCGCCTTGCCGCGCACGAAGAACGGGATCTTCTTCAACTCGAGTTCGCCGGCACCGGTCCAGACCGGGTCGGCCTCGGCGACGGCCACGTCCTGCGCCGCTTCGGCTTGCACTGCCGCGGGTGCTTCGACGGTCGCCGGTTCGACGGTCGCGCCGCCCTGCGCCACGTCCGCAACCGGGCCCGTGGCAAGCGGCTTCGCGACCGCCGGCAGGTGCGACGGCTTGGCACCATCGTTGAATTCGAAGTCGTCGCGGAACATCTGCAGCAGGTGTTCCTCGAGGCCCATCACCAGCGGATGGACCCAGCTGTCGAACAGCACGTTCGCGCCTTCGAAGCCGAACACCGGGCTGTAGCGCGCCGGAACGTCCTGGACGTGGATCGGCACCGAGATCACCGAGCAGGCGATGCCCAGGCGCTTGGCGATATGCCGTTCCATCTGGGTGCCGAGCACGAGCTCCGGCGCGCAGTCGCCGATCGCCTTCTCGACTTCCAGGTAGTCGTCGGTGATCAGCGCCTCGACGCCGTAGAGCTTCGCCGCCTCGCGCACTTCGCGCGCGAACTCGCGGCAGAAGGTGCCCAGGCCGACCACGGTGAAACCCATCTCTTCCGAGGCGATGCGCGCCGCCGCCACGACATGGGTCGCGTCGCCGAACACGAACACGCGCTTGCCGGTCAGGTAGGTCGAGTCGACCGAACGTGCATACCAGGCCATGCGCGACTGAGACCCGGCGAGCGAAGCCACGCCCGGGTGTTCGCGCGACAGCACCGGATCGGCGCTGACGCCGGCGAGCGCGGCCACTTCGGCGACGAAGGCGCGGGTGCCGTTGATGCCCATCGGCGTGGTCTTCGTGTACGCCATGCCGAAGGTGCGCTGCAGCCAGGACGACAGCGTGCGCGACACTTCCGGATACAGGCAGACGTTGAAGTCGGCATCCGGCAGGCGCCGCAGGTCGTCCGGCGAGGCGCCGAGCGGTGCGACCACGTTGACGTCGATGCCGAGCTCGCCGAGCAACCGGGTGATCTCCACCACGTCGTCGCGGCAGCGGAAGCCGAGCACCGTCGGCCCGAGCAGGTTGGCCTTCGGCCGCACGCCTTCGGCGCGGGCTTCGCGCACGGCACCCGGGGCCGGGATGCGGTCGGCGAGCAGCGTACGCGCGAGCTGGTAGAAGGTCTCGGCCGCGCCCCAGTGCTCCTTCTTCGAGTACGCCGGCAGTTCCAGCGGCACCACCGGCACCGGCAGTCCGAGCGTCTGGCCGAGATGGCCGGCCTGGTCCTGCAGCAGTTCGGCGGTGCACGACTCGCCCACCAGCATCGCCTTCGGCTGGTAGCGCTCGAAGGCTTCGGCCACGGCGACCTTCACCATGTCGGCGGTGCTGCCGCCGAGGTCGCGCGCCTGGAACGTGGTGTAGCTCACCGGCGGACGCTTGTCCTGGCGCTCGATCATCGTGAACAGCAGGTCGGCGTAGGTGTCGCCCTGCGGTGCATGCAGCACGTAGTGCACGTCGCGCATCGAGGTGGCGACGCGCATCGCGCCGACATGCGGGGGGCCTTCATAGGTCCACAGGGTCAGTTGCATGGTGGGCTCAGACGGTCAGTCGGCTGCGCCGCTCGAGCGGGCGCACGAAAACTTCAGCGAGGTCCGCGGCCTGGTCGTAGCCGTGGATCGGGGTGAACACCAGTTCGATCGACCACTTCGTGCTCAGGCCCTCGGCCTCGAGCGGATTGGCGAGGCCCAGGCCGCAGACGGTGATGTCCGGGCGCGCGGCACGCACCCGCTCGAGCTGCCGGTCGAGGTGCTGGCCCTCGGACAGCTCGACGCCCTCGGGCAGCAGGTCGAGTTCGGCCGCGACCATCTGCCGGTCGAGGTAGGGCGTGCCGACTTCGACCAGCGTCATGCCCATCTCGCGCGACAGGAAGCGGGCGATCGGGATCTCGAGTTGCGAATCGGGCATCAGGAACACCGATTTCCCGGCGAGGCGCGGACGATAGCGTTCGAGTGCGCGGTTGGAGCGTTCGATCAGCGGCCGGGTGACCTCGTCGAAGCGGTCCTGCGCGACGCCCCAGGCGGCAGCGGCCGCGGCCAGCCAGGCGGTGGTGCCTTCTGCGCCCAGCGGATACGGCGCCTGGATCAGCGTCGCGCCACGCGCGATCAGCGCGCGCACGGTCTCGCCGTTGAACGGCTGTGCCAGCAGCAGCTGGGTACCGGCACCGACCGAGGGCAGGTCGGCGGCGCGGCGCGCCGGGAAGAAGGCGACCGGGCCGATGCCCAGCTGGTCGAACACCCGGCGGAACTGGTCCTCGACCACGTCCGCCACGCACCCGACGACCAGCAGCTGCGGCGCGTCGTCCTTCGGCAGCACCGGAACCATCGCGCGCAGTGCCGCGTCTTCACCCTGGGTGAAGGTGGTCTCGATGCCGGAACCGGAGTAGTTCAGCACGCGCACCTTGGGGAACAGCTGTGCGTTCAGGCGCTCGGCGGCCTTCGCCAGGTCGAGCTTGATCACCTCGGACGGGCAGGAACCGACCAGGAACAACGTGCCGATGTCGGGACGGCGCGCCATCAGCTCGACGCAGATGCGGTCGAGTTCGTCGTTGGCGTCGGCCAGGCCGGCCAGGTCGCGGTCGCTGAGGATCGCGGTGCCGAAGCGCGGCTCGGCGAAGATCATCACGCCGGCAGCCGACTGGATCAGGTGGGCGCAGGTGCGCGAACCGACGACCAGGAAGAAGGCGTCCTGCATCTTGCGGTGCAGCCAGACGATGCCGGTGAGGCCGCAGAAGACTTCGCGCTGGCCGCGCTCGCGGAGCACCGGGATGATCCGGCGCGCCGGCGTGGCGCTCGCGCAGCCGGCCTGCGCGACCGGGAGTTCGCTGAGGTCGGTCACTTCGCCATCCCTCCGGCAGGGGTCATCTCAACCGGCTGGGTGAGCGAAGGCTTGTCTTCGCGGGCTGCCTGCAACCGTGCGGCACGCAGCTTCAGGACAAACTGGCCGGCGTTGATCACGTAGGTCGCATAGGCGGCCAGGGCCAGCAGCATCAGTTCGCGCGGCGCGAGGGCGCCGGTGGCCAGCGCGAACAGGTAGGCGGTATGCAGGGCGAGTACCGCCATGCTGAAGACGTCTTCCCAGTAGAAGGGGCGTGCGAACAGGTACACGCCGAACACGTCCTTCTCCCAGATGGCGCCGGTGATCATGATCGCGTACAGGGTGAGGGTCTTCACGACGATCGACACCACGGCGACGTCGTAGCCCTGCCCGTTCGCCAGGTACCGCAGCACCAGCCCGAGGCTGACCAGGAACACCACGAACTGCACCGGGGCAAGGATGCCCTGCACCAGGGTCCACGGCGAGGCGTCGCGGCGGCGGCGCTCCTCGGGCGTGTACAGGCCGGCAGGTGTGCGGACGCGTTCGTTCATGTCCCGACCCGGCCCCCGTCCCCGACTTCCTGCATCTGGTTCCTCCACATCTGGATACCCGTTTTCGGCGCGCTGTTTGAAGGCAATCTAGACGCGTCGGAATGCGATGTCAACTTTTTGTTACGTCTAAAGTTCTTGACAAGTGTAAAGCCTGTTTGTTCTCATATGACCTCTCGCGCCACTGGCGTATCGTGCATTACCGGATCGTCGTCGGATCCGGCCCGGACACCGGGGTTCACCCTCCGTCGTCCGACCCAAAAATCGGCTCGGACAGGCAATGTCTCGTGAACTGGACACTGCCGGATCGAAGCCGAAGACTCAGTCGGAATGGGTTCCCGTGTTGGGATGGTCAATACCGTTGCGCGGCTCATCGAACCGCGCGGGCGCGAGAAGCGGAGGGATCGATGACAGGCATCCACGACAGTGACGACAACGATCAGGGCTACGATGGCGAGCAGATGCGGGGACAGGCGCATGCCGGGGACACGATCGAGGTCCAGTCCCGGCACGGGTCGCAGCGCGACGACGCCACCGAGCGGCGGATCGCCGGGCTGGTGCGCACCATCGAGGGCGAGATCATTCCCCGCCTGATGCTTGCCCATGCCGCGCGCGGCCCGGAGCTCGCCTCCGCGTCGGGCGCGCCCGGACGCCTGGTCGAACCGCACCACGTCGACACGCTGATCCGGTCGGTGATGGCGGAAGACACGGCTGCCGCACTGCTCCTGGTGCGCTCGCTGGCTTCGTCCGGCGTCTCGCTCGAGGCGATCTACCTCGACCTGCTGAGCCCGGCGGCACGCAGGGCTGGCGAGATGTGGGAGGCGGACCTCTGTTCGTTCACCGACGTGACGATCGGCCTGTGGCGCCTGCAGGAGGTCATGCACGAAGTGGGCATGGCCAATGCGATCCCGCCGCGTACCGCCGAACCCCCGCATCGGGTGCTCTTGCGCCAGACACCGGGAGAACAGCACAGCTTCGGCCTCAACATGGTGGCAGAATTCTTCCGTCGGGCCGGATGGCAGGTCCACGACGATTCGACCGAGGCGGGTACCGACCCGGTCGCCAACGTGCGTGGCCGCTGGTTCGACGTGGTGGGGCTTTCACTGTCGGGGGAAAGGCATCTCGACGTGCTGGCCACCACCATCCACGCGATCCGCAAGGCATCGCGCAACCGGGGCGTCGGCGTGATGGTCGGCGGTCCTTTGTTCATCGAGCATCCCGACTGGGTTGCCCGTGTGGGCGCCGATACCACTGCCAACGATGGACGTCAGGCAGTGCTTCAGGCCCACAGCATGATTGGATTGCTTGCCCGCTGCGGATAGCGCAGCAGGGTTGCAGTCCCAGGGAGACTTGAACTTGGAAGTCGAGGCAGCACGGCAGTTCCGGTCTCCAAAACGTTCCTTCGGTGAACTCGACGCCGAGGCGGCGGCGATGCTGCTTGCCGTCGCGACGGACGTGGCACTGGTGATCGACGCGGGCGGCGTGATCCGCGACCTGGCAGTGGGCAGCGACGAACTCGCCGTCGAAGGCTATGCCGACTGGATCGGCCAGCCCTGGGTGGACACCGTCACCGCCGAGAGCCGGCGCAAGGTCGAAGAGATGCTGCGCGACGCAGCGGCGAAGACCCCTGCCCGCTGGCGCCAGGTGAACCACCCGTCGAGCCGCGGCGATGACATACCGATGCTGTACTCCACGGTGCAGGTGGGCAGCAAGGGTCGGGTCATCGCCATCGGGCGCAACCTGAGATCGATCGCCACGCTCCAGCAGAAGCTGCTCGACGTCCAGCAGTCGATGGAGCGCGACTACCTCAGACTGCGCCACGCGGAGACCCGCTACCGGCTGCTGTTCCAGATGGCTTCCGAGGCCGTGCTGATCATCGACGCCGGGACGCAGCGCGTGGTCGAGGCAAACCCGGCCGCAGCCCAGCTGCTCGAGGAAACCGCGCGCCGCCTCGTCGGCCGGCCATTTCCCGAGGGCTTCGATGCGCCCAGCACCCAGGCGCTGCAGTCGCTGCTCGCCGCCGTGCGTGCCGCCGGCAGCGCCGACGAAGTCCGCGTGCGGCTGCTGGAAGGCCGTCGCGAGTTCATGGTCAATACCTCCATGTTCCGCCAGGACAATGCCTCGCTGTTCCTGGTCCGTCTGTCCCCCATCACCACCGACTCGGGAGCTGGTCCGATGCCGCGCGCACAAACCCGGCTGTCCGACATCGTCGACAGCCTCCCGGACGGATTCGTGGTCACCGACGTCGAAGGTCGCATCCTCACCGCCAACCGCGCCTTCCTCGACCTGATCCAGCTCGCCACCGAAGAGCAGGCGCGCGACGAATCGGTCGAGCGATGGCTGGGCCGGCCGGGCGTGGACCTCAACGTGCTGCTCGCCAACCTGCGCCAGCATGGTTCGGTGCGGATGTTCGCGACGACGCTGCGCGGCGAGTACGGCGCCAATACCGAGATCGAGATCTCGGCGGTATCGGCACCGAATACAGAACCGCCCTGCCTCGGATTCACCGTGCGCAACATCATGCGCCGCCCGGTCGCCGAGAACCGTAGCCAGCATGCACTGCCACGGTCGGTGGAACAACTGACCGAACTGGTCGGCCGCGTCTCGCTGAAAGAGCTGGTACGCGAGACCACGGACGTGATCGAGCGGCTGTGCATCGAGGCTGCGCTCGAGCTCACCGGCGACAACCGCGCGTCGGCCGCGGAGATGCTCGGATTGAGCCGGCAGAGCCTCTACGTGAAGCTCCGGCGCTACGGATTGGGCGATCTGGCGCCCGAAGCCTGATTTTCCTGCATGGCGGGATTCCGCCACTTTCTGGCGATGCGTGTCAGGTTTACAGTTCAACTGTAAATTCAAGTTGACTACTTCGGCCGGTCCCATTACTGTGGGAACGATGAATGCCCCAGCGCCGAAAGCGGTCCTCGAACTGCTGAAACCGATCACCTGGTTCCCGCCGATGTGGGCGTTCGGCTGCGGGGCGGTGTCCTCCGGCATGCCCGCCTCCGGCCGGTGGCCGACGGTCATCGCCGGCATCCTGCTGGCCGGGCCGCTGGTCTGCGCGACCAGCCAGGCGGTGAACGACTGGTTCGACCGGCATGTCGACGCCATCAACGAGCCGAACCGGCCGATCCCGTCGGGCCGCATCCCCGGGCAGTGGGGCCTGTACATCGCGATCCTCTGGACGGTGCTGTCGCTGGCGCTGGCCTGGTGGCTGGGTCCGCTGGTCCTGGCAGCGGCCTCGGTCGGCCTGGTGCTCGCCTGGATGTACAGCGCACCGCCGTTCCGGCTGAAGCAGAACGGCTGGTGGGGCAACAGCGCGGTGGCGGTGAGCTACGAGGGCCTGCCCTGGATCACCGGCGCCGCCGTGATGCTCGCCGGCGCGACGCCCGATTACCGGATCTTCGTGCTCGCGGCGCTGTTCAGCTTCGGTGCGCACGGCATCATGACGCTGAACGACTTCAAGTCGGTCGAGGGCGACCGCCAGATGAAGCTCGGCTCGCTGCCGGTGCGGCTCGGCCCGGAGCGCGCAGCGCGCCTGGCCTGCATCGTGATGGCCCTGCCGCAGTTCGTCGTCGTCGCACTGCTGTTTTCCGGCTGGGGTGAGCTCCACCACGCCGTGATCGTGTCGGTCTTCCTGGCGGTGCAACTGGCGTTGATGGTCCGCCTGCTGAAGGATCCCCGCAAACTGGCACCCTGGTACAACGCGACCGGGGTCAGCCTCTATGTCCTGGGCATGCTGGTCAGCGCCTTTGCGCTGCGCCACGGGCTGCCCGATCCCGCATGAACGCGAACGCAGGTACAGGACTCGGCTGGCTGGGCATCGTCCGTCTCGGACTGGTACAGACCGCGCTCGGGGCGATCGTGGTGCTCACCACTTCGACGATGAACCGGGTGATGGTGGTCGAGCTCGCGCTGCCCGCGATGCTGCCCGGGGCGCTGGTCGCGATGCACTATGCCGTGCAGATGCTGCGTCCGCGGCTGGGCTACGGCTCCGACGTGGGTGGCCGGCGCACGCCGTGGATCATCGGCGGCATGGCCCTGCTCGCGCTCGGCGGCATCAGCGCATCGATGGCCACCGCGCTGATGGCCAGCCACTTCGGCCTGGGCGTCGCGCTCGCGGTGCTCTCCTTCCTGATGATCGGGGTTGGCGTCGGGGCTGCGGGTACCTCGCTGCTCACGCTGCTGGCCAAGCAGGTGGCGCCTGGACGGCGCGGTGCCGCGGCCACCATCGTCTGGATGATGATGATCGTCGGCTTCATCATCACCGCCGCCACCGTCGGACACTTCCTGGATCCGTTCACGCCGATGCGGCTGGTCGCGATCACCAGCTGCGTGGCGGCGATCGCGTTCACGCTGACGCTCGTCGCGGTGCGCGGCATAGAGTCCCGCCCCGGCGCGGCGGCGGCAGGCGACGCGGCGGCCGCGGCAGCCGACGCACCGCCGCCGCAGGCATTCCGGGCCGCGCTGGCCGAAGTGTGGGCCGATACCCGGGCGCGCCGATTCACGGTGTTCGTGTTCATCTCGATGCTCGCCTTCAGCGCGCAGGACCTGATCCTGGAGCCGTTCGCCGGACTGGTCTTCGGCTATACGGTGGGCGAGTCGACGAAGCTCGCCGGCGTCCAGAACGGCGGCGTCCTGCTCGGCATGATGCTGGTCGCGGTCGCCACCACGCTCGGCAAGCGCGGCCGCCGCTTCGGTTCGCTCGCGGCCTGGACGATCGGCGGATGCATCAGCTCGGCACTCGCCCTCGCGCTGCTGGTGGTCGCAGGCCATGTCGGCGGCGAGTGGCCGCTGAAGCCGACGGTGTTCTTCCTCGGCGCCAGCAATGGCGCCTTCGCGGTGGCCGCGATCGGCTCGATGATGGCGCTGGCTGGCGAGGGTCCGCCATCGCGCGAAGGCATCCGCATGGGGTTGTGGGGCGCCTCGCAGGCGATCGCCTTCGGTGCGGGCGGCTTCGTCGGGGCCATGCTCTGCGACCTGATCCGGGCCGCGACCGGATCGGTGGTCACCGGCTACACGACGGTGTTCGCGATCGAGGCCGTGC
>LNFM01009869.1_pt1 | contig 18237 bp, 17 predicted proteins | sample 596031 | NCBI WGS metagenome assembly LNFM01 (sample SAMN04254537, study PRJNA301005) | activated carbon metagenome | isolation source: dual media filters at the Ann Arbor, Michigan drinking water treatment plant | place: USA: Ann Arbor | reverse complement strand
TCCGCAGATCGCGGTCGAACCGGCGACCCGCGAGCTGATTTCCCAGCTCTTGCCGCCCCATGCCGTCCATCAGGGCGCGGCCTTGTTGGCCGATCCGCTGGGCGATGTGGCGCTCGAAGACGTGCTCGACGAGGTCGATGACCAGCAAAACGCGGTGGTTTTGGTGCTCGATCAGGTCACTGACCCGCAGAACGTCGGCGCCATCCTGCGCTCGGCGGCGGCCTTCAACGTCGCCGCTGTGGTGGTCCCCGACCGCCATTCCCCGCCCGAGACCGCAGCGCTCGCCAAGGCAGCCTCGGGGGCGATCGAGATGGTCCCGCTGGTGCGCGTCGTCAATCTCGCCCGCGCCCTCGAACAATTGAAGCAAGCCGGCTTCTGGACCGCCGGCCTCGCCGGCGAGGCGACGCAGACGCTGGCCGCCGCGAACTTGAGCGGCAAGATCGCCCTGGTGCTCGGAGCCGAGGGCGAAGGCCTGCGCCGTCTGACGCGCGAGCACTGCGACATCCTGGTCAAGCTGCCAATCTCGCCGCGCATGGAAAGCCTCAACGTCTCGGCCGCAGCCGCCGTGGCACTGTATGAACTGGCGCGCAAGGCGTGAGCGTCTTGCCCGCTCGCGTTGCCAGCGATACAACGCTTTAACAATCCTACAGCGCGCCGGATTAGCTCAGCGGTAGAGCAGCGGTTTTGTAAACCGAAGGTCGGGGGTTCAATCCCCTCATCCGGCACCAGTTCACTGCTCCTTGGGGACCCATGTCCGACATCGTCAGCCGTGCCGGCAGCCCGACCTCGCCGCCCGGCGACGCCCCCTTGGAGGGCGAGCGTCCGCTTGATCCGCCCCCAGGCCTGTTCGAGATCTTCTGGGTCTTCAGCAAGATCGGCATTCTCAGCTTCGGTGGCGTGCTATCGGCCTGGATCCACCGCGAGATCTCCGTCAAGCGGCATTGGATGACCGAAACCGACGTGCTCAGCGGCCTCGCCATGTCGCAGATCATGCCCGGCATCAATGTCGTCAATCTCTCGCTGTTCGTCGGCCAGCGTCTGCGCGGCGTCGCCGGAGCCCTGGTCGCTATCCTCGGCATCCTGCTGGCGCCGACCTTTCTGGTGATTCTCATCTCGCTGGTTTACGACCGCTTCTCAGACAATCCCTGGCTGCCCGATATCCTGAACGGCGTTGCCGCAGCCGCCATCGGCATGATGATCAACATGGGCGTGAAGGCGACGCAGCGCGCGGCGCGCAGCATCCCGCTGCTGTTGGTCGTCGCCGGCATCTTCGTCGGCGTCGGCGTGATGCGCTGGCCGATGGTGCTCGTGGTGCTGGGCCTTGGGCCGATCAGCATCTGGCTGGCGTGGCGCGGACTGGCTGCCGCGCAACGCGCCCGCGAGGAGACGCCCCATGGATGACGACAATCTGCTGCTGACGCTGTTCCTGCTGTTCGTGCCGCTGTCTCTACTGTCGGTCGGCGGGGGCGTCTCGATCATCGCGCCGCTGCATCAAGCGGCGGTGCTGACCCACGGCTGGCTCACCGAACAGCAGTTCGTCGAGGTGTTCGCCATCTCACGCGCCGCGCCGGGGCCCGGCTCGCTAATCGTCCCGCTGACCGGCTGGAAGGTCGCCGGCTGGGGCGGCGTCATCGCCGCATCGCTCGGCATGTTCATCCCGTCTTCGCTGCTGGTCTATGGCGTCGCCCGCCTGTGGAATCGCTATCGCGGCACCGTGGTCCATGCGGCGCTGGAGCGCGGCCTCGCCTCCGTCGCCGCCGGCTTGGTGCTCGCCGGCACCTTGGCGATCTTCCAATCGGCCGGCTCGAACTGGCAGGCCATCGCCATCGCGCTGGGCACCGCCGCCATCCTCTATTTCCGCGACGTTAATCCGCTATGGCTACTGTTCGGCGGCGGCGTGATTTACGCCGGCGCGATGCGGCTCATGGCCTAGGCGACAGCGCGCCGTTCTCGTCGGCGCGATAGACGCCGGGCACGGCGCCATCGATGGTCTCGCCTTCGAGCCAGGCGGCGGACAGGCGATGCAGCAGGTGGCGCTGCTTCTCCCATTGCGCGAAATGCGAGCCGCAGGCGAACTCGACCAAGGCCTTGGGCGACGCGCCGAGATCGGCGTAGAGCTCGCGGTTCGACGGCAACAGGCGATCGCCTTCACCGACCATCACAAGCGTCGGCAGTTTCAACTGTGCGGCGCCATCGCGGTTCCAACCCCAGTAGGTGCGGTTCGGGCCGCGCAAGCCGCCTTTTCCCCACTTCGCGCCGACCGGATCGGAGGCCACGCTTTCCCGCCACGCGAGTTCCTTCATGCCGGGCGCGACCTGATCGGCGCAGCTGATCGCCGGATCCCAGCGCTTCTCGATGAAATCCTCATACATCTGGATAGTCATCGGCGCACCCGGTTCCGGAATCAGCGCCGGCTTCCGCGAGCCGTCGCGCAGATAGTTCGACGAAGCATAGATGACGAGGCGCGCGATCTTCTCGGGATGGCGCGCGATATAGGTGCCGCTGCGGCAGCCGCCGCCCGACCAGCCGATCAGCGAAATCTTGTCCAGTCCGCGGCGCGCGCGAATGAAATCCACCACGCGGTCGATGTCGTCCGCCTCGCTGTCGCTGGTGACGAGATCGAACGGATAAAGCGGCTCGACCGGCGCGCTCAATGTGCCCGGGATCAGCAGTGGCTGCTGCGCCGGATCGAGATTGCGCGGATCGTCCATCAAGGGCCGCGGCGAGCGGCCGTAGCCGGTCATGTCCATGGCGTAGACGTCCCAGCCCTGCCGCGCCAGCGCCGCCATCCAGCTATAATCTTCATGGGCGAGATCAAAGGCTGGTGTACAGGGCCAATAGCCGCCATGCAGCATCAAGAGCGCGCCCTTGAAGCCCGACGGTTCTTCGACCAGATCGGCGCGCGCTTTCTCGCGCACATACAACTGCACCGCCTGCCTGGCGATCGGCGGCGCGGTCGAGACATGATCGACGAAGTGATCGAAGGTGCTCAGCGTTTCAAGAGTCATCTAGAGTCTCATCTCTGATTCGCCAAGCCTTATAGTATTTAATCTGGCGACGCTTTAGGGACGCGCGTTTACGCAAGCCTTCGACGGATCGAGCCTTCCAGTTTTGTCGCTTCGGCGACCGTATTCGAGATCGTGCCGAATTTGCGGACATTCTTATGGAGCAGATCCAGCCGACGATCATCCTCATCGGTGTCCACGATGATTTCGTAGCCGATAGAGATCATCTTCGGCGGGCTGTCCTGACGAACGCCATGGAGCTTCACTTCGACGCCGCGCAACTCGAACTTCAATATCGGCGTAACGCGCTCAACGCCCTTGATTATGCAGGCCGCGAGCGCCGCCAGAAACAATTCGGCAGGGTTAAATGCGTCGTCGCGGCCCTTCATGTCGGTATCAAGCGCGATTTCCGCTCGCTTCGTTCTGGCAAGGCTACCGTGATCGTCGATGCGCCGGGCGAAAACGGAATATTCCAGCATCGGGCTTCGTCCTTTCTTTTACGGCATAGCGAAGACCGGCCGCGCTCTGTTACGATCAAGCCTTCCAAGCAATTCGTTTGTCTGGCGACGGCATGACGCAGTTCCGGCCCTGCCCTTTCGCGCGATAGAGACGCAGCTTATCTCTTTCGACTTCGGATAACCCGGTCCGAATCGTGTTGTCTGCGAATGCTTGTCGCGCAATGCTAGGGGCCGAACATCAATCTCCTCGCGTTCCACGCGACGAAACCAAAAAAGACGATCGGGGACCATGCGTATCGGCACGCCGCTCAGTTCATCGGCCACGCGAGTCATGCTGCTCGGCTCGGGAGAGCTTGGCAAGGAGGTCGCGATCGCGCTGCAACGCCTCGGCGTCGAGGTGATCGCCGTCGACCGTTATGCCGACGCCCCGGCGCAGCAGGTGGCGCATCGCGCCCATGTCGTCGCCATGACCGACGGTGCCGCCCTGCGCCGGATCATCGAGGCGGAACAGCCGCATCTGATCGTGCCGGAGATCGAGGCCATCGCCACCGACATGCTGGTCGAGATCGAGCGCGAAAAATTGGCCGAAGTGATCCCGACGGCGCGCGCCGCGCAGCTCACCATGAACCGCGAAGGCATCCGCCGCCTCGCCGCCGAGGAACTCGGCCTCAAATGCTCGCCCTACGTCTTCGCCAGCAGCGTTGAGGAGGTCCGCGCCGCCGTCGCCAAGGTCGGCCTGCCCTGCCTGTTGAAGCCGGTGATGTCCTCGTCGGGCAAGGGCCAGAGCGTCATCAAATCGGCCGGCGACATCGACAAGGCGTGGGATTATGCCATGACGTCGGGCCGCGTGGCCCAGGCGCGCGTCATCGTCGAAGGCTTCATCAAGTTCGATTTCGAGATAACGCTGCTCACCGTCCGCGCCAAGAATTCTAAAGGCGAGATCGCAACCAGCTTCTGCGAGCCGATCGGCCATGTGCAGGTCGACGGCGATTATGTCGAATCCTGGCAACCGCAACGCATGACGCCGGCGGCGCTGAAAAAAGCCCAAGACATCGCCGCCAAAGTCACCGGATCACTCGGCGGCCGCGGCATTTTCGGCGTCGAGATGTTCGTTGAGCCCGCGCCCGCACGACACCGGCATGGTGACCATGGCGAGCCAGCGCCAGAACGAGTTCGAGCTGCACGCGCGCGCCATTCTCGGCCTGCCGGTGGACACGACGCTCGCCAGCCCGGCCGCCAGCGCGGTGATCTACGGCCAGTTGGACGAGCCGGCCATCGCTTATCAAGGCGTAGCCGAAGCGCTCGCCGTTCCGGGCAGCGACCTGCGCCTGTTCGGCAAGCCCGAATCCTTCAAGAAACGCCGCATGGGGGTCGCCCTCGCCTATGCCGCCGACACAGATGCCGCCCGCGCCAACGCCAAGATGGCGGCATCGCGCGTGACGCCCGTTTCCAATCCCATTTCCAATAAGGCGTAACCGCCGCTCACAGCCCAGGGAGAGAGTTCATGGCCAAGTCCAGCAACCTGACGACCGAAAAAGAGTTCATTTTCGATTACGTCGAGAAGAACGCCGACGCCATCGCCACGCTCGGCGACAGCATCTTCTATTTCGGCGAGCTGGGCATGCAGGAGTTCGAGACCGCCAAGCTGATGACCGGCATCCTCGAAGAGCACGGCTTCAAGGTAGAGCGCGGCATCTCCGGCTTCCCGACCGGCTTCTGCGCCACTTACGGCTCGGGCCATCCGGTGATCGCCATGCACACCGAATATGACGCCAACCCGGACAATTCGCAGATGCCCGGTATCTCCGAGCAGAAGGGCATCGTCGAGGGCGCGCCGGGCCATTGCGAAGGCCATAACGTCAATGGCGCGGTGCTGGTCGCCAGTGCGCTCGCCGCGAAGGAGGCGATGGACAAGTTCGGCTTCAAGGGCACGCTGAAGATTTTCGGCGCCCCGGCCGAGGAGCAGTTGGTCAGCCGCCCCTATTACGTGCGCGACGGCTGGTTCGACGACGTCGACGTCGCCTTCCACGACCATGTCGGCCAGGTGTTCGGCTGCGGCTACGGCATCATGCAGTCGGCGCTGATCTCCGCCACCTACAGCTTCCACGGCGAGACGGCCCACGCCGGCGTCGTGCCCTGGAAGGGCCGCGACTCGCTCGACGCCGTCGTGCTGATGGACATGGGCATGGCGCAGTACCGCGAACACATGATGCCGACGATGCGCGCCCAGCGCGTCATCACCAATGGCGGCGATCAGCCCAACATCATCCCGCGCCTCGCCTCGGTGTGGTGGTACTTCCGCGATTCGACCGCCGAGGGCGCGCGCAAGCTGCTCGACCAGGCCGAGAAGATCGCCAAGGGCGCGGCGCTGATGACCAACACCGAAGTGGAGATCGACGTGATGGCCGCGGTGTGGCCGTCGCGCGGCAACCAGACGCTCGCCGAGCTGGTCACCGCCAATATCGACGCGGTCGGCATGCCGGAATGGAGCGAGGACGAGCAGGCGCTCGCCCGCGCGCTTCAAGAAAAGGCCAAGGTCAAGGTCGAAGGCCTCAAGCGCGACGTGCTGCCAGCGAAGGCCGCCTCGGTGCAGAAGCCGTCGGCCAGCGATTCGGGCGACGTGTCGTGGAAGGTGCCGCAGGTGAAGATGTACTACCCGGCCAACATTCCCAATATCAACAGCCACCATTGGGCGGCCGGCGTCGCCATCGCCCATTCGATCGCCCACAAGGGTGCGGTCGCCGGGGCGAAAGCCATGGCCGGCGCGGTGGTCGACTGCCTGAAGAATCCCGAGATCGTCGCCGAGGCCAAACGCACGTTCAAAGAAGAGCTGGGCGGCCAGGAATACAAGCCGCTGCTGCCGCTCGGCCAGAAACCGCCGGTCACGCTGAACAAGGCGATGATGGAGAAGTGGCGCCCGGAAATGACCAAGCACTACGTCAAGAAGAAGCCGGTCTTCGTGTCGTAAGCCTCAGGGCAGCGCGACGCCGTAATACATCGTCAGCTCGCCGCCGACGCGCGTCTCGCGCATCGGCCGCAGCTTGGCGAGGACCTTCACCGCCGCCGCATCCTTCGTGTGGGCGTAATAAGGCTCGAGCCAGGGGAAGTGGCTCGGCTTGCTCGAACCGCTGCGGTCCTGCTTGATGCCGGTCTTCGCGGCGAAGAAGCTGTCGTCCTCGAAGTTCGCCAACACCAGAGCGACCAGCCGCTTGAGCGCGCCGTCGCGCTCGGTATAGAGATCGACGCCGTTGCGCAGCCCCAGCTCGGCGACCATGACGAGCGGCGCGGCGGCGAAGACATGATAGTGGTAGGCGCGCGCCTTGCGCCCAAGCTCGAGCGGCAGAATGCCTTCGGCCGTGACCTGGCGCAGGCCGAGCCGGGCCTTGTCCATCGACCAGTCGAACAGCTTTTTGTCGTTCACGACGACAGCGGCGAGGCCGACCGACCAGGCCGCCCAATAGACATGGTTGTTGCGCCGGCTTTCCTTCTGCTCGGGATCGTAATCGCGATAGACGATATTGGCGTAGCGCTTGATCCAGGCTTCGACCGCCTGCTTCTTGGCGGCATCGAGCGCCGGCTCGTCGCGCACCTTCAGGTAGGAGGCCGAGAGCGTGGCCAGGGCCCATTTGCGGACATAGCCGCCCTGATCGTTGGCCTTGCCGAGCATGGCTTCGATGGCGGCCCACTCGGCGAGCCAGTCGAGCGCGCAGATCGCGAATTTCGGCTCGGCCGGCTTGCTCGCGGCATAGCGGTCGGCCATCACCGTGAGATCGGCCTGGAATTTATCGAGCGGCTTGGTCGCCTCGCGATAGGCCGCTTCCGCCGCCTTGTCGACGACGCTGGAGCCCGAGCCGCGGTCGGCGTAGTAGCCGCCGAACTCGACATCCTTGGTGCCTTTGGGCGCGCTCGGGCAGGAGAAATAGCCAGCGGGCTGGCCGCGCGCCTCGCGCGCCCCGGCGACGTCGAACGGCGAGCGCAAGGGCTCCCGCTGAGTCTGAGCCTCAGCCGAAGCCGACAGGAAAATCGGCGACAGGACCGCCGCCATAAACAGACTTGCGAACGAAACGCGCATGACCATCCCCCGAGATGACCTGAAATTGGGTCTTCAGGTTATACGCAACGGGTTAACAAATCCTGCGCGGCTCCCTCAAGCGCCGAAATAGCCGGCTTTCTGGGCCCACAGCCAGAGATAGGCGATCTTCTCGTTGTGCAGTTCGCAATAGCCGACATGGCCATAGCGGGCGATGACCGCGACGGTGGCCTGTTTCGCCCCCATGGCGCGATATTTCGCGACCATCCAGGGCTCGCGCTTATGCTCGATCTTGTCGCCATGCAGCCAGTGGCCCCGGTCGTTGTCGCCGACGACGAGCAGCACTGAGGCCTTCTTCAGCCAAGCCGGATCGGGATCGACCATATGGTCGAAATATTCCGCGCGCGGCAGGCCGGTGCGGGCGACGTATTGCTCCAGCATCTCCAGGTTGCCCATATGCTGGTTGTCGCACAGGCTGGTCTTCATCTGCGAACGGATGCGCTCAGCCCAGGCGATATATTGCTCCGCGCCGCCCCACGGGCAGAGATCGGGCGGATCTTCGTAGCCCGAGGCCTTGAAGGTGCTCGGCGAACGGCGCGACACTTTCTCAACCGGATGCTCGGTGGTCTTTTCCGCGCCAGTTTCCAGACGCCATTGGCGGCGCCAACCGTCCGGCCCGCCGGAACCGAATCCGACGATGCCGAGAACGTCGATTTTTTTGACGACGCGATGGAGCAGCGCCGCCATCGGCCCGCCGGTCGAATGGCCGAAGGCGATGACCTTGCGCCCGGAGAAATGTTGATCGGCAAGCGCCGCCGCGCCCTGCATATGCACGTTGAAGGTACATTTGAGATTGCGGTCGAGCGTCTCATCCAGCGGCAGGTCACGATCAAGCAGATAGATCGGCTGGCGCTCGGGCACCGGAGTTTCCCAATCGCCGTTGGGTTTCGGCGACCAATGGCCGACATAGGTCAAGGCCAGCGCCGGGAAGCCTTGCGATGCCAGCACGCGCGCGAGGCCCGGACGCCCGTCCGGCGTGCGATCGAAGATGTTCTCGCTGCCGGCGCCGCCATGGAACATGACGAAACAAATTCCTGACGGATGCTCCTTGTCGGGCAGGAACACGGAACCGTGCATGTCCCAGTCATAGCCGTTGCGCGCGAAGCGGGTGGTGACTTCCTTGCGGGTCACGCCCGTTTCGGCATAAGGCGCGCCGATCTCGAGCCATTGCTGCCAATCGACCGGCAGGCGCGCATCGCCTGCCTTGAGGCCGGCGAGGAATTTTTCGACGGCAGGATTCGATCTGTCCAACACGGTGCTCATAACGCTCTCCTGCAATGAAAGGGGAAACGCGCAAATCGGACGGCGGCACGCGGGATCGGTCTAGCCCATCGGCTTGTAGTCTTCGACCGGCTGGTTGCTGTTGAGCATGTAGTCGGCCAGTTCGTCGCGTGTCGGGAACCAGACCTCGTCCTCGAACTGCTTGCAGTATTTGATCATCTTTTCGTAGGCGTTCGCCATATAGGGGCGACCGCCGAGCTCGGCATGGACCAGCGCGTCGATGCGGCCGGGACGGCCGCGCTTGGCTTCCTCATAGACGAAGTCGAAACCGTCCTTGAATTGCTGGAAGGCGTTCTCGCTCGTGCTGGCGCCGCCGTTCCAGGCGCGCCAATCGTTGAAGAACCAATGCTTCGGCACGATCACCATCTTCTTGCCGTCGACCTTGACGACATAGGGCGGATCGTCGTCGCACTGATCGCCGCACCAGGTGTAGCCCTCGTCGGCAAGAATGCTCAACGTCTCCTTGGTGTGGCCGCCGCCGGGGCTGACCCAGCCGACTGGCTGCTTGCCGATCACGTTCTTGACGACGCGGTTGACCGCCTGGATTTCCTTGCGCTGCTCGTCGGGAGTTAGATCCGTCATCTTGATATCGTTGGTGGTGCCGTGCCCGGCGATCTCATGGCCGGCGTCGGCCAGCGCCTTGACCGCCTCGGGCCATTTCTCGACCGCGAGGCCATTGACGTCGACCGTCGCGCGCGCGCCGTGGCGGCCCATCACTTCCATGATGCGCCAGATGCCGGCGTTCCCGCCGTAGTTGGCGTGCGAGATCGAGACGAGATTGACCTCGAGGGCTTTCGACTTCTTGAAATGGCCGCCCTTGGTGAACGCCTCAAAGGCGACGGTGAAGGTGGCGCAGATTTTCTTGTTGTCGGGCCATTTGACGGTGCGGCGCATCTCGATCTCCCTTGAACGTGATCGCCGCGAGCCTAACACAGCGCCGCATGGGTGCAAGAAAACCCCAGGATTTGCAGGGTGAAACGATGCTCGTATGGCTTCGCCCCACCAGCCATGAGCAAACCTTGACGCTCCCGCGGGCAACCGTCAAAGTGATCGAGAGAATTCGGCTTTGAGGGGGAGCAAGCCGAATACGGCCAAGCGCTTGCATGACCGTCGCTCCATGAACAGGCGCCCGTCTCTCCTTCCCTTTTCATTGTGAGGTTGCCATGACCGCGACCATGATCACCACGACCATGACCGGGACATCACCCGCCGCATTGCGTTTCGTGAAATGGACAATGGGCGCGCTCGCCCTCGCCGCCGTGGCGATGCCGCTTGCCGTGAAACCGGCCGCGGCGCAAACCGCCGCCGAAAAGCTTTATGCCGAACTGGCGACGCTGCCCGCCGCCGAGCGCCAGAAGCGCATCGAGGACGGCGCGCGCAAGGAGGGCACCTTCAACTTCATCCACACCTGGCGCGGCGGCTTGGCGCGCAACCATGTGCAGATGTTCGAGAAGCGCTATCCATTCCTCAAGGTCGATTATGTCGATATCGGCTCGCAGGACGCTGCCGAGCGCCTTGTGGCCGAAGAGGCCGTCGGACGCCACCTGACCGACGTCGTCAGCATGGCCGTCCCCGACCTGGTCGACATTCTCGAACGCAATCTGGTCGCCAAATATCCGACCCAGGCCGCCGAGCGCATCTTGCCGCAATACAAGGGCTTCGCCGATCCGGAGAACCGCTGGCTGACCTTCTACTGGAGCGAGTTCGGCCTCACATACAACACCAACTTGGTGAAAGAGGCCGACGCGCCGAAGAGCTGGGACGATCTATGCAAGCCGATGTTCAAGGGCCAGGTGTCGTTCGATCCGCCGACCGTGCGCTTCCTCGTCGGGGTCCACACCATGATGGGCGACGCCAAGATGCAGGAATGGACGAAGTGCATCGGCAAGAACAAGCCGATCATCCAGCGTGGCCATACCCAGCGCATGGAACTGATGATCGCCGGCGACCATATGGTGCAGGGCCAAAACTACATGTATACCTGTTACGAGAAGCTGGCGAAGGTCGCCGCCACGCCATGCAAGGGCGTGTTCAGCGCCCCGGTGCTCGGCCTCGGCGGCGCCGTGGTGATCAACAAGAACACCCAGCATCCTTACGCCTCGGCGCTGTTCGCCGACTGGACGCTGTCGGAAGAAAGCCAGGCCTATACGGCCAAGAACTTTCGCGGGCCGGTCGCCATCAAGCATCCGTTCATTCCCGACGGCACCAACATCATCACCTACGGCATCGTGCCCAACGATGTCGTCGACAAGTCGCTCAAGTACTGGGACGACAATGTGACCAAGGTCAATTGACCGTTCCGCATGATCTTCGCGTCGATAGTTGAGAGGGTCGCGTTTTGGCGATGATACCGTGGCAATGATGGAACCGACGGCCGACGCCGGGCAACCACCCGGCCAGCCGTCGCGCATGAATGCCTTCGTCCGCGCCTGGACCACCGGCTGGGATTGGCGGCGCGTCGTCCTCGTCGCCCTTGTGCTCATGCTGGTCTATCAGGTGATCGTGCCCTTCTGCATGATCGCCTGGACCAGCCTCAAGACGGCGCGACCGGGCGATCCGGCCTTTCTCTCGCTCGATTTCACGCTCGCCAACTATCTGCGCGCCTTCGCCCAGCCGCGCTTCTGGGCGGCGACTTGGAACACGCTCTATTTTGCCTTCGCCTCGACCTTCCTCGCCTTCACGCTGGGCGCATTCCTCGCCTGGGTGATCGAGCGCACCAACACGCCCTTCGCGCGCCTCATCGGCATCCTGCTGATCGGCCGCATCATCATCCCCGGCATCCTGATCACGATTTCCTGGATCTTGGTCGCCAGCCCGAACATCGGCCTGCTCAACCATCTCGGCCTGTGGCTGTTCGGCGAGCGCAACATTTTCAACATCTACAGCTTCTGGGGCATGGTCTGGGTCCAGTCGATCGAAATGGTGCCGCTGACCTACCTGCTGCTCGCCGCCGCCTTCCAGTCGATGGACCCGCGCCTCGAAGAGGCCTCGACGATGACCGGCGCCGGCATTTGGCGCACCTTCCGCCGCATATCGATGCCGCTCGCCCTGCCCGCCGCCGGCGCCGCGTTGCTCCTGCTGTTCATCACCACCATCGACACCTTCGAAGTGCCGTTGCTGATGGGCGGCCGGGCCGGCGTGCGCGTTTACGCCACGGAAATCTTTTTCAACACGTCGCGCACGCCAACCGATTGGGGCATTTCGGCCACCTATGCGATGGCGATGACGGCGCTGTCGATTCTGCTGCTGTTCGTCTATTTCCGCCTGATCCGCCATGGCGAACGCTATCAGACCATCACCGGCAAGGATTTCCGGCCGCGCCGCATCGACCTCGGCCGCTGGCGTTGGCTTACCTTCGCTCTGGCGCTGATTCTGGTGTTCCTGATCACCGGCATGCCGTTCCTGATGATGCTCTACGTCTCGTTCCTGCCGGTCTATATGCCGCCGTCGGCTGCCGCCTTCGCCAGCATGACGCTCGAGAATTACACGACGCTGTTCAGCGATCCCGCCGAGGCGCTGATCCCGATGTGGAACAGCACGCTGCTCGGCATCGGCACGGCCACCGTCACCGTGCTGGTCGTCGCCGCCATCGCCTATTACGTCCATAAGACGAAGACGCCCGGGCGCAAGCTGCTCGACTTCCTCGCTTTCTCGTCGATCGCGCTGCCTAGCGTCGTTCTCGGCGCCGCCTTCCTCTGGTTCTACCTGCTCGTCCCGCTGCCGGTGATCGGCACCCTGACGATCATCGGCCTGGCTTATTTGACGAAATACATGCCGTTCGCGCTGCGCTTCGTCTCCTCCTCGATGGTGCAGATCCATAGCGAGTTGGAAGAAGCCGCCCAGGTTGCCGGCGTGCCTTGGTGGAAGAACTTCCTCTTCATCTTCCTGCCGCTGCTCAAGCCCGGCCTGCTCGCCGCCTGGTTCTGGGTGATGGTGCATGCCTACCGAGAATTGACCGTGGCGCTGATGTTGGCGCGCTCGCAGAACCGCACGGCCTCGGTCGTGATCTACTATCTGTGGGAAAACGGCTCTTTCATGCAGCTCAGCGCCTTCGGCGTTTTGATCTTCCTTCTGCTGATCGCCTTGGTGACGTTGTCGCATTGGCTCAGCAAGCGCTACGGCGTCAAAGAACAGTACTGACCGGGAACCCGTCATGATCCGCGTCGAAAATCTGCGCAAATCCTTCGAGACCAAGAGCGAAACCGTCCATGCCATCGACGGCGTCAACTTCGAGGTCGCCGCCGGCGAGATGGTGACGCTGCTCGGGCCTTCGGGCTGCGGCAAGACCACGACGCTGCGCTGCGTCGCCGGCCTGGAGCGCCCGACCGGCGGGCAGATCGTCGTCGGCGAACAGTCAGTCGTGAACATGGAAAAGGGCCTCTTCGTGCCGCCGCACCTGCGCAATCTCGGCATGGTGTTCCAGTCCTACGCAATTTGGCCGCACATGACGGTGTTCGAAAACGTCGCCTACGCCCTGGAAGGCCGCAAGATGTCCAAGGCCGACGCCAAAAAGCTGACCATGGATGCGTTGGAGACGGTGCAACTCGCCGGACACGCCGACCGTCCGGCGCCGCGCCTCTCGGGCGGCCAGCAGCAGCGCGTCGCCATCGCCCGCGCCATTGTCGGCAAGCCGCAAGCCCTGCTGTTCGACGAGCCGTTGTCCAATCTCGACGCCAAGCTGCGCGTCGAGATGCGCACCGAACTGCGCCGCCTGCAAAAGCAGATCGGCCTGACGTCGATCTACGTCACCCACGACCAGGCGGAGGCGCTGGCGATCTCCGATTGGATCATCGTCATGAAGGACGGCAAGATCATCGAGCGCGGCCGGCCGACGCAAATCTACCGCTATCCGGAAAACGTGTTCACCGCGCAGTTCATCGGCACCACCAACCTGATACCCGGCACGGTCAAATCCGTCGACGGCGAACAGGTCGGCGTCGAGACCGCCTTCGGCGCGTTCGTCGGCATCGACAAGACCAAGCGCGTGCGTTCGGGCGATAAGATTTTTCTCAGCATCCGCCCGGAAGACCTGATCGCCGGCGCGGGCGGAACCAATAAAATCGAGGGCCGATTGGATTTCGCGATTTTCGCCGGCGCCGCGGTCGAGGCCGAGATCGCTTGCGGTGAGCTCAAGCTGTTCTGCCTGATGGGCCGCGACGCGCCGATGACGCCGGGCGTGGCGGTCAGCCTCAGCTTCGCCGCCGACGCCGCCGTGGTGCTTCCTCGGGAATAAGAACTGGCGCGGCCCGCGCCTACATCCCGCCGCAGGCGATGCAGCGCATGTTTTTCTTATCGAAAATGGCGTCGAGATCGCCGTCTTGCACGGCATAATCGAGCAGCACGCGCAGGGCCTTGCCTTCGTCCTTGATGCCGTATTTTCCCATCATGTCGCGCAAGAAGTCGATCTGATAGTCGCGCGCGTCGAAGGTCAGCGCGCTCTTGTTCCCGGCCATTGCGGCTCTCCCTGAATGAAGCGGTATCTTCCCAAGCTTTGGCTATCCGGCAAACTTGGTCAAGCTGGCAAAGAAAAGGCCGCTCCCGAGAGAGCGGCCTTTTCGCAAAACGCGCGTGCGTCAGGCGACCTTGCGCTGCTGCGCCAGCCCCTCGAGATGGGCGAGCACCTCCTCGATATGCATCACGTCGGCATATTTGTGATGCAGGTCGAACAGGTTGACCTTGTGGCTCAGCATCGAGCGGTCGTAGGTGCATTCCTCGACCAGTACGTTGTGGAAGCCGTTGGAATAGGCGTCCACCGTGCTGGCGCGCACGCAACCCGAAGTGCTTTCGCCGCAAATGATCAGGCTGTCGACGCCCATCATGCGCAGATGCGCGACCAGCGGCGTGCCGAAAAAGGCCGACGCCCGCTCCTTGTAGATCACCAACTCGCCCGCTTCCGGCTTCAGCTCTTCCTTGATGTCGTAGACATCGTCGGTCTTGCCCTGATCGTAATTGTTGCGGTTGGTCGATTGCACGCCCTGGGTGTCGACATGGCGCGTCGTGTAGACGACCGGCACGCCGGCGCGGCGGGCGGCGGCAAACAGCTTTTGGGTCGGCTCGATGGCCTTCCAGGCGTTCTCGCCGCAGGAGCCGGAGTGAAGCCTGTTCACTTCGCGGACCGGCTTGTTGCCGCCGAGATAGGCCTTGTTATAAAGGTCGATCGCCAGAATCGCCGGGTTCTTCCCCACATAGAGCTTGCGATGATAGGCTTGGTAGATTTCGAGGATTTCGTCGTCGACGATATCCTTCCAGCAGTGGTCTTCGAAGTCGCGTGCCATGAACCCCTCCTCGGCGGTCGTCTGTGAAATCGACGGGATGGCCGCAGAATAGCCGGTTCGCCCGTCCTTGCAAAAGGCCGATGGCGCATTCGCCGTGCGAAATGCAGCCACAGACCCTGGATTCACGAAGCGAAACCCCATCCCCAGGATCCTGCCATGCCATCCGGCCTTGCCATCTGGGCCTATCGCAAATGGGCTGCGCGCCGCGACCCGCAGCTCGTTCCATTGCCAATTGATTTAACAGGCATTTTAGCGATCGTTTACCACGCGGTAAGACGCCGCGATTAAGGTCATGCGCAATCCGCTGCTTCGCGGCCGACCCGCATGAGGCTTATTCGCATGTCGCCGACCCGTATGACGCCGTTTCGTTTCGCCCGCGCCTTGCTCCTCGCCAGCGTCGCCTTGAGCGCCGCCGCTTGCGCCGACGACCCCAGCCCCGGCGCGTCGCTGCGCGCCAGCGCGGGCAACGAGCCCGGCTCGGCCGCCGCCGCCCTGTTGCGCGGCGCGCGCGGCGCACGCGACAGCGGCGATCTCGCCAATGCCGTCATGCTCTACAAGAATGCCTATGAGCTGGCGCCAGGCCGCGCCGACATCGCCGCCGAATTGGGCCAGACGCTCGCGGCGGTCGGCGCCAACAACGAAGCGGCAGATGTTTATCGCGACGCGCTCGCCAACAATCCGAAGAATACCGAGGCCTTGCGCGGCCTCGGCAATGCCCTGATCGCGCTCAACCAGCCGCGCCTTGCTCTCGAGCAGTTCGAGGCGGCGCTCGCGCTCAAGCCCGATCCGCGCCTCTTCAACAGCATGGGCGTCGCCCATGACATGAGCGGCGACAGCCAGACCGCCCAGGCGAGCTATCGCAGTGGCCTCACCCTCGCCGCCCACGATCCCGCATTGCGCAACAATCTGGCGCTGTCGATGGCGCTGGCGGGAGACTATGACCAGTCCATCACCATGCTCGCCAAGCTGGTGGACGAGCCGCGCGCCGGTGCCCGCACGCGCCAGAACCTGGCCCTGGTCTACGGCCTCGCCGGCCGCAGCCAAGAGGCCGCCAAACTGATCCGCATCGATTTCGACGAGCGCACGGTGCAGAACAATCTCGCCTATTACGAGACGCTGCGTGGCATGGCGCAAAGCCGCCGCGCCGCCGCGATCTTCGGGGTCGCCACGCTGCCGCCGATGCCGCCGCCCAAAAAGCCTGACATAGGCGGGCCGGAGACGGCCGACAGCGCGGGCCTCGCACCTTAGTCCTCGTTACATCTTCCGCAGCGCATCCAGCACGTGCAGCACTGCCGGCCCGATCAGCACAATGAACAGGGTCGGCAGGATGAAGACCACCATCGGCACGGTCAGCGTCGCCGGCAGGCGCGCCGCCTTTTCCTCCGCCCGCATCATCCGCTCGGTGCGGAACTCCGAGGCCAGAACGCGCAGGGACTGCGCCAGCGGAGTGCCGTATTTTTCCGTCTGCTGCAGCGAGCTGACCAGCGCGCGGATCGCCGGCAAGGTCACCCGCTTGGCGAGATTGTCGAGCGCTTGGCGGCGCTCCGGCAGAAAGCCCAGTTCGATCGCGGTCAGGCGAAATTCGTCGGACAGTTCCGGCGCGCCGGGACCGAATTCGCGCGCCACCCGGCCGAGCGCGGCATCGAGGCTGAGGCCGGCCTCGACGCAGATGACCAGAAGATCGAGCGCGTCCGGCACGCTTTTGCGGATCAGCTGGTAGCGCTTCTCGATCTTGTTCTTGAGCCAGATGCCGGGCCCGAAAGAGCCGGCCAGCACGCTGCCGAGGCAGGCGAGCAACTCGCCGTTGGGCGACAACTTGAACATGCCCATGCCCTTGACCAAAACGAGAGCGAGAATGCCGAAGGCGATCGGCAGGGCCAGCTTGGCGAATAGGAAAGCGATCAGGGATTCGCGCGAACGCAACCCCGCTTGCGCCAGATTCTCGCGCATCTCGGCGGTCTTGCGCCCTTGCAGCAGACGAAGCTTCTCGACGATCCCGGTCATCATGGTCTGCGCGCTGTCCGCAGGCTTGCGCCGCTCCGTCCGCAGATATTGCGTGAGCAGTTCGTTGCGGCGCGCGAGCAGCGACTTGGTCCGCACCAGGATCGGCGCGCGGCTGCGCAGGCCCTGCCACACCGCCAACAGAACGGCAAAGGCCGTCAGACCGGACAGCGCCGTGAGCACATCGATCGCGGTGACGCCCGGCGGCAGCATGGCGAGCAGCGCGCTCATATCTCGAACCTCACCATTTTGGCCATGACCATGGCGCCGATCAGGATCATGGCCAAGCCGATGCCGAGCACGATCATCCCGCGTGGATCGATGAACAGCGTCATGATGTAATCGTGATTCATGACCATCAGGATGGCGAACATGATGAAGGGCAAGGAGCCGATGATATAGGCGCTGGCCTTGGCTTCGGACGACATGGCCTTGATCTTGAGCTGCATTTGCAAGCGGCGGCGCAACACTTCGGACAGGTTCTCCAGCGTCTCCGCTAGGTTGCCGCCGGTCTCGCGCTGGACCGACAGGCTGATGACGAAGAACTTGAATTCCGGAGTCTCCAGACGCGAGGCGACGTCCCACATGGCCTCATCGATCGATTGCCCGAGCTTGACGGCATCGGTGATGTGACGAAATTCCGTGCCCACCGGATCGGCCATCTCCTGGCCGATCGACGCCATCGTCTCGCTGATCGGCAGACCGGAGCGAATGCCGCGCACCATCAGATCGATCGCCTCGGGGAAGAGCTGGATGAAGCGCTTGAGCCGCCGCCGCGTCATCTGGGCCACCACCCAATGGGGCAAGCCAAGCCCACCGGCGATGCCGATCAGCAGAGCGAGCATGAGCGGCATGTGAAAGACCATCTTTGCCGCGCCGCCGATAGCGAGGCTGGCTGCAAGATTGATCAAAGCATAACGGCCGGGCGACAAGGCAATTCCGGCCTTGGCCAAGCGCTGGCGCAGCATGTGGCTGCGCGGCATGAAGCGCAGCAAGAGCGTGCCGAAAAGCATTTCCTGGCCCCCGCGCAACAGGCTGGCGCCATCCTCCGAACCGGCCGTATCCGTCATCCATTTGCGGCGCAGGCCGTCGTAGCGATGATGCTTGCGGCGCGAGGCGCCGCCATT
>LNFM01006926.1_pt1 | contig 18238 bp, 17 predicted proteins | sample 596031 | NCBI WGS metagenome assembly LNFM01 (sample SAMN04254537, study PRJNA301005) | activated carbon metagenome | isolation source: dual media filters at the Ann Arbor, Michigan drinking water treatment plant | place: USA: Ann Arbor | reverse complement strand
CGGCCGGCGGCTCCTCCTTTACTTCACTCCGCAGAGCACCCCACCGTCCTGCTCCGCCACCAGCGCAGGCACGCCTGCTCGCACACCACCGGCGACGCCGCCGCCCTGCAGCCACAGTCGCAAGCACGCGTCACGCCGACGAACGTCAGCAATGGGCCGACAGCGGCCGTACGTTCTCCCAGTGACTTGCATTGCGCACCGGCGCAGCCTAACGGTGCCCGCTGAGATGCATGCAGCGCTGACCCGTGCCGAGGCCTTCGCGCAGCGTTTTGGTTTGCGCGCGCCAGTGCTGCTGGCGCCGATGGCCGGGGCCTGCCCCGTGGCGCTGTCGGCGGCGGTGACAGGGGCCGGGGGCATGGGGGCGCTGGGGGCCTTGCTCTTCGACGGGCCGCAGATCGGGGACTGGGTGGCGCGCTTCCGTGCCGCCGGCGGTGGGCCGCTGCAGATCAATCTCTGGGTGCCCGAACCCGCGTCACCGCGGCGCGACGCGGCACACGAATCGGCGCTGCGCGCCTTCCTGGCCCAGCACGGCCCACCGGTGCCGCCCGCTGCGGCCGACGCACCGCTGCAGGACTTCGGCGCGCAGTGCGAAGCGCTGCTGGCGGCGCGGCCCACGGCGGTGTCGTCGATCATGGGCCTGTATCCCGCCGCCTTCGTGCGCCGTCTGAAGGACGCCGGCATCGCCTGGTTCGCCAACGTCACCACGGTGGCCGAGGCGCGCGCAGCCGCTGCGGCGGGCGCCGACGTGATCGTGGCCCAGGGTGCTGAAGCCGGGGGCCACCGCGGTGCCTTCGACGCTGGGCGGGCGCGCGACGCCGCCGTGGGCCTGTTCGCACTGCTGCCGCAGGTAGTGGACGCCGTGCCGCTGCCCGTCGTGGCGGCCGGCGGCATCGCCGATGCCCGTGGTGTGGCCGCGGCGCTGCTGCTGGGCGCCAGCGCGGTGCAGCCAGGAACGGCCTTCCTGCGTTGCGCCGAAGCTGGCATCGCCACGGCTTGGTCGGAGGGCCTGTCCGGGCTGGCGCCGGAGGACACGCAGCTCACACGGGCCTTTTCGGGCCGCTGGGGCCGCGCCATCGCCACCGACTACGTGCGCGCCGCTGCCGCGCCCGGCGCGCCCGTGCCGGCGCCTTACCCGGTGCAGCGTGGCCTGACCGAACCCATGCGCAAGGCCGCTGCCGCCGCTGGCGACCTGCAGCACCTGCAGGCCTGGGCCGGGCAGGGCGCGGGCCTGGCGCGCGCCGCGCCTGCCGGTGAATTGCTGCGCGACCTATGGGGCGGTGCGCAGGCGCTGCTGCGCGGCTGAGCACCCGGCAACTGCGCACTGCGGGCGGTGGCTGGGCAGGTCAGCAGGCTGGGCAGGCCGGTATGCCCTTACGCGTGCTTCAGCGCTTCGGCGCGCGCATCGCCTCGCAGGGGTCGGGCCTGTCCTGCGCCATCGTGTAGACGCGCCGGTCGTAGGCTGTCTCGGTGTCGCCCGCTTCGAGCACGCCGATGGCTTCGCTGCGCGCGCGCACCTCTGGCGGCAGCCACAGCGGCGCGCCCAGGTCGGTGCGCACGTGCCCGTTGCCGGCCAGCAGCACGACACCGCGGTCGGCGTGGGCCTGTAGCACTTGCGCCATGTACTGGTCGCGTGCCACCTGGGCCAACGCCATGCGCCCGGCAGTGGCCGCGTCGAGCATGCCGCAGTGGCTGGCCTCGATGCCTTCGGCCTGCGCCTTGAGCACGTCGGGTGGCACCTCGGCCCGGAACCCAGCGGCGGCCAAGCCGCCGCGCATCACCTGGCGGGCTTCATCGCGTGGCACGTTGGCCGAGACGATGGGCAGTCCGTGTTCCAGCGCGAGCGCGATGAAGGGCCGGTAGTGCTGCCAAGGCCAGCCCTTGCCGCCGGCCGCTGCGATGAGCGCGTCGGCGTCGGGCCGGGGCGTCTGCGCCAGCAGGCGGTCGATGGTGGGTTGCTTGTCGCGGTCGAACTGTTCCAGCGCCAGCGCCGGGCGGGCGCCGCCCTCGATCCAGGCACGAAAGGCCTCCAGCCGCAGCGCGTGCTGGGCAGCGTTGTCGTGCACCTCGCCCAGCAGCACCACCGGCTGGCTGAAGCGCAGTGGCGGCGTGGCCGTGGGCGTGCTGCAGGCGACGAGCGAGGCCAGCACGGCAGCGCACACCATTACGGCCGAGGCCCCCCGCAGCAGCCGCGGTCGCGCGCGGGGCGCGCTCACGGCTTCACCGTCTGCTGCAGGAACTGCATCAACGCCGCGAAGTAGTAGTCGGCGTTTTCGCGCCGCGCAAACCCGTGGCCTTCGTTGTCGGCCAGCAGGTACCACACCGGCGTGCCGCGGGCCTGCAGGCTGCGGACGATCTGCTCGCTCTCGGTCCAGGGCACACGCGGATCGTTCTTGCCCTGCACCACCATCAGCGGCTTGGTGATCCTGTCGGCGTGGGTCAGTGGCGAGATGTCCTGAAGGAATGCGCGCATCGCCGGGTCGCGTTCATCGCCGTACTCGACGCGGCGCAGGTCGCGGCGGTAGCTCTCGGTGTTCTGCAGGAAGCTGACGAAGTTGCTGATGCCCACCGAGCTCACCGCACCCGCTATGCGGTCGGCCAGGCGCGTGCTGGCGGCCAGCGCCATGTAGCCGCCGTAGCTGCCGCCGGCGACTACCACGCGCTGCGCGTCCAAGCGCGGGTGGGTGGCCATCCAATCGATCGCGGTGCCCATGTCCTTCACCGAGTCTTCGCGCAGCCGGCCGTTGTCCAGCGACAGGAAGGTCTTGCCGTAGCCGCTGCTGCCGCGCACGTTGGGCTGGAACAGGGCGATGCCGAGCTGCTGCACGAGGTGGTTGCTGCGTCCCATCCAGCCCAGCTTGGCCTGCGCCTCGGGGCCGCCGTGCACCAGCATCAGCACCGGGCGCCTGCCGGTGAAGCGCGCCGGCGGCAACGTCAGGATGCCGCTGACCGTCAGGCCGTCGAAGCTCTTCCAGCGCACCACCTGCTGCTCGGGCAGGCTGGCGAGGTCCAGGCCCTCGATGCCGGCAGGCTTCGTCCAGGCGGTGATGCTGCCCGTGCTCACATCCAGGCTGTGCACCTGCGCCGGGCCTTGGGTGCTGTTGACGACCAGCGCCAGTTCGGGCCGGCTGGGGTGGAAGTCGGCGCGCGTGATGCTGCCGTCGGGCAGCGTGGCGGGCAGGGGCCGTGCGGCACCGGTGGCCGCGTCGATCAGCCGCAGCTCGTCGCGGCCGTCGACGTTGGCGACATACGCCATGTGCCGGCCGTCTGCGCTGAGGCTGCCCGAGGCCACGTCCCAGGGTGTGCCGGCCGACAGGCGCGTGAGCTCGCCGCTGGCGATGTCGTAGCGCATCAGTTCGCGAAATTCGCTGGCGCGGTCGCTGCTGAGGTAGAGCGCCTTGCCGTCGGGCGACCAGCCACCCGTGAAGTGGCTGGCGCGCAGGGTCGCCCCGGGCGCTGGCAGCACGCGCTTGCGTTCGCCGCTCCCGACGTCGATGAGCCAGACCTCGGACTCGCCGGCCGAGATGTAGTGCGTGATCGCCAGCTGCTTCTCGTCGGGGGCCACCTCCACGCCCGACCAGCCGCCACCGGGCAGTTCGGCCAGCACGCGCGTCGGCGCCTGCTGCACCGGGTCGACCAGCGACAGCGTGGTCGTGACCGCGGCGCGGCTGCCGCCGGTGGCGGTGCGGTCCAACGGCACCGAGCTGACGATGGCGGTCGGCCGCGGTGTCTTCAGCCAGCCGGCCAGCGAGTGGCGCTGGCCATCGGGCGTGAACTGCACCGCCTGGCGAGTGTCGGGACCGAGGCGGTAGAGCTGGTAGGCCTCGTCACCGCCACGGCCGCGGGCGAAGACGATGTACCGGCCCTGGCTGGGTTCCCAGCGTGCACCGGCCACCGGGTCGGCGCCGTCGGTCAGCGGCTCGGGCGGCACCATCGGCGCACGCACGCGGAAGAGCTGTGTCGTGCTGGCGCCGGGCACGCGGTGCGAGACCAGCATCTCGCGGCGTGTCGGGTGCCAGTCGGCGTAGCCATGACCCGCGACGCGGTTGTAGCGCTGCGCGGCTTCGAGCTGGGCGCCTGGCAGTGCCGGTACGCCCTCGGTGCGCATGGCTGCCGGTGGCGCCAGCACGGCGCCAGCGGGCGGGGCTGCCGGCGGTGTGGTGCAGGCGGCGGAAACGACGATCGCCGCAAACGCGGCGATCGGGAAGAAACGGCGTGGGGTGGATCGCATGCCGGCATCCTAGCCGGCCGCCGCGCCCCCCTGCCAGGGTCAGGCCATCTGTTCGATGCCGGCGATGGCCCAGGTGCGGCTGTCGTCGTGCGGCTTCACGAGGTGCCAGACCTCGTTGAAGTCGGTGGGTGCGCCGCCCTCTTCTTCGAGCACCTGACCGTGGAAGCGCACGCTCACGACCTGGCGATCGGCCTCGTTGGCCACGTCCAACACCTCGGCCTCGACCTTCAGCACGTCGGTGTGCTGGGCGTCGGTGCCACGTTCCTGGATGTCCAGACGCAGCGAGGCGAACAGCTCGGGCGTGGTGAAACGCTTGAGGTCGTCGAGGTCGGCGGTGTCGTGCGCGGTCTGCAGGCGGATGAAGATCATCTTCGCGGTGCGCGCGAAGCCTTCGGAATCGAAGGCCGCGGGCACGAAGGCCGCGGTGACATGCGGCTCGGCGGCAGGCGTGGCACCCGAACCCGTGGAGCTGCCGAAGGCGGGCGCGCTGTCCAGAGCGCTGCGCTGCGTGGTGGTGTCGGCCATCGCGGGCGGGTCGACCCGCGGCGCGGGTGACCAGGGCGCTGGCGTGCCACCGGCGCCGGCGCCTGCGCCTGCGCCCGCGCCTACACCCGCCAGCGCCGGTGTGCGCGCCATGCCACCACTGGCAAAGCGCCGCATCAGGAAGCGGATCAGGAAGAAGGCCGCTGCCGCCAGCAACGCGATCATCAGGAAGTTGGCGAATCCTTCACCCATGCCCAGGTGGCTCATCAGCGCGGCCAGGCCCAGGCCGGCGGCGAGACCGGCGATCGGGCCCATCCAGCTGCGTTTGCCCGCTGCGGCCGCACCTGCCGCGGCGGGCGTGGCCGCGGCGGCATTGGCCGGTGTGGCCTGCTGGCCCTGCGCGGGCGTGCCGGGTTTGGCCGGCGTGGCCGTGGGGGCGGTGCGCTCGGGCATGTTGCGCTGCATGCCGGCGGACTTGCCGCCGCCCAGGCGTTTGGCCTGCACGTCCATCGGGACGCTGGTGGCCAGCACAGCCACGGCCAGGGCGCCTATCAACCAGTTCTTCATTGCTTGGAGATCCTCGAGGTGGGTGCGTCATCGTACCGCGCGCCAACGGGCCCGCAGGCCGAAGTGTCCGATACCGGCATGTCGGGGCCAAGCGGCCGACTGCAAGGCCTTGGAAAGACTGCGGGCTCGTGCGGTGCGCCCGCAGGTGGTGCCGCACCGGTGCCGCTGCGGCCTTGCCTGCGCGGCAGAATGCAAGCAATGGCAAACCCGTGTGTCCGATGGTGTGTTCTGTCCTTGCTGCTGGCCGGCTTCGGCGCAGCGGCACAGTACGACCGCAGCTTCGAGCGCGACCTGTTCAAGACACGCTTCGAGCAGGAGGTGAAGTTCCGCGCCGCGGCCATCGAGGTCGCCTGGGCTGCCGAGGCCCTGTGCGATGCGACGACGCAGGTCGAGCCCTTCGTGCTGCTGTCGGTGCATGCCATGCGCCGTCGCCTCGACGACCGCGACATGGCGCTGTTCCGCGAGGTCACGGGGCTGGACGACAAGTGGCGTGTCGTCTGGGCCGACGAAGGCGCGCCCGAGGCGCTGCACCTGCGCGACGTCGTCACCCACGTCAACGGCCGCGCGCTGCCCAGCGGCGGCACGCGTTTCGAGATGGGGGCGCTGTTCCGTGGTGGTTCGGTGATGTCGAACGACGACGGCGGCTTCTGGGACGTGCTGCTGAAGGCACGCAAGGAGGCTGCCGAGGGCAAGCCCATGCAGCTGATGCTGGGCGACGGTCGCAAGCTCGAGGTCGAGACGCAGAAGGGCTGTGCCGGCAGCGTCACCGCCAGCGCCTGGGACAACGACCCCGACACCTTCTGGCGTTCGGGCACGCAGCGCGTGAAGATCCCCGCCAACGCGATGATCGAGGCGCGCAGCCACGACGAGTTCCGCTGGCTGGCGGCCTTCGGCACCTACTTCCAGGCCAGTGAAGGCGCCATCAAGGCGTCGCGCACCAGCGAAGGCGTCAGCACCGGGTTCATGGTCGGCAAGATCCTGGCCTTGGCGGTGCCGGGCGCGGGCATGCTGCTCTCGGCGGCCGAGGCGCAGGCCGAGAGGGCCATCGCGGTGGACAGCATCGTCGGCAGTGCCGACCTCTTCGCCAACGAGGTCGTCGTTGCGCTGGGTGGCGACGCCGCCGCCGGGCTGCGCCTGACCGAACGCCTGATGGCGCGCGGTATCCAGGTCGACGCCGTGATGATGGACGAACTGCGGCGCTCGAACGCCGCCAGCCACGCCGAGCGCATCCGGGCCATCCAGGTCGCGCAAGCGGCCGCGGCCGAGCGCGAACGTGAACAGGCGCGCACCCAGGAAGACGCCGAGCGCCGGCGTGTGCTGCTGCAGATGCTGCCGCCGCTGTTGAAGTAGCGGCGGCGTCGGGCGCGTTCAGGCGCCGGCCAGGTAACCCAGCCACTCGTGCAGCGCGATGGTCGTCGTCTGCAGGTTGCTGGCGATCGGCAGCCAGTCCCTGGCCTCGATGCGTGTGCTGCTGGGCAGGCCCATGGGCGCGGCGACGATCGTCATCGGCGTGCCCGCGGCCGCAGCACGTTCGAAGTTGCGCAGCGCACGGCGCATGTGGTAGTCGTGCGTCACCAGCACGATCTGCTCGATGCCGTCCTTGCGCAGCAGCGCGACGGTGCGCAGCGCGTTCTCGCGCGTGTCGCGCGAATCGCTCTCCGTCCAGCGCAGCGGGCGTCCGAATTCACGTTCGGCAATGCGCGCGGCGATCTCGGCTTCCGTGGGGCCTTCCCTGGCGCCGTGGCCGACACCGCCGCTGAAGGCCAGCGGCAGGTTGGTCTCGCGGCTGAGCCAGATGCCGTAACGCAGGCGCTCGACGCTGCGCTGGTGCAGGCTGGAGACGCCGTACTCGGGGGCGAGCTCGCGGCGGCCACCGCCGAGCACGACGATGGCCGTGCGGGGTGCCTTCTTGAGTGCGCCGATCTCGGCTTCGGCCAGCGCCGGTGGCGGCCGGGTCAGCCCCCGCTGCAGCAGACCGCTGACGGCGTTGGTGCAGGCCAGGTAGATGGGGACCACGCCCAGCAGGATCAGCAGCCAGGCCAGCAGCCGGCGCCTGAACATCATTCGCGCACCCGCCAGGATCAGGATCAGGAAGGGCAGCGGAGACAGCAGCAACGCACTGAAAACCGATTTCCAGGATTCGATGCCCAGGGTCAGGAAGAAGTCGTTCATCGCGTGGGGCGCTGCGGGCCGGGAGTGGACGTCGGCCGGATCTGCATCAGAAGAACGCCTGCAGCCCCGTCTGCGCACGGCCCAGGATCAGCGCGTGCACGTCGTGCGTGCCTTCGTAGGTGTTCACCGTCTCGAGGTTGATCATGTGGCGGATGACGTGGTATTCGTCGTGGATGCCGTTGCCACCATGCATGTCGCGCGCCATGCGTGCGATGTCCAACGCCTTGCCGCAGCTGTTGCGCTTGATCAGGCTGATCATCTCGGGCGCGGCGCGGTCTTCGTCCATCAGCCGGCCCACACGCAGCACGCTCTGCAGGCCCAGCGTGATCTCGGTCTGCATGTCGGCGAGCTTCTTCTGGATGAGCTGGTTCTGGGCCAGCGGGCGGCCGAACTGCTGGCGGTCCATGGTGTACTGGCGCGCGGCGTGCCAGCAGAATTCGGCCGCGCCCAGGGCGCCCCAGGCGATGCCGTAGCGTGCCTTGTTCAGGCAGCCGAAGGGGCCTTTCAGCCCGCTCACGTTGGGCAGCAGGTTGGCTTCGGGCACGAAGACGCCGTCCATCACGATCTCGCCGGTGATGCTGGCGCGCAGGCTCATCTTGCCTTCGATCTTCGGTGCGCTGAGCCCCGGCATGCCCTTGTCGAGGATGAAGCCGCGGATGCTCTCCTGGCCGCCGACACGGCCGGTGGCGTCCTCCAGCTTGGCCCAGACGACGAAGACATCGGCGATCGGGCTGTTGGTGATCCACATCTTGCTGCCCGTGAGCACGTAGCCGCCGTCCTGGGGCTTGGCACGCGTCAGCATGCTGGCCGGGTCGCTGCCGTGGTTGGGTTCGGTGAGGCCGAAACAGCCCACCCATTCACCGGTGGCGAGTTTCGGCAGGTACTTCTGGCGCTGCGCCTCGCTGCCGTAGGCGTGGATGGGGTGCATGACGAGCGAGCTCTGCACGCTCATCGCACTGCGGTAACCGCTGTCGACGCGCTCGACCTCGCGCGCCACCAGGCCGTAGCAGACGTGATTCAGGCCGGCGCAGCCGTAACCTTCGATGGTGCTGCCCAGCAGGCCCAGCTCGCCCATCTCGCGCATGATCTCGCGGTCGAAGGTTTCGTGGCGCGCGGCCATCAGCACGCGGGTCTGCAGGCGGTCCTGGCAGTAGGCCGCCGCGGCGTCGCACACGGCGCGTTCGTCGTCGCCGAGCTGGCTGTCGAAGAAGAAGGGGTCTTCCCAGGTGAAGCGGGTGGCCATCGTCTGCACTCCTGATAATCGACCGCGAGTGTAAGGAGTGGCGGTCGTTGCCGACCGCGAACACCGCAAACGCTGGCAACAAGGAGCAAAGGCATGGACAGGCAGGTCATCACGCTCGGCGGCGGTTGCTTCTGGTGCGTGGAGGCGGTGTTCGAACTCGTCGACGGCGTGCTGGCGGTGGAAAGCGGCTACTGCAACGGCCATGTGGACAACCCCAGCTACGAAGCGGTCTGCACGGGCACCACCGGCCATGCCGAGGTGGTGCGTGTGAGCTTCGACGCCGAGCGCATCGGCCTTCGCGAGGTGCTGGAGATCTTTTTCGTCGTGCACGACCCCACCACGCTGAACCGCCAGGGCAACGACATCGGCACCCAGTACCGCAGCGGCATCTACCTCGAGAACGCCGGCCAGGACGCCGTGGTGCGCGACGTGCTGGCGGTGGCGAATGCCGCGCATGGCGGCCGTGTCGTCACCGAGATCCAGCCGCTGCAGAACTACTCGCGTGCCGAGGATTACCACCAGCACTACTTTGCCCAGCACCCGGACCAGGGTTACTGCGCCTACGTGGTGGCGCCCAAGGTCGAGAAGTTCAGGCGCACCTTCCAGGCGCGGGTGAAGGGCTGAGCGGCCTCGGGCCCGCGGGCCCGGTGGCCCTTACAGCGGCATGAAGGCGCTGCCGGTCTCGAGGTCGGGGAAGATCGAGTCCAGGCTGCGGTGCAGTCGCTGGCGGTGGCTGCGGCTGTCGGCGTCCATGCGACCCAGCGCCGCGAACACCGGGGCGCGCAGCAGCCACAGGTCCACCGGTTCCTCGGCGGCACGCACCTGCACACGCAGCCATTCGGCAGTGGGCACGGTCTCCAGCGCGTCGAGGAAGCTGAGCTTCAGTGAAACGAAGGCCTGGCGCGCCGCGAGGCGGGCGCCGCGGTCGCCGGGCAGGCCGGCGCCAGGGGTGAAGTCGCGCGGGGCGCCGGACGCGGTGTGGGCTTGCATCACAGCAGGGCGAACTGGGAGCGCGGGGCGCGGGTGGGGAAATGCCGGTTCAGCGGCCCCAGACGCTCTTCGGCCTGGAACTGGCTGAACGCCACACCGACGACACGGTAGATCTCGGCGCGCGCATGCCACAGCTCGCGCAGCGTGCGGGCGTCGTGAATGCGACGCCGCAGCGCATCGGCATCGGGGCCGTGGATGTCGGCCAGCGTGGCCAGGAATTCGCTGCGCACCTCGGGCAGGCGGTTCGGCGCTGCGGCGTTGGCGTGCGGTGCCGGGGCGAGCAGCCAGCACATCGCACGTTGCCAGGCACCGCCGGCAGGGGCGAAGCGCAGCGACGGCGGGCAGACTTCGACCCGCAGACTGCTGGGCGCGCACAGCGTGCTACGGCGGCTCCAGCGTGTAGGGAAGTGCAATGAAGGCAGCATGGGGGTGATATCGGACACGGTCTCGACAACCTGAGCCCGATGCTCGCCCGAGGCGCGCCCCTGCAAAGCGCCGAAGAGAGGGCGCTTCGCGCGCCAGTTCACGGCCCGCGACGCGCGGCCGACCCGATGGCGCGGTTGTGGCGCGTCCCGTACCGGGTCTTGCGCCAGCCGGCGCGACCGGCCTGACTTGCGCTACACCACGCCGTAGCGCGCCTTGCGCAGCGCCGTGTATTCCCACCAGGGCCGTGAGGGCGCGCCCTCCATGAAGGCGGTGGCGGCCATGAAGGTATCGAGCACGCAGGGGTCTTGCCGGCGGCCGGCCTTGGCGCCCAGCGCCTGGTAGAGCAGGAGGGGGTCGCGCCCGGCCAGTTCCTTCGGGTGCTGTATGCCCAGTGAGCGCAGGTCGGCCGCGATGGACGGGCCGATGTTGGGCAACTGTTCCAGCGCCTCGCACTCGGCGGCCACGCGCGCCTTGCGCGGTGGCGGTGCCTTGGGCGGGCGCACGTTGCCGGCGGCGGTGAGATGGGTCTGCAGCGCGGCCATGGTCACATCAGCATGGTGTTGCGGATGAGCCCGACGGCAATGCCCTCGAGTTCAAAATCCTCGGCGTCCAGCGGCACGAGGATGGGCTTGAAGTCGGGGTTCTCGGGCAGCAGTTCGATGCCCTTGCTGGTGCGGCGCAGGCGCTTGACGGTGACCTCGTCGCCCAGGCGCGCGACGACGATCTGGCCGTTCTTCGCGTCCTTGGCCTTCTGCACGGCGAGCAGGTCGCCGTCGAGGATGCCGGCGTCGCGCATGCTCATGCCCTTGACCTTCAGCAGGTAGTCGGGCCGGCGCGCCCACATCGAGGCTTCCATCAGGTAGGTCTGGTCGACGTGTTCCTGGGCCAGGATGGGGCTGCCCGCGGCCACGCGGCCCACCAGCGGCAACGTCAGCTGCGCGATGTGCGGCAGCGGCAGCATGTACTGCTGGCCCCAGGGCGCCAGACGCGCCTCGGCCATGGCGCGCAACGTGTCAGACTTCAGCCGTATGCCGCGCGAGGTGCCGCCCACCAGTTCGATGACGCCCTTGCGCGCCAGCGCCTGCAGGTGTTCCTCGGCAGCGTTGGCCGACCTGAAACCCAGTTCGGCAGCGATCTCGGCACGCGTGGGCGGGGCGCCGGTGCGTTCGATGGCGCTTTGCACCAGGTCGAGGATCTGCTGCTGGCGGGCGGTGAGCTTGGGGCTTTCTTCCATCGGGTTCCCATCGAGGCACTGGCATTCTGTCCAGTGACTGTATTTTCATCCAGAAAGCGACTTGATGCAAAGCACGAATGGCGCCCCGGCCGGCGTGGTGGTCATCCTGGGCACCGGCGGCACGATTGCGGGCACGGCGGCCAGCGCTGCCCGCCACGTGGGCTACCAGGCCGGCGTGCTGGGTGCCGACGCCCTGGTGGCGGCCGTGCCAGCGTTGCAGGGCTGGCCGCTGGAAGCCGAGACCCTGGCGCGGCTGGACAGCTGCAACATGGACCACGCGACCTGGGTGGCCCTGGCCGCCCGTGCCGCCCAGCACCTGGCGCGGCCCGAGGTGGCCGGCGTGGTGGTGACACACGGCACCGACACGCTGGAGGAGACTGCCTACTTCCTGCACCGCACCGTGGCCGCGGCCAAACCGCTGGTGCTGACGGCGGCGATGCGCCCGGCCACGGCCTTGTCGCCCGACGGGCCGCAGAACCTCTTCGATGCCGCGACGCTGGCGCGCGAGCCCGGCGTGCGCGGTGTGCTGGCGGTGCTGGGCGGTGTGGTGCATGCGGCGAGCAGCCTGCGCAAGCTGCACGGCTACCGCGTCGACGCCTTCGGCTCCGGCGACGCCGGGCCGGTGGCGTTGCTGGAGGATGGCCGCGTGCGCCAGCTGCGCGTCTGGCCCGATGCGCCGCTGCACGCGGTGACCTGCAGCAACGTGGTCGCGCTGAGTGACCCGTCGGCATGGCCGGTGGTCGACATCGTCACCAGCCACGCCGGCGCGCGCGGCGCGGTGATCGATGCCCTGGTGGCGGCGGGTACACGCGGCATCGTCATCGCCGGCACCGGCAACGGCAGCGTGCACGCCGAACTGCGCGCCGCGGCGCGACGCGCGGTGGCCGCTGGCGTCACGGTGTGGCGAGCGTCGCGCTGCCCCCTGGGTGGCGTGGTGGTGGGCGAGGATGGCGGTGGGCCCGACGCCCTGCCGGCCGCGGGTGTCCTGACGCCGGTGCAGGCGCGCATCGAACTGCTGCTGGACCTGCTGGCCGCGGGCTGAACCCGCATCCCGCTCCGGTCGGTCAGGCCGACTGCATCGCCTCGAGCTCGGTCTGCGCTTCGATCCAGCGTTCTTCCAGCATCGCCACCTCGGCCGCGACATGGGCCAGGCGGCGGCCGAGCTCGGCGTAGTCGTCGGCGCTCGCATCGGGCCTGGACAGCGCGGTCTCGATCTCGGCCTTCTCCTTGCCCAACCTGGCCAGACGATCGTCGATGCGCAGCAGTTCGTTGCGCAGCGGACGCGTGGCCTCGGCCTGCTTGATGCGCGCCGCCTTGTTGCTCTGCCGGTCGTCGCGTGACGCCGGCTTGGGCGACGTGGGCTTGGGCGCCAGCGGCTTGGCGGCCTGCGCCGTCGGCGTCGGCAGGGCGGCCTTGGCCTTCGCTGGCGGCGGCGCGGGTTCTGCAGCGGCACCGCTGGCACGCGGCGGGTCGGGGATGGGCTGGCCACGTGCATTGGCGCGCGACACCTCCAGCAGCCACTTCTGGTAGTCGTCCAGGTCGCCGTCGAAGGGTTCGACGCGGCCCTTGGCGACGAGCCAGAACTCGTCGCAGGTCTCGCGCAGCAGCGCGCGGTCGTGGCTGACCAGCATCACCGTGCCTTCGAACTCGTTGAGCGCGATCGACAGCGCCTCGCGCGTCGTCAGGTCGAGGTGGTTGGTCGGCTCGTCCATCAGCAGCAGGTTGGGGCGCTGCCATACCAGCATGGCCAGCACCAGGCGCGCCTTCTCGCCGCCCGACAGGCTGCCCACGGCCTGCTGCACCATCTCGCCGACGAAGCGGAAGCTGCCGAGGAAGTCGCGCAGTTCCTGTTCGCGCGCCGGCGGGCCGACGTCGCGCGCCAGCCGCACCATGTGCATCAGCGGGCCGTCGTCGAGGTGCAGCACGTCCAGTTCCTGCTGCGCGAAGTAGCCGATGACCAGGCCCTTGCCCTGCGTCGTCTGGCCGCTGACCAGCGGCAGGTCGCCGGCAATCGTTTTCACCAGCGTCGACTTGCCCTGCCCGTTGGCACCCAGGATGCCGATGCGCTGGCCGGCCAGCACGCTGCGGCTGAAGTTCCTGACGATGGGCACACCGTTGTAGCCACATGCAATGTCGTCGAAGCTCAGCATCGGGTTGGGCAGGCTCAGCGGCTCGCGGAACTCGAAGTTGAAGTCGCCGGCCGTCATCACCGGCGCCAGGCGCTCCATGCGCGCCAGCGCCTTGACACGGCTCTGCGCCTGCTTGGCCTTGCTGGCCTTGGCCTTGAAGCGGTCGATGAACTTCTGCAGGTGGGCCACACGCTCCTGCTGCTTCGAGAAGGCCGCCGCCGCCTGGTTGAGCCTTTCTGCGCGCAGTTCCTCGAAAGCCGTGTAGTTGCCGGTGTAGCGCGTGAGCTGCAGGTCTTCCAGGTGCACGATGACGTTGCAGATGGCGTCGAGGAATTCGCGGTCGTGGCTGATGACGACCATCAGCCCGTCGTAGCGCTTCAGCCAGGCTTCCAGCCAGACCAGCGCGTCGAGGTCGAGGTGGTTGGTGGGCTCGTCCAGCAGCAGCAGGTCGGACGGGCACATCAGCGCGCGCGCCAGCTGCAGCCGCATGCGCCAGCCGCCACTGAAGGTGTTGACCGGCGCGTCGAGCTGGTCGCCGCGGAAGCCCAGGCCCATCAGCAGCGCCTGGGCGCGGGCGCGCGCGTCGAAGGCGCCGGCCTCGTCCAGCGCCTGGTGCGCATCGGCCATCGCGTGGCCGTCGTCGGCGGCCTCGGCAGCGTGCAGCGCCTGCTGCGCCTGCATCAGCGGCAGGTCGCCCTGCAGCACGAAGTCGGTGGCGCCGTCCGCGGTCTCGGGCACGTCCTGCGCCACCTCGCCGACACGCCAGCGCGGCGGGATGTCGATGTCGCCGGCATCCGACTGCAGGCGGTGCGTGAGCAGCGAAAAGAGGCTGGACTTGCCGGCGCCGTTGCGGCCGATGAGGCCGACCTTTTCACGCGGCTGCAGCGTGACGCTGGCGTTCTGCAGCACCACCTTCACGCCGCGGCGCAAGGTCACTTGGGAGATCTGGATCATGGGGTCTCGGGTGGGGTCGGGGCCAGCGCGCGCAGCGCGTCGGCCGTGACGAGCAGCACCTGCTCGTCGCCAGCGCTGGTGCTCAGCCACACCACGTCCAGCAGGGGAAAGGCGGCCTCGAAGTGCGGCCTTTCGTGGCCGATCTCGAGCACCAGCACGGCGTCGTCGTTCAGGTGGGCCGGGGCCTGCGCGAGCAGGCGGCGGATGAAGTCCATGCCGTCGTCGCCGCCGTGCACGTTGCCGTCCAGTGCCAGCGCCGGCTCCGCGCGGTACTCGGCCGGCAAACCTGCCATGGCCTGCCGGTTGACGTAGGGCGGGTTGCACAGGACGAGGTCGTATCGCCGGCCGGCCACCGCGGCCAGGCCGTCGCCCTGCAGCAGCGTGATGCGGTCGGCCAGGCCGTGGCGTTGCACGTTGCGCGCGGCCACGGCCAGCGCGTCGGCGGAAAGGTCCGTGGCGTCCACCGTCACCTCGGGCCAGGCCAGCGCAGCCAGCACGGCCAGGCTGCCACTGCCGGTGCACAGGTCGAGCACCTGCTTCGTGCGCTCGGTCAGCCAGACGTCGATGTGGCCTTCGGCCAGCGGCTCGGCGATGAGGGACCTCGGCACGATGACCCGCGCGTCGACGAAAAACGGCACACCCTGCAGCCAGGCCTCGCCGGTGAGGTAGGCCGCGGGTTGGCGTGTGGCGATGCGTTCGGCCACCAGCGCCCGCACACGTTCGGCCTGCACGGGCGCCACGTCCTGGTCGGCCACGGCGTCCAGCGCGTCCAGCGGCAGGCCCAGGCCCCACAGCACCAGCCAGGCGGCCTCGTCGTAGGCGTTGGTGGTGCCGTGGCCGAAGTGCACGCCGGCTGCCAGCAGCGCGGCCTCGGCCTGCTGCACGAGTTCCTCGACGGTCATGCCAGGAACCGTTCCAGCGTGCGCCGGTAGACGTTCTTCAGCGGCTCCAGCGCCGCCACCTCCACCCATTCGTCGATCTTGTGGATGCTCTCGTTGACGACGCCGAACTCCATCACCTGCGGGCAGATGCGGGCGATGAAGCGGCCGTCGGAGGTGCCGCCCGTCGTGCTCAGTTCGGGCACGGTGCCGCTGCACTCCGTGGCGATGGCCGCCACCAGCGCGTCGCTCAGCGTGCCGGGCGGCGTGAGGAAGGGTTCGCCGCCCAGCGTCCACTGCAGCTCGTGTTCGACGCCGTGGCGCTGCAGCACGGCTTCAACTCGCTGCCGCAGCGAGGCCGGCGTGCTCTCGGTGCTGAAGCGGAAGTTGAACTCGAGCAGCAGGTCGCCGGGAATGACGTTGAGGGCACCGGTGCCTGCACGGATGTTGCTGACCTGGAAGCTGGTCGGCGGAAAGTAGGCATTGCCGCCGTCCCAGTGCGTCGCCACCAGTTCGGCCAGCGCCGGCGCCAGCACGTGCAGCGGATTTTTCGCCAGCTGCGGGTAGGCGATGTGCCCCTGTATGCCGATCACGCGCAGCCGGCCCGAGAACGTGCCGCGGCGGCCGTTCTTCACCATGTCGCCCAGCCGGTCGACCGAGGTGGGTTCGCCGACGATGCAGGCGTCCAGCTTTTCGTTGCGCGCCTGCAGCACGTCGACGGCGTGGCGCGTGCCATGCAGCGCCGGGCCTTCTTCGTCGCTGGTGATCAGCAGCGCCACGCGGCCGCGGTGCTGCGGGTGGGCGATGGCGTACTCGCTCGCCGCCACGGCCATCGCGGCCACGGCGGCCTTCATGTCGGCAGCGCCGCGGCCATACAGGCGGCTGCCGTTCGGGCCCGGGCGGTGCGTGGGCACGAAGGGGTCGCTGGCCCAGCGTTCCAGGGGGCCGGCGGGCACCACGTCGGTGTGGCCGGCGAAGACCAGCGTCGGGCCGGGCACACCCGCGTCGTGAACGGCCCACAGGTTGGCCACGCGGGCTTCCGGCGGGCCGGCGTCGAGCGTTTCGCAGTCGAAACCCGCGCCCTGCAGCCGCTGCGTCAGCAGGGCCTGGCAACCACCGTCGGCGGGCGTGACGGAGCGGCAGGCGATCAGCGCCTCGGCCAGCCGCAGCGTGGCCCCGGCGTTCATCGTTTGGGCAGCGTCTGCCACGACGACACGCCACCAGCGCGTGTGTCCTCGGGCCGCACGTCGATGGCGATCTCGGTGAAGGTGGCGGCCTCGTTCTCTTCCTTCTTGGCCACGACGCGCGACACCGGTGCCTGCTCGTTCTGCAGCCGCCACAACAGGTTGGTGGGCGAGTCGGCGTAGGCCAGGCCTTCGTCGCGCGAGACCACGCCTTCGGCGATGAGGCGCGCGATGTCGGATTCGAAGGTGCGCGAGCCTTCGGCCAGCGACTTCTCCACCGCTTCCTTGATGCCCGAGATGTCGCCCTTGTCGATCAATTCGGACACCAGCTTGGTGTTCAGCAGCACTTCCACGGCCGGCACGCGGCCGCCGGCGTTGCTGCGCAGCAGGCGTTGCGAGACGATGGCGCGCAGGCCCGAAGACAGGTCGGACAGCAGCGTGGGCCGCGCTTCAGGCGTGTAGAAGGACATGATGCGGCCCATCGCGTGGTAGCTGTTGTTGGCGTGCAGCGTGGCCATCACCAGGTGGCCCGACAGCGCGTAGCTGAGTGCCGCGCTCATCGTCTCGCGGTCGCGGATCTCGCCGATGAGGATGCAGTCCGGCGCCTGGCGCAGCGCGTTCTTCAGCGCGATCTGCAGGCTCTGCGTGTCGCGGCCCACCTCGCGCTGGTTGATGATGCTCTTCTTGTTGCTGAAGAGGAATTCGATCGGGTCCTCGATGGTGAGGATGTGGCCCGTCATCTGCTGGTTGCGCCATTCCAGCATCGACGCCAGCGTCGTGCTCTTGCCGGTGCCGGTAGCGCCCACCATCAGGATGAGGCCGCGCTTCTCGGTGACGAGCTGGGCCAGCAGCGGCGGCACGCCCAGGCTGTCCAGCGCCGGGATCTCGAAAGGGATGCAGCGGATGACGGCCGCGATGCTGCCGCGCTGCTTGAAGGCCGAGAGGCGAAAGCTGCCCACGCGCGAGACGCTGATGCCGACGTTGAGCTCACCGGTGTCGTCGAGCTCCTCCAACTGCTGCGGCGCCAGCATCTCTGACAGCAGCTGGCGTGTCTGGTGCGTGGTCAGCACCTGGTCCGACAACTGCAGGATCTGGCCATTGATCTTGATGAGGATGGGCGTGTTGGCCGACATGTAGACGTCGGACGCGGTCTTCTCCGCCATCAGGCGCAATACGCGTTCGAGGTTGTTGGCCATGGTCAGTGCGCCCCCAAGCTCGCCATGCTCGCTACCCCCCGAGGGGGCCGCTCGCCTGCGGACGGGTGAAGCCCGCCCGCGGCTCTTGCTTGATGGTCACGCATGGCACTCCTCTCAGGCTCTCAGCAGTTCGTTGATGCTGGTCTTGGCACGGGTCTGCGCGTCGACCTTCTTCACGATCACCGCGCAATACAGGCTGTACTTGCCGTCGGCGGAAGGCAGGTTGCCGCTGACGACCACGCTGCCGGCCGGGATGCGGCCGTAGCTCACGGTGTCGGTCGCGCGGTCGTAGATCTTGGTGCTCTGGCCGATGTAGACGCCCATGCTGATGACGCTGTTCTCTTCGACGATCACGCCCTCGACGACCTCGCTGCGTGCGCCGACGAAGCAGTTGTCCTCGATGATGGTCGGGTTGGCCTGCAGCGGCTCGAGCACGCCGCCGATGCCGACGCCGCCGCTCAGGTGCACGTTCTTGCCGATCTGCGCGCAGCTGCCCACGGTGGCCCAGGTGTCGACCATGGTGTTCTCGTCGACGTAGGCGCCGATGTTCACGT
>LNFM01006925.1_pt1 | contig 18243 bp, 18 predicted proteins | sample 596031 | NCBI WGS metagenome assembly LNFM01 (sample SAMN04254537, study PRJNA301005) | activated carbon metagenome | isolation source: dual media filters at the Ann Arbor, Michigan drinking water treatment plant | place: USA: Ann Arbor | reverse complement strand
GGCAGGCCAGGTCGACCATGCGGCAGGCGTAGCCCATCTCGTTGTCGTACCAGGCGTAGACCTTCAGCATGGTGCCGTCGGTGACCATCGTCGAGAGTGCATCGACGATGCTGCTGCGCGTGTCGCGCGCGTAATCGGCGCTGACCAGCGGCCGTTCTTCAAACCCCAGGATGCCGGCCAGCGCGCCCTTCGCGGCTGCGGCGAAGAGGCGGTTCACCTCCTCGGCGGTGGTCTCGCGCTGGAGCTCGAAGACGCAGTCGGTCAGCGAGGCGTTGAGCACCGGCGCGCGCACGGCGTGGCCGTTGAGCTTGCCCTTCAGCTCGGGGTAGATCAGCGCGATGGCGGTGGCGCTGCCGGTGGTGGTGGGCGCCAGGTTCGTCATGGCGCTGCGCGCGCGGCGCAGGTCCTTGTGCGGCGCGTCCACCACCAGGTTGGTGTTGGTCGGGTCATGGATGGTGGTGATCTGCCCGTGGCGGATGCCGATGCCCTCGTGCACCACCTTCACCACCGGCGCCAGGCAGTTGGTCGTGCACGACGCGGCCGTGACGATGCGGTGCTGCGTCGGGTCGTACAGCCCGTGGTTGACGCCGACGACGATGTTCAGCACCCCGCCCGTCTTCACGGGTGCGGCCACGATCACGCGCTTGGCGCCACGGTCGAGGTGGCCCTGCAGGGTCTCGGGGGTGAGGAACTTGCCGGTGCACTCCAGCACCAGGTCCACGCCGAGCTCGCGCCAGGGGATCTCGGCCGGGGCGGCATGCGCGGAGAAGCCGAGCCGGCGCTCATTCACGCGCAGGGCCGACTCGCCTTCGGCTGTGATGTCGGCGCGCCAGCGGCCCTGCACGCTGTCGAACTGCAGCAGGTGCGCGGTGGCGGCGGCGCCGCCCTTCAGCTCGTTGAGGTGCACCACCTCCAGGCGGTTACCGCCGCGCGGGTCGTCCGCCTGCCTGTCGGCGGCGCCCATGGCGGCGCGCAGTGCCAGGCGGCCGATGCGCCCCATGCCGTTGATGCCTACTTTCATGCGCGGAACCCTTCGTTGGACGTGCGGAAATTGCAGAGAATTCCAGCAATATAGAAATATAGGGCGGGTATGTGACGGACCGATGACACCGCCGCGCGTGTCGCCGCTCGAGCACGCGGAGGGGGCGGGGTGAACTGCCCATCCGTCCAGCGCGGCGCTGCCGAGTCAGGTCTTCACGCCTGAAGATCGTAGGCCCGAACCAAACTGAAGCTGGGGTGGTGATCGAGGCTCAGCCGGACCCGCTGACCCAGGCGCAGCATTTCGAGGCCCGGGCCCTCCGTGCACCGGGTGACCGCCCATGTGATGTCGTGGTCGTCGACCAGGAAAGCCAAGCCGAATCTGGGAAGGACTTCATGCGCCGTGGCCTCGACGAGAGTTGGGTCTGCTGGGGGCATCGACATGGTTGTCCTACCTCGACTCGAGCGCGCCCAGCCCGTCCGGCCGGAGCGCTGGGGCAGAGCGAGAGCGCGTTTATTTGATGGCTGTCTGGTCGCCGCCTTGCGCCATCGAGCCGTCGGGCTTCAGGTTTCCGTTGCGCACCAGCATGTAGGCCACGATCGCGGTCTTCGCTGCATCATCGATCTTGGCCGGGTTGTCGAACGGCATCAGCATCTGCACGTACTCGAACAGGCCCTTGGCTGTTCCGAACTTGCCGATGTCGTGGCCCGACCCCCAGATGGGCCGCGGGAAGACACTGGCGTCGCGTCCCGTTTTCCCGTGGCACAGCGCGCAGTGCTCCTGGTACAGACTGGCGCCCTGCAGCACCTGCGGGCTCGCTCCTGCCGGTGGCGCAGGCGTGCCCTGTGCGGCCGCGGTGGCGGCCACGAGTGCGCCCAGCAGCGGTATAGCCACCGCTGCGGCCAGCTTCCAAGGATGCCCCCTCATGCGACGCGGATTCGGAACTTCGGGATCGCGCCGTTGGCCATGCCCAGTTGGTTGAAAGGCACGGTCGCCGGCTGCACATTGCCGGCCATGTCGACGCCGCGTGTTTCGATGACATGGTCGCCGGGGCGTGCGTCCCACAGGAAGTCGAAGCGCACCCAGGTGTAGCGACCCAGGTTCGGCCCCTGGATGTTCGCGCGCTGCCAGGAGCCGCCATCGACCCGGTATTCCACATCGCGGATGCCGTGCTGCGGAGCCCAGGCATAGCCGCGCACGAGCTGGCGCCCCGCACTCATGCGCGGCCACTCGCCCTTCTTCAGCGGGTAGTTGGCGGGCACCGACGGGCTCTTCTCCAGCACCAGCGGTACCGTGATGAGCGTCTTGATCGGCATCCAGGTGACCATCGGCCCCTTCACGTCGGCTGCAGTCACGCCGCCGATGAACTCGTCGGTGGCGCCCACCGTCGGTGCCGCGTAGTCGGGGCCGATGTAGACCTCTCCACGCGTGTTCAGCCGACACCAGTGCTGGTGGGTGTCCACGCGCATCTCGGTGATCCACTTGATCGAGGACGTGCCGCCCCAGCCCGGCACCACCAGGCGCACCGGCGCGCCGTGGTCGGGCGTCAGCGCATTGCCGTTCATCTTGAAGCACAGCCCGATGTCGTCGGCGCGCGAGACGACGTCGGCCACCGGCATCGGGCGGCCCATGTCACCACCGTCCACGCCGGACCAGAACAGCGCTGACTTGGCGTCCTTCTTGAGCCCGGCCATGCCAAAGATGTGCGACAGCGGCACGATCTGCCACTCGGCTTGGCCAATGGCGCCCAGCACCCAGTTGCCACCGGCCACCTGCATCTGGTCCTGCTGTTCCCAGAACAGGCTGCGCCCATTGCCGTGGCACTCCATGGTCGCGATGATGGTGCGCGACGGCATCTTCAGCAGGTCCTCGTAGCCGATGTCGATGCTGCGCTCCAGGCCGTTGCCGTGGATCTTCATGCGCCACTGCTTCGGGTCGAGCACAGGCTTCGCTTCGGCCAGCGGCGTCGGGTAGTGGTTGCGGACGTAGAACTCCTCCACCGGCGTGATGTAGGTGCTGAAGTTCCAGTAGTTGCCGCTGCGCACCGTGGCGCCGATGTTGAGCAGGCGCGAGTCGTCCTTGACCAGCACCTTGCGTGCGGGCGCGGGCACTGCCGCCGCCGCTGGCGCAGCCTGTGCCTGAACCAGGCCCGGCGCGGCGGCCGCAGCACCGAAGGCTGCCGCGGACACGAAGAAGCGTCGCCGGTCGGACTGGGGCCCGATGTGCAGTGCCTCTTCGACAAGGGCGCGTTCCTGTGCCTGCTGCTGCTGTGCTGCCATGCCTGTCTCCTGGTGGTGTTTTGAACTCGGGTAAATGCCTTTGGTCCGGCGTCTGCTTCACCGCAAGATGCAAGCCAACGAGCTGACGCCGGTATCGGCGCTGAAATGAGTAGAAAAGGTAATGAACAGCCGCGCCGAGGATCCAATGCCGTTACGACAACGTAACCGCCGCGCCTGCCTGCAAACAGGGGCGGCGTTGATGGCCAGTGCGCTGCTGCCGCAGCGGCTGCGCGCCGCGACGCCCTTGCGCTTCGGCACGACGCCTGTCTTCCTGAACGAGCAGATCGCTCTGCTGGACCGGTGGCAGCGGCTGCTGGAGGCCCGCCTTGAGCGGCCGGTGCGCTTCGTACAGCGCGGCAGTTATCGGGAGATCGTCGACCTGCTGCTGGGCGACGGTGTCGAGGCCGCGTGGCTGTGCGGGCACCCGCTGGTGCTGTATGAGTCCAGGCTGTCGGTGGTGGCGGTGCCGCGCTACCAGGGCGCTGCCTTGTACCGCTCGTACCTGATCGTGCCTGCCAGCGATGCCGCGACGAAGCAGGTCGTCGACCTGTCGGGCCGGGTCTTCGCGTACAGCGACCCGCTGTCGAACAGCGGCTACCTCGTGCCCCGCGCCGAGATCGCCGCCTCGGGTGCCAATCCAGCTTCGTTCTTCCGCCGCAGCTTTTTCACTTTCAGCCATCGCAAGGTGGTGGAGGCCGTGCGCGCTGGCTTGGCCGACGGCGGCGCGGTCGACGGCTACGTGTGGGACACCATTGCCGCCCAGCAGCCCGCCAGCGTGGCAGGGCTGCGTGTGGCATGGCGCTCTGCGCCGCATGGCTTCCCGCCCGTGGTGGCACGCCGCAACTGGGCGGCGGCCGAAGCCCGGCACCTCGGCGATGCCTTGCGCGCCATGCCCAACGATGCGGAGGGGCAGGCCATCCTGGAACGCCTGAACATCGACGGCTTCGAAGGGCCGCGGGCCGGGCAGTTCGACAGCATCCGTGCGCTGCTGCGCATGGCCGAGCGCGGCGGCACGTGAGCCTGCGCGACCTCAGCTGGCGGCTGAAGGTGCCGCTGGCCATCACTGCCGTGATCCTGGTCACCGAGATCGTGGTCACGACCTTGCTGGTCACGCGCGCGTTGTCGGACGCGCGCCTCGATCTGGAGGCCAGCGCCGAGAGCCTGACCAAGCTGCTGGCGCGCTCGCTGCGCGACCCGCTGCTGCGCGACGACCTGTGGCTGGCGTTCGAGGTCGTGGGCACGCCGCTGGCAGCGCGCAGCAGCGACAGTCCGCTACAGGGGGTGGTGGTACTTGACGCGGCGCGCCAGGTCTTCGTCTCCAGCGATCCGCGCCGGATGCCGGTGCTGACGCTGGCCGCGGCGCTGCCTGAACCGCTGGCCACCCTGGCAGGCAAAGCGACCGCCGACACACGCTTTCACTTCGCCCTCGGGCGCGGCGCTGCCGGGCCTGAACTTGCAGCGGCAGGGCCCATCATGGCCGAGGACGGCCGGCGCCTGGGCACCGTGCTGCTCGACCTCGACGGCGCCGTCTACGCCGAGCGCCTGCGCTCGGCGGTGATCGACGTGGCTCTGGTCAGCGTGCCGGGCCTGCTGCTGCTGGTACCGTTGGGTTGGTATGCCGGCAAGCGCCTGGCACAGCCGCTGGCGCAGATGGCGCAGGCCTTGGGCCGGGTGAGCCACGAATCGCCCGAGCAGGTGCAGAGGCTGCTGCCGCCCGAGGGCGGCGACGAGCTCGGGCAGCTCTCCACGCAGGCACGGCACATGCTCGACGGCCTGGCGCGCAAGGCGGCCCTCGAACGCGAGGTGATGGCGTCCGACCGGTTGGCCGCGGTGGGGCGGGTCTCGGCGGCCATCGCGCACGAGATCAACAACCCGCTGGGCGGCATGTTGAATGCGATCGACACCGCGATGCGGCACGGCACGCCCGACGCCGTCTCGCGCAAAACCTTCGGCTTGCTCGAGCGCGGGCTGCAGCAGATTCGCGCGACGGTGGCTGCGCTGCTTGTCGAGGCACGGCTTGACTCGCCGCGCCTCAGCGGCCATGACTGGGACGACCTGCTGCTGTTGATCCAGCCGGACGCGGTGTCCCGCGATCTGCAACTGCGGTGGCAGGTCGAAGCCTTGGCCCAGGCCGACACGCCGCTCCCGGGGCACGCGGTACGACAGCTCGCGCTCAACCTGCTGCTCAACGCCACGGCAGCCGCCCGGCCGCCGGCGCACGGCGAAGATCCTGCGGCTGTCGAGTTCACGGTCGCGCGTTCGCCGAGTCTGCTGGCCCTGGTGGTGGGCAACACCGGCCCGGCGCTGGCGCCCGACCGGCTGGCGCGCATGTTCGAGCCCTTCGTCGCGTCGGGTGCCGACGATGGTCTGCACCGGCGAGGTCTGGGCCTCTGGGTCTGCTGGCAGATCGTGCAGCGGTTGAAGGGCACGATCGACGTCGCCAGCGATGGAGAATGGACACGGGTGTCGGTGAGCCTGCCGGTGCCGGGTCCGAACGACGGGGGATGAGCGCGTGCCGCAACTGCTGCTGATCGAGGACGACGCGATCATGGGCGAATCGCTGCTTGACCGCTTCGAGCTGGAAGGTTTCCAGGTGCAGTGGTCGCGAACGGTCGAGCAGGCCAGGGCGCTGCTGGACGAAGTGGCGTTTGACGCCGTGGTGAGCGACGTGCGCCTGCCCGACGGATCTGGCGAGCACCTGTTCGAGAGCCGGCAGCGCGTGGCCGCTGCCCTGCCGCCCTGGCTCTTCATCACCGCGTTTGCATCCGTCGACCGCGCTGTGGCGATGCTGCAGGCCGGCGCGCGTGACTACGTCACCAAGCCTTTCGACATTGCCGAGCTCGTGAACAAGGTACGCGCAGCCGTCGGCGAGACAGGGGAGATCGAGGAGAGTCCATCGCCGGCCGCGCGGGCCGAGGGCAGCGTACTCGGCGTGTCGGCAGCCATGCGGCGGCTGGCAGCGCAGGCCGAGCGCGTTGCGCGGCGCGCCCGCACGGTGCTCATCACCGGGGAGAGCGGTGCCGGCAAGGAAGTGCTGGCGCGCCACCTGCACGCGCTGGCTCATCCGCGAGGCGCTGCGCCCTTCGTCGCGGTCAACTGCGGCGCCATCCCAGAGACGCTGATCGAGGCCGCGCTGTTCGGTCACGAGCGCGGCGCGTTCACGGGCGCCGACCGGCAGCGACGTGGCTATGCCGAGCAGGCCCACGGGGGTACCCTGTTCCTCGACGAGATCGCCGAGCTGACGCCTGCGATGCAGGTGCGGCTGCTGCGCGTGCTGCAGGACCGCCAGGTGCAGCGCCTCGGCGCGGAGACAGCGGTTCTCGTCGATCTGCAGGTCACCTGCGCCACGCATCGCGACCTGCAGCAGCTCGTGCAGCAAGGGCGCTTCCGGGAAGACCTGTACTACCGCATCCATGTCGTGCACCTGCGGGTGCCGCCGCTGCGCGAGCGGCCCGAGGACGTGCTGTGGCTGGCCCAGCGCTTCCTGTTGGACGAGGCTCGCGACCGCAGCGAGCCGGTGCGACGCCTGACGCCTGGAGCCCGTGCCGCTCTGCTGGGCCACGCCTGGCCGGGCAACGTGAGGGAGCTGCACAACCGCATCGAGCGGGCTTGCGTGATGAGCGAGCAACCTGAGGTGGACGAGGCTGAACTGTTCGAGGAGCGGCAGACCGCCGCGCCTACTGGCGAGCTGCCGACGCTCGAGGTTTTTGTGGCCGACGCCGAGAAGGCCTACCTCTCCGCTGTCCTGCTGCGCTTCGACGGGCGTGTCGGGCTCGCTGCCCAGGCGCTGGGCATCTCGCGCAAGACGCTATGGGAGAAGAGCAGGCGATACGGCCTGCGCGCCGATGACTGACGGCGCCTGCATGCGGCGGGGGGGCCGAGGCAATACGCACCCATCTTCGACACACCGCGGTGCCGTAAGCTTGATCCGAAGTTCATGCGCCAACCGGAGGCAACCCCCATGCAAGGCGATCCACAAGTCATCCACTGGCTGCAGGCCCAGCTGAAGAACGAGCTCACCGCGATCAACCAGTACTTCGTGCACTACCGCATGTTCAAGCACTGGGGCTTCGAGCGCATGGCGAAGAAGGAGTACGAGGAGTCGATCGGCGAGATGAAGCACGCCGACGCGCTGATGGAGCGCCTGTTCACGCTGGACGCGCTGCCCAACTTGCAGGATCTGGGCAAGCTGATGATCGGCGAGACCCTGGTCGAGGCCCTGGGCTGCGATCTGAAGTCGGAGCGGGGCGCCCAGGCCACCGTGAAGGACGCCATCGCGCAGTGCGAGCTGTCGCGCGACTACGTCTCGCGAGACCTCTTCCAGCACATCCTGACGGACACCGAGGAGCACATCGACTTCCTCGAGACCCAGCTCGAACTGGTGGGCAAGGTGGGCGAGCAGAACTACCTGCAGTCGCAGCTCGGCCACTGAACCCAGGCCGAGGCCTTGACCTGGACCTGGGCTGGGCGGAAGCCAGACGCGGGGCAGGGTCAACAGATGCGCTTGCTAATGCGAATGGTTCGCATTACAGTTATCGCATGATTGTTTGTGTCTGCCACCGGGTCTCCGACCGCGACATCGCCCGCATCGCCCAGCGAGGGTGCGCCAGCTTCGACGAGTTACAGTTCGAACTGCTCGTGGCCACGTCATGCGGCAAGTGCCGGGACTGTGCCCATGAGACTTTTCACCGGCACGCAGTGCCTGCAGCGGCCGCAGCCGGGTCGGTGCCTGCCGGGGACCGGACCAGCCGACCCCGCCCGCACCCCGTGTTTGGCATCGCAGCCCAGCACGTCCACGAAGCGGCAGTGTCCGTCGCTGCCTGAGCATGGCACCTTCCCGACCCGCGATACCGACACCGGTCGGCATGCTGCCGACGCAACCGAGTGCCACGCAATCGCCTGCGTCGGGTCAGGGTCAGGCGGGCGCGGGCCAGCCCCGGCAGCGTCTGCACAGTTCAGCGCTCCTGGGCCCTGAGCAGGAAATCGAGATCGAACACGGCCAGGCGGTCTACCGCCTGCGCCTGACCTCCCAGGGCAAGCTGATTCTCACCAAGTAGTCCAGACACCCAAAACACTTCTCCACTCCCGCACCAGCCAGCCACGCGCCAGCAAGTGCTCCTGAAAAGGAACTCACTGTGCTGCGCAAGACACCCGTCGCGCTGGCGTTGGTGGCCGCCTGGGGCCTGTGCCCAAGCGCTGCCTCGGCCCAGTCCTCACCAGCCCCGGCTGCCGCTGCCTCCGCAGCCGTGCTGCCGCCCATCACCAACACGGCCACGCGCACCGACCGGCGGGCCGACGAGGTGCCGGCCACCGTCACGGTGGTGCCGGCCGCTGACATTGAATCCGCCGGCGCGCGTGACATCAAGGACCTGTTCCGCAACCAGGTTGACCTGACGGTGCGCAGCGCACCCGGGCGCTTCGGGCTGGCCCAGGATCCGACCGGCCGTGCCGGTAACGAAGGCATCAACATCCGCGGCCTGGAAGGCAACCAGGTGCTGATGCTGGTGGATGGCATCCGCGTGCCGGGAAGCTTCCTGTTCGGCCCCTTCTCCACCGGCCGCGCCGACTACCTGGCGCTGGAGGCCACGCAAGCGGCCGAAGTGCTGCGCGGGCCGGCGTCCACGTCGTTCGGCAGCGATGGTCTGGCCGGTGCCTTGAGCGTGCGCACCCTGGACCCGGCCGATGTGCTGCGGGCCGGCCATACGGTGGGCGGCTTCGTGCGCGTGACGGGCAGCCAGGTGGACGATTCGCTGGCGCTGACCACCGCTGCGGCGTTGCGGCTGGGGCGCTGGCAGACCTTGCTGCTGCTCAGCCAGCGCGACGGGCACGAGACGCGCAACCAGGGCACGAACGAGGCGCTGGACAGCCGCCGCACCGCGCCCAACCCGCTGGACTATCGGCAGCAGGTGCTGCTCGGCAAGTTCTTTTTCAGCCCGTTGCCGGCGCACCGCTTCGGTGCCACGGTGGAAGCGGTGGAGCGCCGCGCCGAGACCGAGGTGTTCTCCGGCCGCGCCATGCCCCCGGCGCCGCCCGCCGCGCTGCCTGCAACGGCCGTGCTCGATCTCGACGCCAGCGACCGGGTGCGGCGCGCCCGCGTGTCGGCCGAACATCGCTACGACGACCTCAACGGCCCGTGGTTCCAGAGGATCGAATCGAGGGTCTACCTGCAACACGCCGAAACGCGCCAGTTCGCCGCCGAAGACCGCAACACCGCTGCTGACCGCACCCGCACCAGCCGCTACCGCGAGAAAGTGGCGGGCCTGTCCACGCAGTTCGAGACCACGCTGTCCGGCGCGGTGCCGCAGCGCCTGAGCTACGGCCTCGACGCCAGCCGCACGCGCATCACCGCGCTGCGCGACGGCACGCCCAACCCGAGTGCCGCGCCGCCCTTCGGAGAGGTCTTTCCCGCAAAGCCGTTTCCGGATACGGACTACCACCTGGCCGGCGCCTTCGTGCAGAGCGAAATGGAGCTGGGCGGGGCGGCGGGGCTTCCCGGCCGCCTGACGCTGATTCCGGCGCTGCGCTACGACCGCTTCAGGCTCGACCCGTCAGCCGACGGCTACCGGGGCGGCGCCATCGCCAGCCTGTCGGACGGCGCGGTCACACCCCGTCTGGGCGCGGTGTGGCGTTTGGCGGAGGCCTTCGCCCCGTATGCGCAATGGTCCCGCGGCTTCCGTGCGCCGGCGCCCGGACAGGTGAACAACGGCTTCACCAACGTGGCCGCGGGCTATCGCAGCGTGGGCAACCCCGATCTGAAGCCGGAAACCGCGCAGAGCCTGGAGGTGGGCCTGCGTGGCAGGACGGGCAGCTGGCAATGGCAATTGGCCGCCTACGACAACCGCTACCGCGACTTCATCAGCCAGGAAGCCGTCAGCGGCGCCGGCACGCCCGCCGACCCAACCATCTTCCAGTCCATCAACCTGGCACAGGCGCGCATCCGTGGGCTGGAACTGCGCGGCGAGTGGCGCGTGTCGCAGGGGTGGATCATCAACGCGGCCTCGGCCCTGACGCGCGGCACCAGCACGCGTAACGGCACGGCCGAGCCGCTTGACAGCGTCGAACCGGCGCGCACGGCGCTGGGCCTGCGCTACACGGCGGGCGCGTGGGAGCTGCGCGCCGACGTGCTGCACGCCCAGGCCAAGGCGCGCGACCGCATCCGCACGGCCATGCCTGCCGCCTTCGCCCCCGAGGGCTACACCGTGCTCGACCTCAGCGCGCGCTGGCAGCCCGGCCCTCGCTGGACGCTGATCGCCCACCTGAACAACGCCACCGATGCCACCTACTGGCGCTGGAGCGACGTGCGCGGCCTGGCGGACACCAGCGGCGTCAAGGACGCCTACACGGCACCCGGCCGCCACCTGCAGCTGGCGCTGCGACACGACTTCTGAAAGGAGCCCGCCATGACCATGCTCGACTTCGCTGCCGACCCTTGTGAACACCTGCGCGAGGCCTACCGGACGGCGCGCCGCGCCGGTGCTGCCCGCCATCGCGACATCGCCGCGCAACTGCGCGTCAGCGAAGGCGAATTGATCGCCGCACACCTTGCCACGAGCGCACAGCCCGATGGGCTGCGCGCGCAGCGCTTGCGCGCCGAATGGCCACGGCTCATCGCGGCTCTCGAGTCCGCAGGCACCGTGATGGCGCTGACACGCAATGCCGCCTGCGTGCACGAGAAGACCGGCGTCTACTGCAACACCAGCGCGAACGGCCTGGCTGGCCGCGAAATGGGCCTGGTGCTGGGCGGCGACATCGATCTGCGCCTGTTCTACAGCCGGTGGGCGCATGGCTTCGCGGTCGACGAGCGCGGCGACAAGGGCCTGCAACGCAGTCTCCAGTTCTTCGACGCCAGCGGCACCGCGGTGCACAAGGTGTTCGTGAAGCCAGCGACCGAGCTGGCGGCCTGGGACAGGATCGTGGCCGACTTCGCGGCCGCGGACAGCGCGCCTGGCCTGCAGGGCGTCGCCGCACCGACCCCGGCGGCCGAGAAGCCCGATGACGAGATCGATGTCGCAACTTTCCACCACGCCTGGGCGTCGATGCGCGACACGCATGAATTCTTCGGCCTGCTGCGCAGCCACGGCCTGACGCGCACGCAGGCGCTGCGCCTGGCCGAGCCGCGCTTCGTGCGCCCGGTGGATGCTGCCAGTGCCCAGCAGGTGCTGTCGTGTGCCGCCGGCGCGGGCACGCCGATCATGGTTTTCGTCGGTAACCCCGGCACGATCCAGATCCACACCGGCCCGGTACACAAGGTGGTGGTGACGGGGCCGTGGCTGAACGTGCTGGACCCGGGCTTCAACCTGCACCTGCGCGAGGACCACATTGCCAGCGCATGGGTGGTCCGCAAGCCCACCAGCGACGGCCTGGTGACATCGCTGGAGCTGTTCGACACGCACGGCGAGACCATCGCGATGTTCTTCGGCGAACGCAAGCCCGGCCGCCCCGAGCTGTGTGCCTGGCGCGAGCTGATCGATGGCCTGGTGGGCGACCGTGCCGGCTTCGAGGTGGCGCCGTGCGTGCTGTGACCCGCTTCACGACGCGACGCACCTGGCTGTTCGGTACCGGGGCCGCGCTGGCCGTACCGTCCGCGTGGGCCTCCCAGGAGCGCCGCCTGGTCAGCGTCGGCGGCGCCTTGACCGAAACCCTGTACGCGCTGGGCGCGCAGGGCGATCTGGTGGGTGCAGACACCACCTCGCTGTTCCCCGACGCGGCGCGCCGCTTGCCCAGCGTCGGTTACGCCCGTGCGCTGTCCGCCGAGGGCGTGTTGTCGCTGCGCCCCACGCTGGTGGTGGCCACGCAAGAGGCCGGGCCGCCCGCGGTGCTACGCCAGATCGAGGCCGCCCGGGTGTCGATGGCGCTGCTGGATGCCGACCATCGGTTCGAGGGTGTGGTGGCACGCACGCAGCGCCTGGCTGCGCTGTGCGGCCGGGTCGATGCCGGCCGCGCCCTGGTGGACGACCTGCAGCGCAGCTGGGCCGGCGTGCAGGACCAGGCGGCCAGGCGCATGGTTGCCGGAAAGTTGTCACCGCGCGTCCTGTTCGTGCTGTCGCACAGCATGGCGCAGCTGCGGGTGTCGGGCGGCGGCACGGCTGCCGACGCGATGCTGCGGTATGCCGGTGCCATCAACGTGCTGGGCAACGTCCAGGGTTACAAGCCGCTGACGCCCGAGGCTGCCATCGCCGCCGCGCCCGACGTGATCCTGGGCACCGAGCAGGGCCTGCAGGCGGCCGGCGGCATCGACGGCCTGCTCAAGGCGCCGGGCCTGGCGCAGACGCCCGCGGGTCGGGCGCGCCGTGTGGTTGCCCTGGACGCGCTGTTCATGCTGGGTTTCGGGCCGCGGCTGCCGCAGGCCGTTGCGTCGCTGGCCGATGCGCTGCACGGCAAGACCGCATGAATACGGCCTCGGCACGCAGCATGGGCGGCGCAACGGCCGGCCGCAGCGCCATCGCGTTGGCGGCGGCACCAGCCTTGGTGCTGGCCTTGTTGCTGGCGCTGGCGGGCGCCGTGCAGCTCGGCGCGGTGCCCGTGGCAGCCAGCGACTGGTGGGCCTGGGCAGGCGACGCACCGGCGACCGGCGGCGCCTTTGTGCTGTGGGAGTTGCGGCTGCCGCGCGCGCTGCTGGCGGCCAGCGTCGGTGCCGCGCTGGGCCTGGCCGGCGCACTCACCCAGGGCCTGTTTCGCAACCCGCTGGCTGACCCCGGACTGCTGGGCGTCACCAGCGGTGCGGTGTGCGCGGTGGCGCTGGTGCTCACGGTGTTTGCCGCGTCGGCCGCCGCCGTGCCGCTGGCCTGGCGAGTGTGGGTGTTGCCGGCCTCGGCCTTTGTGGGCGCGTTGGGCGTGTGCTTCGCGCTGGAGCGTCTGGCGCGGTGGCTCACGCCGGGCTCGGTGGCGGGGCTGTTGCTCACCGGCCTGGCGCTGAATGCGCTGGCCGGGGCGCTGGTGGGGCTGTGCGCCTATCTGGCCACCGATGAGCAACTGCGCAGCCTCACCTTCTGGACCCTGGGCTCCATTGCCGGCGCGAACTGGGCCGTGGTGGCGGTGCTGGCCCTGGCGCTGGCAGCGGCGCTGTGGCAGTCGCGCCGTCTGGCCCATGCGCTGAACGCACTGGCGCTGGGCGAGGCGGCCGCCGTGCATGTGGGCGTAGACGTCGCCGGCCTGCGCACCCGGCTGATCGTCGTGGTGGCGGTGCTGTGCGCACTGGCCGTGGCCTGGTGCGGGCTGATCGGCTTCATCGGCCTGATGGCGCCGCATCTGGTGCGCGGGCTGGCGCGGGGCGACCAGCGCCGCGTGCTGCCACTGGCGATGACTGCAGGCGCGCTGCTGCTGGTGATGGCCGACACGGTGGCGCGCACCGTCGCCATCCCGGCTGAGATACCGGTCGGCATCTTCACGGCCCTGCTGGGTGCGCCGATGTTTCTTTTGATGCTGCGCGGCGTGGCGCGTCAGCAAGGGGGGCACGCATGAGTGCTGCAGGTGAAGGTCAACTGCTTCGATTGCACGGCGCCGTGGCGCGTGTGCCGGGCCGCAGCTTCGGGCCCTTCGATCTGGCGCTGTCCGCGGGCGAACGCGTCGCCATCCTCGGCCCCAGTGGCGCCGGCAAGTCGACCTTGCTGCGCCTGTTGGCGGGCGAGCGGCCGGTGCACGAGGGCGCCGTGCTTTTCGAAGCGCAGGCGCTGGCGCAGTGGCCGGCGCAGCGCCTGGCCCGGCGCAGAGCCGTGTTGCCGCAATCACACGCCGTGGCCTTCGGCATGCCGGTGGAACTGGTGGTGGGCCTGGGCCGCATCGCCCGGGAACCCGATCCGCACCAGGCTCAGACGGTGGTCAGTGCGTTGCAGGCTGCCTGTGCCGGCCACCTTCTGGGCCGACGCTTCGATACCTTGTCAGGCGGTGAGCAGGCCCGCGTGCAGCTCGCGCGTGTGCTGGCCCAGCTTTGGGACGTGCGCGATGGCCTGCTGCTGGTGGACGAGCCCCTGGCCGCGCTCGACCCCGGCCTGCAGTTCGAGCTGATGGATGCGCTGCGCGGCTTCGCGCAGTCGCGCGGGCACGCCCTGGTCGCGGTGCTGCACGACCTGAACCAGGCACTGGCGGCATTCGACCGGCTGTGGCTGGTACGGAGCGGCCGGCTCATCGCCGACCTGCCGGCTGACCGCAGCGCGCTGGGCCCGCTGGAGCAGCTGTTCGGCATCCAGCTGCGCGGCATCGACGGCGACGATGGCCGCGTGGCCGTGCTGGCCCGCCGTGGCAGGCCCGCGGCACCCGGCATCGCCATGGCGGCGTGACGGTGGATGGCGTGAAGGTGGAGGGCATGAACGCGCGCAAGTCGGCCGCCCTGGTGACGGTGTGCGCAGCCCATGCCGTGATGGCGTGGGCGCTGATGTCGCTGGGGTCGGACCGCATGGCGTACAGCGCACGGACAGGGGCTGACGACGGATCGCGCCTCGTGACGGTACGTCTGGTCCCGGTGACGCCGCCCGCGTCACCGGCGCCCCTGGCGGCGCGGAGACCAGAGGCTGAGCCGGCACCACAAGCAGCAGCCCGGCCCGTGCGGCGCAATGCGGCTGGGCCTCCCGGTGCAGCCGCGCCCTTGCCTGGGCCCGCAGACCCGCCAGCGCAGGTCGCGACCCCGGCACCCGCAGAGCCCCACGCGTCGACAGAGGCAGCGCTCGCAGGAGCCGGCAGTGCAGGGCGCACACCCGCAACGCCCGCCCCGCAGGCGCCACCCGCGCCGCGCGCTGCAGCTGAGGACACACCGGCCCGCACCCAAGCGCCAGCCGTGGTGGTTGCCCAAGCCGACCGGTGGCAATGCCCGCCTGCATCACACCCTGCCGCGCTGCGCGAACGCGGCATCGAAGGCGCCGTGCTGCTGCGCGTGAGGGTGGACGTGCAGGGCCGCGCTGCCGATGTGCAACTGCTGGCCGGCAGCGGCTGGCGCCTGTTCGACGAAGCCGCCCTGCAGCAGGTGCGCGCCTGCCGCTTCATGCCCGCCACTCAGGACGGCCAGGCCATCGACAGCTGGGTCGAGTTTCCGGTGCGCTTCGCACTGACCGGTTGATGCTTGCCAGGAGCAACACTTGATGAACGAGCCCGCAGAGTCCACCCGGTCCGAACCCCTGGAGGGCTGGACCTCAGGGCGCCATGACCGCTGTTGCGCCGCCCTGTCACACGCGCCTCAAGCCGGTGCCACTGGCTCACGTCGGCGCCGGCTGTGGGAACTGGGCGCACACGCGCACTGCCCGGTGATGGGCGTTTGCCTGCCTTTGGCCGCCATGCGCCGCCTGGCCCGCAAGGTGCTGGGCGGTGAGCCCGACGCCGACGACTACGAACTTCACTGCGGCATGGTCGCCGACTGCAAGCGGCGCACCCGCATGGCCGAGGCCGTGCAGCGCGAGCTGGACCGCCGCTTCATCCTGGCGCTGCGACGGGCTGCTGCCGTGAAGACTGAAGAGGGGCTGGCCGCGTGGTGGCGGGAACAGGGCGCATCGAAAGACCTGCCCGGGGCGCTGTGGGCCACGCTCACCCATGCGCGCTGCACACCCGCCCTGGAGCACCAAGTGCTGGGCCAGGTGCACATGGCCCAGCACCAGGTGGGCATGGCCACGCGGGTGGAATTGGCACGGTTCGAGGCCCTGATCGACGAAAACGCGGTACTGGCCCGCGAACTGGCCGGCGCCCAGCAGCGCTCAGCGCGCCAGGCGCTGGACCATGCCCGGCAGTTGGACGGCCTGCAGTCCGAGCTGATGCGGGTGCGCAGCCAAGCGATGGCAGCGCACAGCCTGACCGAGGGGCTGCGCCAGGACCTGCAAGCGCTGCGCGAGGCCGTGCCACAACTCGACAGCCGCCAGGCGCTGGTGCAGCGCAATGCGCAGTTGGAAGAACGCATGGCGATCATGCTGCGCGCGCTGCAACGGGCCCAGGGCGAGGCCGAGCGGTATCGCGAACGCCTTGAAGCCGCCAACGGACCGGTCTCTGTCATTGAAGGCACTGCGTTACCGGACGGCACCGCCGAGTCAACGCCATCAGCGCCGGCTGCTCAGGGCGCTGCGCTGGCAGACCGCGCGGTGCTGTGCGTGGGCGGCCGCACAGCCAGCGTTCCGGTCTACCGCAGGATCGTCGAAAGCCGGGGCGCGCGTTTCCTGCACCACGATGGCGGGGAGGAGCACAGCGCTGGCCTGCTTGAATCAACCCTGGCCGCGGCAGACCTGGTGATCTGCCAAGCCGGCTGTGTCAGCCACAACGCTTACTGGCGCGTGAAGGACCACTGCAAGCGTACCGGCAAGCCCTGCGTGTTCATTGAGACCCCGAGCCGCGCCGCACTGGAGCGCGCACTGGCCGATGTGGTGCAGACCGGATGAAATCGGTGGACTTCATGGCGCTGCACACCAAGCTCGGGCAGCTGAGGCTGGAGCGCGATGCCTCGGAAGTCGCGCTCAGCAAGGCCGGTGTGCAAAGCGATGAACGACTGCGGACATCGTCTGGTGGTGAAACGGCGGGCCGAGCTCGTGGGCATCAGCCGTGGCTCGGCGTACTGCCACCCCGAGCCCGTGAGCCCGACGGCGCCCGAGCGGGCGGCAGCCTACCAGCTCTTTGGCAACCTCACGCTGCTGGGCATGGGCACTGCCGACGCCTTCTCGCCGTTGCAGCATTTCAACCCTGGCGCCGCCCTGCCAGCGCGGGCCGCGGGCATCGAGAACGCGCTGACTCATGCGCCGCCCTTCGAGATGCGCATGGCGCACGGATGTGCGCCTGATGATCGATGACGCGCAGCGCGGCGGCGTCGGCCTGATATTGTTGGCCGGCCTGGCCGCGCTGTTCGACGCCGGCAGGTCCCGCGGCAAGGGCGCGCTGCACGGCGCCGCCGCTGCCCACATGCCGCTCTGACGCCACATTCCCCACGGCCACCGAGTCTGCCCATGATCGAACACCACCTCGACATCCCCACCGCCGACGGCGCGATGAACAGCTTCGTCGTCCACCCCGATGAGGGCGGCCCGCACCCTGTGGTGCTGTTCTACATGGACGCTCCCGGCAAGCGCGAGGAGCTGCACGACATGGCTCGCCGCATCGCCGCGGTGGGCTATTGCGTGGTGCTGCCCAACCTGTACTACCGCAGCGAGCGCGACTTCTGGCTGAAGGAGCGCACCGAGGCAGCGATGGCCCACATGTTCAAGCTGATGAACTCGCTGGACCGCGAAACCACCGAGACCGACACGCGCGCCCTGCTGGCCTGTGTGGATGCGCTGCCAGCGGCCGATGCCACACGCATCGGCGCGGTGGGCTACTGCATGAGCGGGCCCTTCGTGATGTGGGCGGCGGCGGCTTTCCCCGACCGGCTGCGATGCATCGCCTCCATCCATGGCGCCAACATGGCCACCGCAGCGCCCGACTCGCCGCACCGCATCGCCGCCCACCTGCACTGCGAGAGCTACTTCGCCTGCGCCGAGATCGACAAATGGGCACCGCCGGCCGACATTGCGGCCCTGCAGGCGGCCCTGGAGGCGGCGGGCACGCCGCACCGCATCGAGTGGTACCCCAAGGTGGCGCATGGCTTCGTCTTCCCGTTGCGCGCTGGCATCTACGACCGGCCGGCCGCCGAACGCCATTACGAGCGACTGTTCTCACTGTTCGATCGCTGCTTGCGGAAGGCGGCCTGAGGCGGGTACAGGCAGACAGCTCCGGATGACAAAAGCCGCCCGCGGGGACATGCGCCTGAACCTGACTGCGAGGGCCAGCAGCTCGTGGCTGGCAGCGCATGTTCTGGACTGCGTCGGCAAGTTGACTGTCAGGTGAAGGGGGGGGCGTATAGCTGCCGTTCGGGTGAGCACTGATGGTCGAACCGAACGTCGGCTTGATGGCGGAAACCGTGATTACGCCCGCAGGCCCCGACCGACCGGAACTGTTTAGGGTTGTCGGACACCTGCCCGCGTGCGCAGCGAGCGGTCGACCTGCACCGGTTTGAGGGCAGGTGTCGGACAAGCCTCGGGGGAGGAA
>LNFM01014538.1_pt1 | contig 18245 bp, 17 predicted proteins | sample 596031 | NCBI WGS metagenome assembly LNFM01 (sample SAMN04254537, study PRJNA301005) | activated carbon metagenome | isolation source: dual media filters at the Ann Arbor, Michigan drinking water treatment plant | place: USA: Ann Arbor | reverse complement strand
GTAGATGCGCCGCCGCTGCTTCATGACCCACGCTCCATCTCCGAGGAAAGGTTAGCGTGTTGCGGTCACCGGTTGAGCCCACCGTCGGGAGCGGACTTTCGCCTGAAGGCCGAAAGCCGGCTCTCCATCACACCCTGCGACCGAAACCGACGCATTGATTGCCTAACCTGTCTCCTTGCCGCCGCCGGGTGGTCGGGTCGGGGAAGAGGTCGCGACATGCGCACTGTGCGCACGATGTGCACTATGTGCACGCGAAATTTCTGCACCTCCGCCGCCATGGCGGCCCCTGCCGACTCCCGGTAAGGAACGGAGCATGAACGCCACCCTTGTCGCCTTTCTCGCCGCCTCTGTCGTCGCCGTCATGGCCCTTGCCTGGGCCCTGATGGAGCGGCGCCGGGCTTCGGCCGCCGATACGCGGGCGTGGGAGCTGCGCGAGCGCTATGCCGAGACCGAGGCCCGGATGCGGCTGTTCGAGGACCAGGCCGCGACCTCGGCCGAACTGCTGCGCGCCCAGGCCGCCCAGTCCGCCAACACCGTCGCCGAGGAACTGCTCAAACGCACCGACGAGACCTTCCGCAACCGCGAGCTGATGTCCCAGCAGCGGATGGAGGCCCAGCTCAAGCCGGTGGCCGACACCCTGGCCAAATTCCAGGAACATGTCGCCGCCCTGGAGAAGGTCCGCTCCGAGGAGACCGGCGGGCTCAAGGAACAGCTGGCCCTGCTGATGACCGCCTCGACCGCCACCCGCGACGAGGCGCGGCGCCTGACCGAGGCCCTGCGCGGCAACACCGGCCGGCGCGGCCGCTGGGGCGAACAGACCTGCCGCAATGTGCTTGAGGCCGCCGGCATGGCCGGCCGTTTCGACTTTGAGGAACAGTCGTCCAGCGCCGACGACGCCGGACGCCAGCAACGCCCCGACTTCGTCGTCCGCCTGCCCGGCGGCGGTATGTTCGTGATCGACGCCAAGGTCTCGCTGGCCTTCGGCGACGAGACCGACGGCGACGAGGAGGCCCAGGCGAAGGCCGCCTCCCTGCGCACCGCCACCAGCATGAAGACCCACGTCCGCCAGCTGTCGTCCAAGGCCTATCAGGACCAGTTCAAGCCCAGCCCCGACTTCGTCGCCATGTTCGTGCCCGGCGACGCCTTCCTCGCCGCGGCGCTGGATCACGAGCCGGACCTGATGACCACCGCCATGGCCTCGCGCGTCGTCATCGTGACCCCGACGACCCTGTTCGCCCTGTGCAAGGCCGTCGCCTACGGCTGGCGCGCCGAGGAGCAGGCGAAGAACGCCGAGGACGTCGCGAAACTGGGCAAGGAACTCTACAAACGCCTCTCGGTCATGGGAGCCCACGCCGGCGCGGTCGGCCGGGCGCTGGAGACGGCCGTCGGCAAATACAATCAGTTCGTCGGCTCGCTCGAGAGCCAGGTCATGGTCTCGGCCCGGCGGTTCGAGGACCTTCAGGTCGATCACGAAGGCAAGGAGCTGCCCGGGCTGACGCCGATCGAACAGGCCCCGCGCGCGCTGAGTCGCCCCGAACTGATCGAAGCCCCCGCCCTGCGCCTCGCCGACGGCGGCTGAGGCGGGGCGAACGGCCTCGCTGACAAGGGTGCTTGACAGGGTGGGCCTGGTCTATGTAAAACGTCCTTGTCATTCGAACGAGGACGTTCCCGCCATGGCCAAGGGCCTGAAATCTGTCTTCCTGTGGTCCGCCGCCGGTCTGGCCGCATTGATCGCCCTGGTGTTCGTGGCGGCCGCCGTGGTCGGATATTTCTCCGCCCAGGGCAGCGTCGACGAGGATCGCGCGATCGTCTGGATCATGGGCGCCTTCGTCGTCCTGATCATGATCGGTGCGATGGTCGCGGGCGCCGCCTGGATGCGATCCATCGACGAGGCCGCGCGCGAGGCCCACAAGGCCGCCTGGTACTGGGGCGGCTCGGGCGGCATGGCGGTGGGCGGCGTCCTGCTCTGCATGGCCACCCTGCCGCAGGCCGGCACCATCCATATCCCGTCCTGGCTTGACGGGCGCACCGACCCCGCCGCCTACGCCGCCACCGGCGCCTTCGGCATGATGATGCTCATGCTGATCGGCTACACCGTCGTCTGGGCCTGGTGGTGGATCACCCGGATGCGGGACTGACCCCATGAACAACCGCCTCAAGGTGCTGCGCGCCGAGCGCGACTGGAGCCAGGCCGATCTGGCCCATGCGCTGGGCGTCTCGCGCCAGACCGTCAATGCGCTGGAGACCGGTCGCTACGACCCCTCCCTGCCGCTCGCCTTCAAGATCGCCCGGGTCTTCGGGCAACCCATCGAAGCCATCTTCACGGAGGACTGATCAAGGCCGCCGGCCCTATGCCTCCGGCCCTATGCCTCCGGCCCGGTGCGGCCTGCACCAGGCCGCACCCTCGCGATTTCCGAACCTCCCCAGGATTGACCTCATGACCAGCCTTCGCCTGAAATCCCTCTCCCGCACCGCCCTCGGCCTCGTGCTCGGCCTCGGCCTGGCAGGCGCGGTCGCCTTCCAGCCCGCCCGGGCCTTCGCCCAGGCTGCCGAGGCCGCCCCGGCTCCGGCCGTCGCGTCGCGGGTCGTGCCGCAGGCCGAGGGCGCCGGCCCCGCCCTGTGGGTGATCCGCGACGCCGATTCGACCCTCTATCTGTTCGGCACGGTTCACGTGCTGCGGCCCACCACCGCCTGGGGCTCTGCCCGCGTCGACGCCGCCTTCGACAGCGCCGACCAGATCTGGTTCGAGATCTCCAACCCCGACGACCAGGCGGCGATCGTCCCCCTGATCCAGCAGCACGGCATCTCGCCCGATCGCCCCCTGTCCAGCCTGCTGAACGCCGAGGAGATGACGGCGCTGAACGCGGCGGCGGCCGCCGCCGGCATGCCGGCCGGTCAGATCGACGTCTTCCGTCCCTGGTTCGCCGGCCTCGTCCTGTCGATCGCCCCGTCGCTCAAGGCCGGCTACGATCCCCAGTCCGGCGTGGAAGCGATCCTGAAGGCGCGAGCCGAAGCCGCCGGCAAGCCCATCCAGGGCCTGGAGACCATCGACAAACAGGTCGGCATTCTCGCCGGCATGTCCGAGGCGGACCAGTTGGCCTTCCTCCGGTCGTTGCTGGAAGCCTGGGAGGACGCCACGGTCGAACTCGACCGGATGGTCGGCGCCTGGGCGACGGGCGACGTGGCCCTGCTGGAAGAGATCGCGGTTGACGAGATGCAGGCGGAATCGCCGGTCATCTACGACGCCCTGCTGGTGCGCCGGAACACCGACTGGGCCAACCAGATCCAGACCATGCTGGCAGGTTCGGGAACGGTCTTCATCGCCGTGGGTGCCGCCCACCTCGCGGGGGACGACAGCGTCCAGGAAATCCTCGAGGACCGCGGCGTCACCGTGACCCGGGAGTAGGCGGAAGGCTGGAGCGGGCGGCGGGAATCGAACCCGCACGAAAAGCTTGGGAAGCTTTCAGGCTACCACTACATCACGCCCGCGGAGCCGGACGCAGCCTTAGGCGGAACGCCGCGGCGCATCAAGGCGCGATGCGCATGGGGCTTTCCGCCCGGTAGACCACCACGCCGTCCACCACCGTCAGGACCGCCCGGCCATTGAGAATGTCGGCGACCGGCGCCGTCATCAGATCCACCGAGAAGGCGGAGAAGTCCGCCCGCTTGCCGACCTCGATCGTGCCCAGTTCGTCCTCGCGGAAGCTGGCCCAGGCCGGCCAGAGGGTGAACATCTTCAGGGCCGTGGCGCGGTCGACCGCCTCGCCGGGCCGCCAGTCGGGGCCCTGGAATCCTTCCAGATCGGCGCGGGCGACGGCGGCGTAGAATTCGATCAGCGGGTCGCCGCGCTCCACCGGAGCGTCGGACCCGCCGACGACGATGACGCCCATATCGACCAGACTGTGCCAGGCGTAGGCCCCGTCCAGCCGGGCGTCGCCGAGGCGGGCCGGGGCGAAATGCAGGTCGCCGATGGCGTGGCTGGGCTGCATCGAAGCGATGATCGGCAGGTCCTTGAACCAGTGATAGTCCGACGGGCGCAGGATCTGGGCGTGCTCGATGCGCCAGCGCACGTCGGCGCCGTGGGGCCGGTCGCCGGCGGGCACGGCGTTGAGCGCCTGCTGATACCATTCCGCCACCGAGGCATTGCCCCGGTCGCCGATGGCATGGGTGGCGACCTGGATGCCGCCGCGCAGGGCCGCCTCGTAAAGCGGGACGATCTCCTCGCCGGTGATCTGCATCAGGCCAGTGGTCTCGGGCCGGTCGGCATAGGGTTCGAACAGTGCCGCGCCGCGTGAGCCGAGGGCACCGTCGGCATAGTATTTGATCGCACGGGTGATGATGCGGCCGTCCGCGACGCTGCGAGGCCCGCCCGCGATCAGGGCGGCGGCGCCGTCCGGGGTGACGCTGTTGTAGATGCGCAGAGGGGCCTCGCCCGCCTCGGCCATGGCCTCGAGCAGGGGGATGTCCCGCCACGGCGCGCTCATGAAATGGACCCCGGTCCAGCCATAGGCGGCCTCGATGCGGAAGCCGGCGCGATAGGCCTCGCGCAGGGTCTCGGGATCGGCCTGCGGCATGAGCCCGGCGACCAGCTGCTCGGCCGCGTCGACCAGCAGGCCGCTCGGACTGCCGTCCGGACCCTTGAGGATTTCCCCGCCCGACGGGGCGACGGTCGAGGCGTCAACGCCGGCGGCGGCCAGGGCGGCCGAGGACGCGACCACGGCGTGGCCATCCGACCGACTCAGCAGCACGATCCGGCCGGGGGCAGCCGCGTCCAGATCGGCGGCGGTCAGGAACCGGGCCTCTGGCCAGTGCGTCTCGATCCAGCCGCGACCGACGATGGGGCCCTCGGGATTCTCTTCGGCCCAGGCGGCCAGCCGCGCCATGGCCTCAGCGACCGAGGTCGAGCCCTCGAGGTTCAGCGTCAGCTCGCGCCAGCCGATGCCGTCGAGATGGGCGTGGCCGTCGGTGAAGCCGGGGAACAGGGTGGCACCCTGCAGATCGAGTGTCTCGGCATAGTCGATTTCCGGCACACCCGACGCCGGGCCGACGTAGGCGATCCGCCCGTCCTGGACGAGAACCACCTCGGCCGTCGGCTGCTCGGCCACGCCGGTATAGATGGTGCCGCCCCGGATCAGCAGTTCCTGCGCCGCGGCGCTCGATGCGGCCGACCCGAGCAGCAGGGCGAGGAAGAGGGGACGGATCATGCGGCGGCTCCCGGTTTCAGGAGCGACCGGTGGAGCCGAAAGCCGCGGACGTCAAGCGGGAGGCTGGAACCCTCTCCCCTTGCGGGAGAGGGAGACCGCGCACGGCGGCGTGGCCGCCGTTCTGGCGCGGTCGGGTGAGGGGTCGCAGAGACCCTTGCCGATCATCCGGAGCAACCCCTCATCCGACCCGCTTCGCGGGCCACCTTCTCCCGCAAGGGGAGAAGGAATACCTAGGCCGCCGCCTTCTGCTTCCCGGCGAAGTTTCCGTAGAAGGTCTCGCCCCTGGCGGCCATGTCGCGCAGCAGCTGCGGGACCTTGAAGCGGTCGCCGTAGCGGGCGGCGTAGTCGTCCGCCTGGGCCACGAAGGCCTTGAGGCCCGTCTGGTCGATCATGGTGATCGGGCCGCCGGTCCAGGGCGCGAAGCCCCAGGCCAGGATGGCGCCGACATCGGCCTCGCGCGGGTCGTCGATGACGCCCTCTTCCCAGCAACGGGCGACTTCGACGGCCTGCCGGTACAGCAGGCGCTGCTTCTGGTCCTCGACCAGCTCCGGCGTGGAGTCATTGATCTTTACCGGCGCCAGCTCGGCCAGACCGGCCCAGATCTTCTTGGGCTTCTGGTCGTAGTCATAGAAGCCCATGCCGTTCTTGCGACCGTAGCGGCCGAGCTCCTCGACCATCTTCTGGACGATCTGCGAGCCGGGCAGGGGCTGGTATTTGTCGCCGAGGTCGAGCGCCGTCTGTTTGGCGATCTTGACCGACAGGTCCAGCGCCACGTCGTCGTGCATCTCCAGCGGGCCGCGCGGCATGCCCGTCATGCGGCCGATGTTGTCGATCAGGGCGGGGGCGTAGCCCTCTTCCAGCATCGCCATGCCCTCGGCCACATAGGTGCCGAAGCAGCGCGAGGTGTAGAAGCCGCGGCCGTCGTTGACGACGATCGGGGTCTTCTTGATCTTCATGATGTAGTCCAGCGACTTGGCGATGGCCGCCTCGCCGGTCTTCTCGCCCAGGATGACCTCGACCAGCATCATCTTGTCGACGGGCGAGAAGAAGTGGATGCCGATGAAGTCCTCGGGACGAACGCTGGCCTCGGCCAGGCCGGTGATCGGCAGGGTCGAGGTGTTGGAGCCGAACACGGCGCCGGGGGCCAGCCGGGCCTCGGCGCGCTTCGTCACATCGGCCTTGATCTCGCGGTTCTCGAACACGGCCTCGATGACCAGGTCCGAGCCCTTGATCAGGTCGTAGTCGGTGGTGGCGGTGACCGAACCGAGCAGGGCGTCAAACTTCTCCTGCGTGATCTGGCCGCGCGAGAGGCGCTTCTTCAGCAGGTCGGCGACGTGGGCCTTGCCCTTGTCGGCGTCCTCCTGGGTGCGGTCGATCAGGATGGTCTCGATGCCGGCGAGCGCCTGCACATAGGCGATGCCCGCGCCCATCATGCCGGCGCCGATGACGGTGACCTTCTTCGGATCGGACTTGGGCACGCCTGCGGGGCGGACAGCGCCCTTGTCGAGCTCCTGCTTGCTGAGGAACAGCGAGCGGATCATGGCCTGGGCCTGCGGCGTCATCAGGGTCTTGATGAAGTAGCGGGTCTCGATGCGCAGGGCCGCGTCCATCGGCACCTGGATGCCCTCATAGACGGCCTTCATCAGGTTCAGGACGGCCGGATAGTTGCCGTAGGACTGCTTGCGAAGCATGGCGTTGCCGACGAGGAAATTCTGGATGCCGGCCGGGTGATAGGGGCCGCCGCCGGGCTGTTTGAAGCCCTTGTCGTCCCACGGCTGGACGGCCTTGCCGCCGCCCTTGATCCACGCCTTGGCGGCGTCGATCTCGGAGCCCTTGGCGACCACTTCATGGACCACGCCCGCGCCCCTGGCGTCGTTCGGACGCCAGGACGAGCCGGCGCTCATCGCCGTCATCGCCGCCTGCACGCCGATCAGGCGCGTCAGCCGCTGGGTGCCGCCGCCGCCGGGGAAGAGGCCGACCTTGATCTCGGGCAGGCCGAGCTGGATCTTCGAGTCGTCGGCGACCACCCGGTAGTGGCAGGCCAGCGTCAGTTCGAGACCGCCGCCGAGGGCGAGGCCGTTGATCGCGGCCGCGACCGGCTTGCCGCAGGTCTCCAGAGCGCGCAGGGCCCCGTTCAGCTTCCAGCCCGCATCATAGGCGTCCTGCAGCGAACCGCCGGCCAGCATGCCGCCGGCCATGTCGCCGAGGTCGGCGCCGGCGCAGAAGCCACTCGCCTTGCCCGAGGTCAGGACGGCACCTTTGATGGCGTCGTCGGTCTTCACCCGTTCGACCCACTGCGGGATCTCGGCCATGACGCCCGAGGTCAGGGTGTTCATCGACCGTCCGGGGACGTCGAAGGTGATCAGGGCGATGCCGTCGGCGTCGACGTCGATCTTGAAGTTTTCCATCTCAGTCCGTCCTATCTCGTTTGTCGGTCGGAGCGCCGTCGCGCTTCCAGAGCCAGCCGACGAATGCGCCGGCGAAAGGCCCAAAAATCATTCCAAGCGGCAGCTGATCCATGGCGACGCCGAACAACAGGCCGGCGGCCGCCCCAAAGCCGGCACCCACAGCCATGCGGTTGCCTGGCGTCATCGTCAGACGCGTTCGATGACGGTGGCGGTACCCATGCCGCCGCCGATGCACAGGGTGATCAGGGCGGTGGACTTGTTCGACCGCTCCAGCTCGTCGAGGGCGATGCCGGTGATCATGGCGCCGGTGGCGCCGAGCGGGTGGCCCATGGAGATGCCGCCGCCGTTCACGTTCATCTTGTCGTGCGGGATATCGAGCGCCTGCATGTAGCGCAGCACCACGGCGGCGAAGGCCTCGTTCAGCTCCCAGACGTCGATGTCGGCGGTGGTCATGCCCAGCTTGGCCAGCAGCTTCTTCGTCACGAACTCGGGGCCGGTCAGCATGATCGAGGGCTCGGAGCCGATCGAGGCGGCCCCGACGATGCGGGCGCGGGGCTTGAGGCCGAGGGCCTGGCCGGCTTCCAGCGTGCCGATCAGGACGCCGGCGGAGCCGTCGACGATGCCCGAGGAGTTGCCGGGCGTGTGGACGTGATTGACCCGCTCAACCTCGGGATAGCGCTGGTTGATCACGGCGTCGAAGGCCATCTCGCCCATCATGGCGAAGGACGGGTTGAGGCCGCCCAGCGACTGCATGTCGGTGTTGGGGCGGATGGTCTCGTCGCGGTCCAGCTGGACCAGGCCGAGCTGGTTCCTGACCGGAATGACCGATTTGGAGAACCGGCCGTCGGCCCAGGCGGCGGCGGCGCGCTTGTGGCTTTCCATGGAGTAGGCGTCGACGTCGTCGCGGCTGAAGCCGTATTTCGTCGCGATCATGTCGGCCGAGACGGATCGACCGGCCAGGCGCCGCCGTCCGAGCCCATCGGCACCCGGCTCATGGCCTCGATGCCGCCGCCGACGGCGAAGTCGGCCTCGCCGGACTTCACCTTGGCCGCGGCCATGTTAACGGCCTCGAGGCCGGAGGCGCAGAAGCGGTTGATCTGCACACCGGCGACGGTCTGGGCCCAGCCGGCCGAGAGGACGGCGGTGCGGGCGATGTCCGCGCCCTGTTCGCCCACGGGCGACACGCAGCCGAGGATGACGTCATCGACCTTGGAAGTGTCGAGGTCGTTGCGGTCGCGCAGGGCTTCCAGAACCTGGGTGGCGAGGCTGAGGCCGGTGATCTCGTGAAGGGACCCGTCCTTCTTGCCCTTGCCGCGCGGGGTGCGGACCGCGTCGTAGATATAGGCTTCGGCCATGGGTGTGCGTCTCACATTTGAGCGCCCTGTGCTCGCCACGCGGTGGCTCGCGGCTTGAGGGCGAGTGCGGAATCGAAACTTGGGCGTCACAAACCCTACGTTTACGTCAACGTCAAGTATTTCGTCGCTCCTGTAATCGCTGTGTCGATCGCCGGACGCCGGAAAGCTGTGAATTCCGAGAACGACTCTCAGCTGCCTTGGGGGAGGGAACGCGCCGCCCCTCCACGACTTAACTCCGCCGGACACGTCCGGGTGTCTGGAGGAGACGGCCATGGCCCAGACCTACGAAGAGATGGATGCGATCGCCCTGCTGAAGGCCGATCATCGCAAGGTGGAAGAGATTTTCGCGGCTTTCGAGAAGGCGACGTCGAAGGCGAAGAAGCAGGCGCTGGCCGAGCAGGCCTGTCTCGAACTGAAGGTCCACACGGTCCTGGAAGAGGAAATCTTCTATCCGGCCTGCCGCGGCCAGATCGAGGGCGACCTGCTGGACGAAGGCTATGTCGAGCACGACACGGCCAAGCTGCTGATCAACGAGATCGAGGCGGCCAGCGCGGACGACGATTTCTACGACGCCAAGGTCAAGGTCCTGTCCGAGGTGATCGAGCACCACGTCGAGGAGGAGGAGAAGCGGTCCGAGGGCATGTTCAGCCAGGCCCGCGCCGCCGGCCTCGACATGGACGCCCTGGCTGACGCCATGCGGGCCCGGAAGGTCACGGCGATGGAGGAGTTCCAGGCCGGCAAGCCGGCGGAGACCCTCACTCTCGAAGGCGACGACACCGAAAAGGCGCTGATCGACACGCCGCTGGACGCCGACGCGCGCTGACCGGAAACAGGGAACGGCGCAGCCTTCAACGCGCTATGATCGCGCCTGACGAAGGAGATCGCATGCGCCGTTCCCTGTTGCTCGCCGCCCTGGCCGGTCTGACCGTCGCCAGCTCCGCCTGCGCGACCGAGTTTCCAATGCCGGCCGGTTCGCTCCAGCTCGGCGCGCCGATAGCGGAGCCCGCGCCGCGTCAGGCCCAGCCGATCGTGCCGATTCCACTGGCGCAGGATTCGCGGCCCTCCAGCGCCGTCGAGGCCCGGCTGCTCGCCGCGCACAACGTGGAGCGCGCGCGGGTCGGGACCCCGGCCCTCACCTGGGACGACGCCCTGGCGGCGGAGGCTGATGCCTGGGCGCGGCAACTGCTGGCCAGTGGGCGGTTCGAGCATGATCTCAGCGGTCACGGACACGGCGAGAACCTGTGGACCGGCTGGGGAGGCCGCACCTGGACGCCTGAGGAAATGGTCGGGGAGTGGACGGCCGAGAAACGGGACTACGTCCGCGGTGTCTTTCCGAATGTCAGCCGGACCGGCGACTGGACCGCCGTCGGCCACTACACCCAGATGGTCTGGCGCGGCACGACCCATGTCGGCTGCGCCATTGCCACGCGCGGCGACCGGTCGGTGCTGGCTTGCCGTTACTCGCCGCCCGGTAATGTCGATGGGCGCCGGGCGTTCTGACCAATCCTAGCCGACGTAGCCGGCCTGCATCAGTTCGGCGATGTGGACGATGGCGACGGGCCGCTTGTCCTCGACCACCAGCAGGGTGGCGATCCGGTTCTGGGTCATCAGGTCGACGGCGTCGCTCATCCGCGCGTCCGGGGCGATGACCTTGGGCGAGGGGCTCATGACGTCGGCGGCGGTCAGGCCGTTCAGGTCGCGCGAGAAGGCCCGGCGGACGTCGCCGTCGGTGACGATCCCGGCCAGTCTTCCGTCGTTGTCGAGCACTGCGACCGCGCCCTTGCGGCCTTCGGTAATCGCCGAGACCACTTCAGCGAAGGTCGCGGTCAGGGGCACGGTCGCCGGGGCCGGCGGCCGGTCGCCCATCCAGTCGCGCACGCTCTGCAGGCTCATGCCCAGCTTGCCGCCCGGATGATGCAGACCGAACGCCTCGGCAGTGAAGCCGCGGCGGTCCATCAGCACCATGGCCAGGGCGTCGCCGAGGGCGAGGGTCATCAGGGTCGAGGTCGTGGGTGCCAGTCCGTTCGGGCAGGCCTCCGCGACCTGCGGCATGGTCAGGCAGACGGCGGAGGAGCGGCCGAGGAAGCTCCCGGGCCGCTGGGTCAGGCCGATCACCGGAATACCCTCGCGCTGACAGTAGATCAGGGGGTCGCGCAGTTCGCGGCTCTCGCCCGAGTTGGAGATGGCCAGCAGGGTGACGTCCTTGCGCAGCATGCCCAGGTCGCCGTGGCTCATCTCGGCCGGATGGACGAAAAAGGCGTTGGTGCCGGTGGAGGCGAGGGTGGCGGCGATCTTCCCGCCGATATGGCCCGACTTGCCCATGCCGGTGACGACCAGATAGCCGGGACGGGACAGGATGATGTCACAGGCGCGGGCGATGCTGTCGTCGAGTCCGGACTCAAGCGCCTGAAGGGCGGCGATGTTCAGCTGGATAACCTCCCGCGCCCGGGCCGTCATGGCGGCGGGATCGGCGGAAAGGGCAGGGGCGGCGGCGTCGGTCATGCTGCGGAATTGGCCCATCCCGCGCGGTTTCACAATCCGTCGGCTCGCCTCTGCCGAATGCTGCGATGCGAGAAAAATCAGGGCCGTGGTCAACCTTTGCCGCACGGATGCGTTGGAACAGGCATGCGGACCTCAAACCTGAACACCGGCGGCGCCTCCGCGCCGGCCGGGGCGCTCTCGCATTTGCCGCCGCCGCCCGCCCGTCTGGAGCGGCCCGCCCTGTTCCTCGACATGGACGGCGTGCTCGCGCCGCTGGCCGCCACGCCCGATGCTGTCGTGCCCGATGCGCGGCGCACAGCGGTGCTGCGTCGGCTGGCTGAGCGGCTGGACGGTCGGGTCGCCATCCTGAGCGGCCGGACGATCGCCGAGATCGACCGCATCGCCGAAAGCGCCGCCGCCTCCGCCTCGGGCGTTCACGGACTGGAGCGCCGGCGCGCGGACGGGTCGCTGGATCATGCCCCCGCAGCGGCCGGCGTCCGCGACGCGGTCGTCGCCTTCGAACGGTTCGCGAGCAACCGCCCGGGCATGATCGTCGAGGACAAGGCCGTGTCGGCGGGCCTGCATTTCCGCGGTGCCCCGACCGAGGCTGCCGCCGCAGCGGCCCTCGCCCATACCCTGGCCGCCGAGACCGGCCTGGCCCTGCAGGCCGGCAATCTGGTGGTCGAACTGAAGACACCGGGTACCGACAAGGGCACGGCGTTGAAGGCCTTCATGAAGGAGCCGCCGTTCGCCGGTGCCATCCCCGTCATGCTGGGCGACGACCTGACCGATGAAGACGGATTCCGGGCCGCCGCCGACCTCGGCGGCTTCGGCGTGCTGGTCGGTCCGGCGCGTCCGACGGCGGCGCGCTTCGCCTTGCCCGATGTGGACGCCGTCCTGTCATGGCTGGATGCCGTTGAGGCCCGCCCATGACCCCGAACCTGGACCTCGCCCCCATCGGCAACTGCTCCATCAGCGCCTTGATTGACCGGGAAGGCCGCTATGTCTGGGCCTGCGCCCCGAGGGTGGACGGAGACCCGGTCTTCTCGGCCCTGATGGACGGGTCCGATCCCGGGCACGGCTTCTGGGACATTGAACTGGAAGGGCTGGCGACCGTCGAACAGGCCTACATCCGCAATACTCCGGTGCTCCGGACCGTCCTGACGGCCGCGGACGGCGCATCGGTGGAGATCATCGACTTCGCCCCGCGCCATCCGAAACACAGCCGCACCTATCGCCCGCTCGCCTTCGGCCGGATCGTCCGGCCTCTAAGCGGTTCGCCGCGGATCCGGGTGCGCCTGCGACCGTCCGCGGACTGGGGTGCCCGCCGCGCCCAGACCACCAACGGCTCGAACCACATCCGCTATCTGTGCACGGACGTGACCTTCCGGCTGACGACCGACTGTCCGGTCTCCCACATCCTGAACGAGCGCACCTTCCGGCTGGAGCGGCCGCTGGCCTTCTTCTTCGGGCCGGACGAGGGCTACGACCAGGATGTCGGGCCGGGCGTCGCGGCGGTGCTCGACCGCACCGTCGCCTATTGGCAGGACTGGGTCCGCACCCTCTATCTGCCGCTCGACTGGCAGGAGGCGGTAATCCGCGCCGCCATCACGCTGAAGCTCTGCGCCTATGAGGAGACGGGCGCGATCGTCGCGGCCATGACTACCTCGGTGCCCGAGTTTCCCGAGAGCGGCCGCAACTGGGACTATCGCTACTGCTGGATCCGCGACGCCTACTATGTGGTGCGGGCTCTGAACCGGCTGGGTGCCGTCGACCTGCTGGAAAACTACCTCGGCTATCTGCGCAATCTGGTCGATGCGTCGGCGGGTGGTCACGTCCAGCCGGTCTATGGCGTCGGGCTGGAAGAGGACATCGACGAGCGGATCACGGAAACCGTCGCCGGCTATCGCGGCATGAAGCCCGTGCGGATCGGCAATCAGGCGCGGGAGCATCTGCAGCACGACGTCTACGGCCAGATCGTTCTGCCGCTGGTGCAGGCCTTCTATGACCAGCGGCTTCTGCGCCCCGGAACGATCGAGGACTTCCATGCCCTGGAGAAGGTCGGCGACCGCGCCTTCGCCATGCACGACCAGGTCGACGCGGGCCTGTGGGAGTTCCGCACCATCGCGCGGGTGCATACCTATTCCTCGGTGATGTGCTGGGCGGCCTGCGACCGCCTCGCCAAGGCTGCGGATCACATGGGCCTGGCCGACCGCGCCGTATTCTGGAACGAGCGGGCAGCGGTCATCCGCGAGCGGATCGAGACGGAAGCCGTCCTGCCCGACGAGGGCCGCTTCGCCGCCAGCTTCGGCAATCGCGAACTGGACGCGTCCCTGCTGCAACTCACCGATCTCGGCTTCCTCGACGCCCGCGACCCCCGTCAGGTCGCGACCTTCGACGCCATCGAGCGCGACCTGAAGAAGGGCCCCTATCTGTTCCGCTACATCGAGGCGGACGACTTCGGCGAGCCGGAAACCGCGTTCAACTTCTGCACCTTCTGGTTCATCGAGGCCCTGCACCAGAACGGCCGGGACGCCGAGGCGCGGGAGATCTTCGAGGAGATGCTGAGCCGGCGGACGCATGCGGGCCTGCTGTCCGAAGACCTGTCGCTGGAGGACAAGGAGCTATGGGGCAACTATCCGCAGACCTATTCCCTGGTCGGCATCATCAACTGCGCCGTCCTGCTGAGCCGCTCATGGACGGACGCGCGATGACGGTTCCGCTCACGGGATCGCGATGGCGCCGCGCAGGGCGCACGCGCGTTCTGGTGCCATGAGCCGCCTGATCGTCGTCTCCAACCGGGTGTCCGCACCGAAGGATCCCGCCGCAGGCTCGGCCGGCGGTCTGGCCATGGCGCTGTCGGCGGCGCTGCGGAAATACGATGGCCTGTGGTTTGGCTGGTCCGGGGAAACGGTCGAGCATTTCACGGGTGAGGCCAAGTTCGAGGACCGGGCCGGAGTCACCGTCGCCCTGGTCGATCTTGAGGCCCAGGACGTCGACGAATATTACAATGGCTACGCCAACAAGACCCTGTGGCCGCTCTTCCACCACCGGGTCGACCTGACCGCCTATGAGCGGTCCTACGGCGAGGGATATGAGCGGACCAACGCCCGCTTCGCCGAGGTCCTGGCACCGCTGATCCAGCCCGACGACATCATCTGGATCCACGACTATCACATGATCCCCATGGCCCGGGATCTGCGGCGACTGGGCGTGAAGAACCGGATCGGCTTCTTCCTGCATACGCCCTGGCCGGTGCGCCAGCTGCTGGTCACCCTGCCGCATCACCGCCGTCTGGTGGAGGCGATGTTCGACTATGACCTGATCGGCTTCCACACCCGCGAATGGCTGGACCTGTTCCGCGACTATGTGGCGTCCGAGCCGAGCGTGAACGGGAAGCTGCTCCCGAACGATGCGCTGGAGGCCTTCGGCAAGACGGTGCAGACCGGTGTCTTCCCGATCGGCATCGACGTTGACGGCTTCATCGCGGCGCGGAACTCGCCGCTCGGGAACCGGACCTATGACCGGATGGCGGCCTCGGCGGCGTTCCGGACCCTGATGGTCGGTGTCGACCGGCTGGACTATTCGAAGGGGCTGGAAGAGAGGCTGCTGGGCTATGAGCAGTTTCTCGAGACCCATCCGGACATGCGTTCCGAGGTCCTGCTCCTTCAGGTCACGCCCATCTCGCGTGACGAGGTGGACAGCTATCAGGACATCCGTGGCCGGCTGGACGCGCTCGCCGGCCGGATCAACGGCGCCTATGCCGAGATGGACTGGCAACCGATCCGCTACCTGAACCGGACCTACCGGCGGGACCAGCTGGCGGGCATATATCGGGCTGCGCGGGTCGGGCTGGTGACGCCGCTGCGCGACGGCATGAACCTGGTGGCGAAGGAATATGTGGCGGCCCAGAATCCGGACGATCCCGGCGTGCTGGTGCTGTCGCGCTTCGCCGGAGCCGCGGAACAGATGGGCGAGGCCCTGCTGGTCAATCCGTTCAGCCGCGAGGAGCTGTCCGATGCCATCCAGCGCGCCCTGACCATGCCGCTGGAGGAACGGAAGCGGAAATGGGCCTGTCTGATGCAGGTGGTGCGCGATACGGACGTGGGCATCTGGCGCGACGACTTCGTCTCGACGCTGCGGGCCGTTGAACCGCCGGTGGGCGGGAACGGCGACGCCGCCCCCGCCCAGGCCGCCTAGGCCCCGGCCGAGGTCTCAGTAGATCTCGAACAGACCCGCCGCGCCCATTCCGCCGCCGATGCACATGGTGACCACGCCGTATTTGGCACCGCGCCGCTTGCCTTCGATCAGGACGTGGCCGGTCATCCGGGCCCCCGACATGCCGTAGGGGTGTCCGATCGAGATCGCGCCGCCCGAGACGTTGAGCCGGTCGTCGGGAATGCCGAGCCGGTCGCGGCAGTAGAGCACCTGCACGGCGAAGGCCTCGTTCAGCTCCCAGATGCCGATATCGTCGATGGTCAGGCCGTGGCGCTTGAGCAGTTTGGGCACGGCGAAGACCGGGCCGATGCCCATCTCGTCGGGCTCGCAGCCGACCACGGCCATGCCGCGGTAGGCGCCGAGCGGCTGCAGTCCGTGCCGCACCGCTTCACCGGCTTCCATGATGACGCTGGCCGAGGCCCCGTCCGAAAGCTGGCTGGCGTTGCCGGCGGTGATGAACTCGCCTTGCTGAATCGTCTCGCCCGAGCCGAACACCGGCTTCAGGGACTTCAGGCCTTCAAGCGTGGTGTCGGCGCGGTTGCCCTCGTCCTTCGACAGGGTGACCTCTTTTCGCGAGGTCTCGCCCGTGGCCTTGTCCATCACCAGCATGGTCGTGCTCATGGGAGCGATCTCGGCGTCGAGACGGCCGTCGGCCTGGGCCTGGGCTGTGCGCTGCTGCGAGCGGAGGGCGTATTCGTCCTGGGCGTCGCGGCTGATGTCGTAGCGGCGCGACACGATCTCGGCGGTCTCCAGCATCGACATATAGATGTGCGGTGCCAGCTTCAGCAGCTCCTCGTCCTTGCCGCGGTAGAGGTTCATGTTCTGGTTCTGGACCAGGGAGATGGACTCCAGCCCGCCGCCGACCACGACCTTCTGCTGGTCGAAGATGACCTGCTTCGCCGCCGTGGCGATGGCCATCAGGCCCGAGGCGCACTGGCGGTCCAGGCTCATGCCCGCCGTTGTGACCGGAAGGCCGGCGGCGAGGGCCGATTGCCGGGCCACATTGGTGCCGGTCGAGCCCTGCTGCAGGGCCGCGCCCATGACGACGTCCTCGACCTCGGCCGGATCGATGCCGGCGCGGGCGACGGCGTGGCGGATGGCGTGTCCGCCCAGCTGCTGCGCCTGGGTGTCGTTGAACGCCCCGCGATAGGCCCGGCCGATGGGGGTGCGGGCGGTGGAGACGATGACGGCTTCGCGGGACATCGGTGATGGTCCTTGTCTGGGGCGCTAACGCTCGCCTCGCGGAGGCTCGCTTCTTGAGCGCGGGTTAAGTCCACCCTAGGCGCTTGCCGTCGGGTCAAGGCAAGAGGTCAGCCCAGGGCCTGCTGGGCTTTTGTGAGTTCGATCATGCCCTGGGCGGCGCCCATCTCGGGGACGATCTCGCCCGTACGGTCTGAAATCTCGGCGAAGCGGGCCGCGACCTGCTCCGGTGCGTCGTCACCCACGGCGCGGATGCCCTGGGTGATCGTAACATAGGCCCGTTCGAAGCCGCCGGCCCCGGCGGTCAGGATGCATCGACTGGGGGCATCCTCACTGACCAGATGCAGCAGGCCCGGCGAGACCGTATCCGGGCCGAGCAGCTCCAGCGGCAGCCGGGCGCCGAGGTCCTCGGTCATGCGGGTGTGGGCGGTCGGGGCCAGGCAATTGACCCGGATGTCGTTCTTGGCGCCCTCGATCGACAGGGTCTGCATCAGGCCGACGAGGGCCATCTTGGCCGCCCCATAGTTGGACTGGCCGAAATTGCCGTACAGGCCCGACGAAGAGGTGGTCATGACGATACGGCCGTAGTTGGCCTCCCGCATGATGTCCCAGACCGCCTTGGTGCAGTGGACCGCGCCCATCAGGTGGACGTCCATGACGAAGCGGAAATCGTCGAGCTCCATCTTGGCGAAGGTCTTGTCCCTCAGGACGCCGGCGTTGTTCACGAGGATGTCGACCCGGCCCCATTTGGCCATGGCTGATGCAACCATGGCCTCGACGGCGGCGAAATCGGTGACGGAGGCGGCATTGGCCATGGCTTCGCCGCCCGCGGCGACGATCTCCGCCACGACCGACTCGGCGGCGGTCGCCGATCCGCCGGAACCGTCGCGCGCGCCGCCAAGGTCGTTGACGACCACCTTTGCGCCACGTTTCGCGAGGGCCAGCGCGTGTTCCCTGCCGAGGCCGCCCCCGGCTCCCGTCACGATCGCTACCCGTCCGTCGAATCTCATCGCCATCTCAATTGCTCCTTATGCAGCCGCAGCTTCCTAGCAATGCAGCCGCAGCTTCCTAGCAGGCGTTCCGATCCGGGAAAAAGCGGCCCAATGTGTTGAAATGGCGCCACAGTCGCCGCATTCGTAGCCAAAATGAGGAACCGGCAGCCTACATTGTCGTTCGGCCTTGTGAGCGCCCCGTATAAACGGGGTCTTTCGGGCAACAACTGAGAATGAGGGATATGATGAAGGTGAAACTTCTCGCCGGCGTCGCGATGGCAGGGCTGTTCACAGCCGGCGTCGCCAACGCCGAGCCGAACGGCTGGTACGGCGCGATTGATGCGGGCTACCACACGATCGACACCATTGAGTCGCGGTCGCAGACCA
>LNFM01006924.1_pt1 | contig 18245 bp, 17 predicted proteins | sample 596031 | NCBI WGS metagenome assembly LNFM01 (sample SAMN04254537, study PRJNA301005) | activated carbon metagenome | isolation source: dual media filters at the Ann Arbor, Michigan drinking water treatment plant | place: USA: Ann Arbor | reverse complement strand
CGGCCGGCGCCGCCTCCGCAACTGCGTGCGAGTGTTGCCGAAGAAGAGTTGAAACCTGAGCCGCCGCCGCGGCGCGTGGCTTCCGCCCAGCCGGTCGTGACGTCCGATCCGCCGCCGACGATCGCGTCTATACAGCCGCGGCCAGAGCCGGAGTCGAAACGCCGGCCGCCGGCCGTGCGCCAAGCCGCGCGGACGACCAGCGACGCCGCCGCTCCGGCTGCTGCCCCTTCCGGCGGCACATCCGGATATGTCGCCGTTCTCTCTTCGCGCCAGAGCCATATGGATGCGCTGAAGTCGTTCGCCGACATCCAGCAGAAGCACTCGAGTGTTCTGCAGGGCCGTACACCGGACGTGCGCGAGGCCAACCTTGGCGAGAAAGGGATCTGGTATCGGGTGGTCGTTGGGCCGCCCGGCTCCAGGGAAGCGGCGAACAGCGTGTGCAGCCAGCTCAAGGCTCAGGGCTACACCGGTTGCTGGATCATGACGTATTAGCCCGCCGGCGTGTACGGCTTCGCCTACACGCGCGGCGGAACTGCCTCGCCGGTTGGCGCTTTCACCTGGCGGCCTTCGGCCGCAACGTTGGTGTGGCACTCCAAGGATCAGACGGCGGGGGCCAGGGCCGGTTGGGAGCGCAAGGGCTAAACCTCGCTCGCGAGTCGACGACGCGATGTACGCTGGAGCACCAATGCCCAACGCCTTCATCACCGGTCTCGCCGGTCCTGACCTCCTCCCCGCTGAGCGCAGGTTTCTTGCCGCCGCGCGCCCGGCCGGCATCATTCTGTTCGCCCGCAATTGCCAGTCGCACGACCAGATCCGCCGCCTCGTCGATGATGCGCGCGACGCCATTGGCCGTAACGATGCACTCGTCCTGATCGACCAGGAGGGAGGGCGCGTTCAGCGCTTGCGCCCTCCGCTCGGTCGGGCCTTGCCGGCTGCGGCTCTCTACGGAACGCTCTATGCCACCGATCCCGAGGAGGCGCGCCGCGCCGCGTTCCTCGCAAGCCGCCAGACCGCCGCCGATCTTCGAGCGCTCGGCATCAATACCAACTGCGCCCCCGTGCTCGACGTGCCCGTGACCGGATCGCACAACGTCATCGGCAACCGCGCCTATAGCGACTCGACGGAGCAGGTCGCCACGCTCGGAGCCGCAGTTGCGGACGGCTTCATGGCTGGCGGTGTGTTGCCCGTGATGAAGCATATTCCCGGCCATGGGCGCGGAACCGCCGACAGCCACCATGCGCTGCCGATCGTCGACACGCCGCGCGACGTCCTGGAGGCCACTGACTTCGCGCCGTTCCGCGCGCTCGCGCATTTCCCCGCCGCAATGACGGCGCACGTGCTCTATACGGCGATCGATGCCGAGCGCCCGGCCACCACGTCGCCCGCCGTGATCGATGAGGTCATCCGCAAGACCATCGGCTTCGACGGTCTGCTGATGAGCGACGACGTCAGCATGAAGGCGCTGTCGGGATCGGTCGGCGAGAGTGCCACGGCGGCGTTGGCCGCCGGCTGCGATCTGGTGCTCCACTGCAACGGCATCCTCGCCGAGATGGAGGCCGTCGCCGCCAGCAGCGCCAAGTTGGAGGGTCGTCCACTCGCGCGTCTGGAGGCAGCACTGGCTGTCCTGCAACGCCAAGAGCCTTTCGAGCAACACTTTGCCGAAGCCGCCATAGCGCGTGTGCTGTCCGTTGCCGTGTGAATCAGTTTATGGTCCCTGTGGATAAGAACGGGATAAGCCGGCCGGGAATGGCCGGCGTCACACGGGCGACACGATGAACGGCGCCGCCGGCGAAACCAGCGCGAGCCTCGAAGGGTGGGGCGATCCCGAGCGGAGCGATCCGCCTGCGGCCGGCGACGCGTTCGTCGTCGACCTTGAAGGCTTCGAGGGACCGCTCGACCTCCTACTCGCCCTCGCGCGCACTCAGAAAGTCGATATCGCCCGGATCTCGATCAACGCCTTGGTCAACCAGTACCTGACCTACATCGCCGAGGCGCAGAAGCTGCGGCTGGAACTGGCGGCCGACTACCTCGTGATGGCGGCGTGGCTCGCGTTCCTGAAGTCGCGGCTGCTGCTGCCGCGCGATGAGACCGCCGACGACGGCCCGTCCGGTGAGGAACTCGCGGCGCGATTGGCGTTCCGGCTGATGCGGCTGGAAGCCATGCGCTCCGTCGCGGCGCAGCTCATGACGCGCAAGCGGCTCGGTCGCGATATCTTCCCGCGCGGAATGCCCGAAGGCGTCAAGACGATCCGGACACGCGAGCACTCGGCCGAGGTCTACGATCTCCTGAAAGCCTACGCCGACCAGCGCCTGCGTACGACCGTCCGGCGCGCGCATGTGGTCAAGAAGCGTACGGTATGGTCGATCAAGGACGCACGCCAGCGGCTCGAAACGCTGGTCGGTCGCGCTGCCGGCTCGTGGGTGCAACTCGATTTCTTTCTCGAGCAGTTTCTGCCATCGCCGGAATTGGGGCGGACGGCGCTCGCCAGTTCATTTGGCGCGTCGCTGGAACTGGTCCGCGAGGGCGTGATGGAGATCCAGCAGGCGGGGCCGTTCGCGCCGATCTATCTCCGACGCAAGCAGACCGGGACGGAGTGGGAGCAGTTGGGATAAGGCATGCCGGCCGTCGCGCTATATGCGTCGGGCGGCGGGAAGCAAGGGGGCTATGATGGTTCCACCCAGGCTGAGTATCGCACCAGACAACGACATGAGTAACGAGAAACGAGAGCCGACCGCCGACACAGAAATGCGCCCACCGGCATCGGAGCGCACGGGACCACCTCTGCGTCCGCTGCCGGCGAACATCGCGGCGCTGCCGTCTGCCGATCGGCGCGAGAAGTTGCGCATTCTCGAAGCGCTGCTGTTCGCTGCGTCCGAACCGCTCGACGTCCAGCACCTTGCAAGCCACCTCGCCGCCGGTGACGACGTCGCCGCGTTGCTGACCGAGCTGCAGGGCTTCTACGCCTCGCGCGGGATCAATCTGGTGCGCGTTGCCGGAAAATGGGCCTTCCGCACCGCCGACGATCTCTCGTTTTTGCTCGAACGCCACGCGAAGGAAGAGCGCAAGCTCTCCAAAGCGGCGCTGGAGACGTTGGCGATCATCGCCTACCACCAGCCGGTGACGCGCGCAGAGATCGAGGAGATCCGCGGCGTGCAAACGTCGAAGGGCACGCTCGATGTGCTTCTCGAAACGGGGTGGGTGCGCCCGCGTGGCCGTCGCCGCGCACCGGGAAAGCCCATCACCTATGGCACCACCGAAGGTTTCCTCGCCCACTTCAACCTGGACACGGTCAAGGATCTGCCAGGTCTGCAGGAGCTGAAAGGCGCCGGACTCCTCGATTCGAACCTGCCGCCCGACTTCAAGGTGCCGGAACCCACCGATGTCGCCGCGCTCATGCCGGACGAACTGCCGCTCGAAGATGACGCTGATGCCGCGCAGGAGGAACTCGACCTCGACTTGCCCGAAGCTGAGGAAGACGATACGGGGGAGACGGGCCGCCGCTGAGATCACCGCGCGCGGCCGATCGAGGAGGCGGCGTGAGTTTCAGGGATCTCCTTGGTAAGATCGGCGGACATAAGGTGTCCTCAGACAACGCGCTGTCGACCGCACGAGGCCAAGCCACGACGCGCGCCGCGACGACCTTCGCCGCACGACTGACCTTCGAAGCCATCGAACGCACCTTCGACGGGACGATCGCGCTTGACGGCGCCAGCCTCGACATTGCGCCCGGCGAAGTCGTCTGCCTGCTCGGCCCCTCAGGCTGCGGAAAGACGACGCTGCTTCGCATAGCGGCCGGCATCGAGCGCCCGACCGGCGGCCGCGTCCTCATCAACGGCCAGGAAGTCGCCGGGCCCGATCGTTTTGTGCCGCCGGAAGAGCGTAACGTCGGCTTGATGTTCCAGGACTTCGCGCTGTTCCCGCACCTGACGATCGTCGAGAACGTGGCGTTCGGCCTCAAGCAGCTCCCAGCCCGCGACGCCCGCCGCGAGGCGCTCGCGCTGCTCGCCCGCGTCGGGCTCGAGCACTACGCCGACCAGCACCCGCACATTCTCTCGGGCGGTGAGCAGCAGCGGGTGGCGCTGGCGCGGGCGTTGGTCCCGCGTCCCGCCGTGATGCTGATGGACGAGCCGTTCTCCGGCCTCGACATCCAACTCCGCGAGCGCTTGCAGGAGGGGACGCTGGAACTGCTGCGGGAGACCCGCGCGACCAGCATGATCGTCACTCACCATCCCGAGGAAGCGATGCGGCTCGGCGATCGTATCGCCGTCATGCGTGCCGGCCGCATCATCCAACTCGGCCGCGCCGAGGAACTCTATCGCTATCCGGTCGACTTGTTCGTCGCGCGCCTGTTCTCCGAGATCAACGAGATCCCCTGGAAAGTCGCGGACGGCGCTCTGGTGACGCCGCTCGGCACGTTCCCGGCACCAACGCTTGCCACGGGTCAAAAGGCCGTCCTGTGCATCCGCCAGCGTGCGATCCGTCTGCTGTCTGAGGGCCAGGGGCATCCCGCGCGTGCGCTGCATGTGAAGTTTCTGGGAGATGCCGCCCTCGTCGAGATGGCTGTGCAGGGGTTCGATCAGCCGCTCAAAGCGCTCGTGCACGAAAGCGATGTGCCGATCCGTGGCCGCGACCTCGGCATCGAGGTCGATCCCGCCCGCGTGCTGGTGTTTGGCGCGGAGGGGTGAGGGCCGGGCGGCAGATATTGCGTCTGCGGGCAATTGTGTTATAATATTTGTAATAACATAATGGGAGATCGAGAATGTCCCAGCTCAAGGTTCGCGCAGTCGGCAATTCTCTCGGCGTGGTTTTGCCGAAGGAGGTGCTTGCGCGCCTCAATGTCAAAGACGGCGATATGCTGTTCCTGACCGAGGCGCCTGATGGCTCAATGCGGATCACACCCTATGATCCGGCATTCGATGCGCAGATGCAGGTCGCGCGCGAGGGCATGGGCAAATATCGCAATGCACTTCGCAAGCTCGCCAAGTGAGCGAGCCAGTCTGGCTGCTGAGGTCGGTGATCGAAGCCATACATGATATGCAGATTGCAGAGCATGGTGGCGCCGGCGGTCTCCGTGATACCGGGATGCTGGATAGCGCCCTTACTCGCCCTGCGACGCTGTTCGGATACGGTGAAACCGACATCTTCCGGCTGGCGGGCGCCTATGCCTTCGGTCTCGTGCGCAATCATCCATTTGTTGACGGCAACAAACGCGTGGCGCTTCTGGCCTCGTATATTTTTCTCCGGGTCAACGGCTACGCCCTTATTGCCGAAGAGGCCAGCGCGGCGTCTGCGGTGCTTGCCCTCGCCGCCGGTGAGATCACTGAAGCCGATTTCACGGCTTGGCTAAAAGCAAACTGCGAGCCAGCGTAGAGCCTCTCTATCCTAGCTCCCAACTTTCGGCACACACGGTTCGCGGCTGGGCATCCACGAGGTGTTGTTGCCGAAGATATCGCAGCGGGTCAGCACGGTGCCGACGTGGGTGCTCATGCAGATGATTTCGCCCAGCTGGTAGGATTTGCCGTCGAAACGGCAGCGGCAGGGGATGGGTCTGCCCCAGCCATCGATGACGCCACGGTGGGGCGAAGTCGGGAAGTTAGGTGGCGGTAGCCCCTCGGGGGCGTCCGCGCCGCCTTGGGCTGGAGCCTGAGCCCCCGGCGTCGATTGCTGCGCTGCGGCGGGCGTCAGACCGGCCAGCAGCGCAATGGCGGCACCCGTTGCCAACCGGACGACAAGCCGGCCGTAATCAGTGTTTTCCAATCGACTGCGCATGATATTGGCACTCCGCCGTTGTTCTGTGGCAAAGATGCGGTTGCCGGATCGACAGGGGGACAATCGGCCGATGACCGACAATAATCTGCGGCGCAACGCTCTTGACTACCACGAAGCGGACCCGCCCGGAAAGATCGCCATTCACGCGACCAAGCCGGTCGCGAACCAGCACGACCTGGGCCTCGCCTATTCGCCCGGCGTCGCGTTCGCCTGCGAGGCCATCGCCAAGGACCCGGCCACGGTCTCCCGCTATACGGCGCGCGGCAACCTGGTCGGCGTCATCACCAACGGCACGGCGGTGCTCGGCCTCGGCAACATCGGCCCGCTCGCCTCGAAGCCGGTGATGGAAGGCAAGGCCGTCCTGTTCAAGAAGTTCGCCGGTATCGACGTCTACGACATCGAGGTCGACGAGATGGAGGTGGCGCCCTTCGTCGAAGCGGTGGCGCGGCTCGAGCCGACCTTCGGCGGCATCAATCTCGAGGACATCAAGGCACCGGAATGCTTCGAGATCGAGCGCCAGCTCCAGGCGCGCATGAAGATCCCGGTATTTCACGACGACCAGCACGGCACAGCGATCGTGGTCGCGGCGGGCATTCTCAACGGCCTCAAGGTGGTCGGCAAATCGCTCAATGAGGTGAAGCTCGTGTGCTCCGGCGCCGGCGCGGCGGCGCTCGCGTGTCTCGGGCTCCTGTGTGTGCTCGGCCTCAAGCGCGAGAACATCTGGATCGCCGACATCGAAGGCGTGGTCTATGAAGGCCGCACCGCGCTGATGGACCCCTACAAGTCGATCTATGCCCAGCCGACGGAAAAGCGGAAGCTTGCCGAGATCATGCCCGGCGCCGATGTGTTCCTTGGGCTTTCGGCGGCTGGTATCGTGAGCCGCGACATGGTCGCCTCGATGGCGGCGCGACCGTTGATCTTCGCGCTCGCCAATCCCAACCCCGAAATCATGCCGGAAGAGGTCAAGGCGGTTCGCGACGATGCCATCATCGCTTCGGGCCGCACGGACTATCCGAACCAGATCAACAACGTGCTCTGCTTCCCGTTCGTTTTTCGTGGCGCCCTCGACGTCGGTGCGACGACGATCAACGCGGCAATGAAAGCAGCGGCGGTGACGGCGCTTGCGGCACTCGCCGAAAGCGAGGCGTCGGATGTCGTGCTCGCGGCCTATAGTGCCGAGACGTTCGTGTTTGGGCCGGAGTACATCCTGCCGAAGCCGTTCGATCCGCGCCTGATCATCGAGATTGCGCCGGCCGTCGCGAAAGCCGCGATGGAGTCCGGTGTCGCAACGCGCCCGATCGAGGACTTCGACGCTTATCGCGAAAAGCTCAGCGGTTTCGTGTTCCGCTCGGGCTTCCTCATGAAGCCGATCATGGATGCGGCGAAGCGCGCTTCGGTTGAGACGAAGAAGCGTCTCGTGTTCGCCGAGGGCGACCATCCCTATGTGCTGCAGGCGGCGCAGCAGCTCGTTGCAGAAGGCATCGCGCATCCGATCCTGATCGGCCGTCGGGACGACATCAAGCGGATGCTGCCGCATCTTGGCCTGCGCATGAAGATCGGCACCGACGTCGACATCATCGATCCGGAAACCGATCCGCGCATGCCGGAACTGGCGGAGGAGTACCATCGGCTCGTCGAGCGGCGGGGCGTTTCGCCATCGCATGCGCAACGCGTCGTGCGCAACGGATCGACGGTGCTGGCGGGTCTGATGCTCCGGCGCGGCGATGCCGACGCGATGATCTGTGGTGCAGTCGGGCGCTACCTGACCCAGCTCCGTCACGTCTCCGAGGTGGTCGGATTGAAGCCCGGCGCGCGCGGTTTCGCGACGCTGTCGGCGATGATCCTGCCGTCGGGGCCGTTGTTCATGACGGACACGTATGTGTCCTACGATCCCTCGGCCGAGCAGCTTGCGGAGACGACGCTGCTTGCTGCTGCGGAGGTGCGCCGCTTCGGCCTCGAGCCCAAGGTGGCGCTGCTCTCGCACTCCAATTTCGGCACCGAGAATACGGCGTCGGCGCGCAAGATGCGTGATGTGCTGGCGCTTGTGCGGGAATGGGAGCCTGATCTCCAGGTCGACGGTGAGATGCACGCCGACGCCGCGCTCTCCTCCTTCATCCGCGAGGAGATTTTCCCGCACTCGGCGCTTAAGGGCGCGGCGAACCTGCTGGTGATGCCGAGCCTCGACGCGGCTAACATCGCCTTCAACCTGCTGAAGGTGGTTTCGGGCAGCGTTGCGGTGGGGCCGATCCTGCTCGGCGCTGCGCGGCCGGCGCACATCGTTACGCCGTCGATCACTGTGCGCGGCCTGCTCAACATGTCGACGATTGCGGTCATCGATGCAGTGCGACGTGGTCCGGGCTAGTATTGCCGCGCGTCCGCCGAAAAAATAAAGGGAATGAAAATATGCTGCTCGATGAGAGGATCGCGATCGTAACCGGCGCGGCGCAGGGCATCGGTCGCGCGTGCGCGATACGGCTCGCGCAGGAGGGCGCAAAAGTCGTCGTTGCGGATGTCAATGACGACGACGGCAAGAAAGTCGTGGCTGCGATCCAGAAGTCCGGTGGCGCGGCGCAGTTCGTCGATTGCGACATCTCGGAAAAACTCGACGTCCACAACCTCATCGCCAAGACGCTGGAGGTGCATGGCCGCATCGATGTGCTCGTCAACAACGCGGGCGTGGTCGACGACGTGCCGTTTCTCGATCTCACCGAGGACGAGTACGACCGCGTCCTGCGCACCAATCTCAAGGGCGCGTTCCTGGCGGGGCAAGCGGTGGCGCGCCAGATGGTCAAGCAGGGCCGTCGCGACACGAGCGGCGGCGCCGGCGCCATCGTCAACATGAGTTCGATCAACGCCGTCTTCGCGCTCCCCGATCATGTCGCCTACTCGATCTCGAAGGGCGGCCTCGCGCAGCTCACAAAGGCGATGGCGATCGCGCTGGCGCCGCATGGCGTGCGCGTCAATGCTGTCGGCCCAGGCACCATCGAGACGCCACTGCTCGCGGGTGTCGTCAAGGACGAGGCGTTTCGCAAGAAGGTGCTCTCGCGCACGCCGCTCGGCCGGATCGGGCAGCCGGAAGAAATCGCCGCGATCGTCGCCTGGCTCGCCAGCGACCAGGCAAGTTACGTCACCGGCACCACCGTCTACGCCGACGGCGGCCGCCTGCCCCTCAATTATGTGATGCCAGACTCAGAGTAGCGCGAAGGATCGTTAAGTGCAGAACGAGAGTGACATGAAAACCGTCCGCGTCATGGCGGGCCTCGCCGTAGAAGTGGCCGTGAACCGCTGGCTGAAACCGGCGTTCGAGGCCGACACCGGCTTGCGGCTCGACATCGACTGGCGACCGACAGCCGCGATCATGAAGTCGATCGAAAGCGGAGACCGTGCCGACGTCATGATCGGCATCGACAACTCAATGGATATCCTGGTCGAGCGCGGGATCGTGCAGGCCGCGACGCGAGCGATGCTCGCCGACTCCATTCTCGGCGTTGGCGTCAAAGGCGGTGCCCAGCGACCCGATGTGTCGACGGTCGAGGCGTTCAAGCGCACGATGGTCGAGGCGCGCGGCGTTGCCTACTCGAAAGCCGGCGCAAGTGGGATCTACTTCGCAAACCTGATTCAGCGCCTCGGTATCGCCGACGCCGTCAATGCGCGCGCTGTCGTCATCCCGATGGGCTTCACGGCCGAGAAGGTCGCGAGTGGCGAAACGGAATTGGCGATCCAGCAGATCAGCGAATTGATGACGGTGCCCGGCATCGATGTCGTCGGGCCGTTCCCTCCGGAACTCCAGACCGTCACGCGTTTCGACGCCGCGATCTTCACGGATGCGAAGAATGCAGCCGGCGCAGCAGCGCTGATGGCGGCTCTGACGTCACCTGCCGCGGCGAAAGCCTACGCCGATGGCGGTCTCGTCTCGCGCCTCGCGATAAAGGAATAAGTCCATGTCGAGGAAACCTCGCATCGTATTGCTGCATGGGACGCCGGTCGCCGTCGAGCCGATCCAGCGCTCGTTCGCGAACCGCTGGCCCGGCGCGGAGGTCGTCAATCTGCTCGACGACTCGCTGTCGGTCGATCGCGCCAAGGATCCCGACCTCACGGAACGCATGTTCGAGCGTTTCGTCGAGCTCGGCGGCTACGCCCGTCGTATCGGCGCCGACGCGATCCTCGTGACGTGCTCGGCATTCGGGCCGGCCATCGAGCGAATGGCGCGCGACGTCAAGGTGCCGGTGCTCAAGCCGAACGAGGCGATGTTCCGCGCGGCGCTGAAGACCGGACGAAAAATCGGAATGCTCGCGACGTTCGCACCTTCGGTGGTAACGATGACCGAGGAGTTCGACGAGTTCGTCCGGGAAACCGGTGCCGATGCGACGCTCCGAACGATTGTGGTCGACGGCGCGATGGACGCGCTGCGCAAGGGCGACGCTGAGACACACAATAAACTGGTCGCGGCGCGCGCAGGCGAACTTGCCGACTGCGATGCGATCATGCTGGCGCACTTCTCGACGTCGCGGGCGTTGGAGAAAGTCAACGCGGCGACATCGGTGCCTGTGTTGACGGCGCCGGATGCCGCGGTCGATCGCTTGAAGTCGATGCTCCCGGCATAAGCGTCATGTCAGCAGATGCCATGCGACGCCCAGCCCGCCGCAGACCGCGAGCGTCGTCATGATGCCGCGGTGCAAGCCGAACATCAGCACCGCGGCGATGATTGCCAGCACTAAGGCGACTGGGTCGAGGCTCGCCAGTTCCGGCAGATGAAGCCGTAGCGGGCCGTACCAGGCCGCCTCGGATCGCACGAACAAGACGTGCAGGGCGAACCACACAGTCAGATTGAGGATGACGCCGACGACCGCAGCTGTGACGGCGGCCAGGGCTGCACGCAGTCGTGGCTCGGCGTTGATGCGCTCGAGGTAAGGGGCGCCGACGAAGATCCACAGAAAGCACGGCGCGAAGGTTGCCCACAGCGTGACGACGGCACCGAGCGTGCCCATCAGCAACGGCGGTCCGCCGCCGTGACGGTGAGCGGCGAGGAAGCCGACGAACTCTGTGACCAGGATGAGCGGCCCCGGCGTCGTCTCGGCGAGGCCGAGCGCATCGACCATCTCGCCCGGCGTGATCCAGCCGTAGAGCTGCACGGCGTCCTGTGCGACGTACGCGAGGACCGCATACGCGCCGCCGAAAGATACGACGGCGAGTTTCGAGAAGAACCAGCCGATTTGCGTGAGGACGTGCTCGCTGCCGAGCACCATGGCCAGCGCTATCAATGGCAGCAGCCAGATTGCGAGCCAGACCGCGGTCGTGCGCAATGTCGCTGTGAGCATGTCGGAGGGTGTCTCGCGTTTCAGTCTGGCATCGACCCCGACCTCGCGGACTCCGCCGCCTATCACGAAGCCGTAGAGTGCGGCGGCAACCACGATGACCGGAAACGGGACGGCGAAGAAGAAGATCGCGATGAACGCGAGCGCGGCGAGCCATTGGTGAGCGGGCTCTTTCAACCCCCGTCGCGCAATGCGGATCAGCGCTTCGACGACGATGGCGAGTACCGCCGCCTTGACGCCGACCAGCAGCGCTGCGGCGAGCGGCAGCTTGCCGAATGTGGCGTACAGCGCGGACAGCAGTACCATGAGCAGTGCGCCGGGAATGACGAACAGGAGGCCGGCCGCGAGTCCGCCTCGCAAACCGTGCAGCCGCCACCCCACATAAGTCGCAAGCTGCATCGCTTCGGGACCAGGCAGCAGCATGCAGAAGTTGAGCGCCTGGAGGAAACCGCGCTCGTCGATCCACTTGCGCTCGTCGACGAGGACGCGGTGCATGAGCGCAATCTGTCCGGCGGGACCGCCGAACGAGAGGAAGCCGATGCGGGTCCACACCGCAAATGCTTCCGCAAAAGTAGGGTGACGAGCCGACGTTTCACCGCGCGCGTCAGCTTCGAGTTCGGACGACATCGGGCTGATCCTTACGTTTTTTTCCGTGGCGTCGGCCAATTGTGCGTCTCATCGCCGGCGTCACGCGCCCACCGATACATCGCATCGTAGATTGCCATCGCGGCGTCGAGCTGGGCGAGGTCTTCCTTGAACATGCGCGAGTAGCCGAGCGAAACGGCGAGCAGGCCCGCAGCCTCGGGTGCAAGGTCGAGCCGCGCGGTATCGGCGCCGCGCACGATGGCAGCGAGACGCTGCAAGGGGGGCTCGTTCAGGCCGAACTCACTCAGCATGGTATCGAAGGTGCAGAGTTCGCCGCGATGCGACCAGAACACGTCGTCAACGTCGAACGGGGTCGCGCCGAACCGATCGGCGACCGCCATCACCTCCGATGGTGCCACGAAGAGAAAAACCGCTTTCGGATCGACGAAGCGCCGGATCAGCCACGGACACGCGATGCGGTCGATCTTCGGGCGCGCCCGCGTCACCCACACGGTGCGGCCAGCTCCGTCGCGCGGTGGTAGCTTCGATGTATTCACCAGGGGCAGTGCGCTCGCCTGCCAGCCTTCGAAGCCGCCGGCCAACGTCTCGGCCGCGATGCCTTCGTGGCGCAACCACGCGGCGGCGCCCTGACTGAGCTTCATGCCGCGCTGACAGATCACGACCACATTCGAGCCGGCGAAGTCATGCGCCCATGTCGCGGCATCTTGGGCGTTGCGTCGTAGCGATCCGGGAATGAGACGCGGATCCTCGGCGTAATCGCCATCGGTGCGCACGTCGACAATCGTTGGCGCGTTGGCCTGCCCGACGAGGCGGGCGAGCTGAGACACAGAAATTTCGGTTGGAGATGGCATGTGCGTCCTCCCTCAGAGCTGAGGTGATATGGACGCGAACGTTGGGCTTGCGCCTCACGAGGTCGTCGCGGAGAACCCCTTGCCAGCTTCTTGCAGTACCGTGTGCGGGATGTCAACGGGCGCGCCACGGTCATCCCGCAGCGCACACCGACCGGGTTTTGGCAACCTGCTCGCGCTGCTAGTTTATCAGGCAACCGTATGGCGCGCTGCGTCCCATAGGTCTCCGTTCCACTCACGGCGTCCCGCTTCTTTTCACGACCACATCCGCGACGACGCGAGAATCGGAATACCGGAATGAACCCATCCTGGCTTGCCCCCTTCCGCATCAGGAGCTTCCGCTACCAGTGGCCGGCAGATCTCGTCACCGCCTGGGCGCTGGAGATGGAGACCTTGATCCTCGGCTGGTACGTGCTGGTTGAGACCGGTTCGGTCCTGATGCTCACGATCTTTGGCGCCTCGCTGTACTTCGGCACGCTCATCGCGCCCATGCTCGGCGTCGTCGGCGATCGGATCGGCCACCGCACCACATTGGTGGCGATGCGCCTCGCTTACATGGTGCTGGCGGCGTTGCTGATGACGTTCGCGTTCCGCGGCGCGCTGAGCCCCGGCATCGTCATCACCATCGGCATCGTCGCGGGCTTGCTCAAACCATCGGATCTCGCCATCCGCAGCGCGCTGATCGCGAGCACGGTGCCAGGCAACATGCTCACCGGCGCCATGGGGATCGCGCGAACGACGATGGATTCAGCCCGCATTGCAGGTGCGTTGGCAGGCGCAGGTTTGTTTGCGGCGTGGGGCCTGGGCGTTGCTTATATCGCGGTAACGATGCTCTATCTGCTCGGCGTCCTGTTGACGCTTGGAACCGGGGTGCGTCGCGGAGATGCACCTGCTGCGGTGCCCACCCCCGCGTTACCGGACGATGGCATGCCGGCGGCACTGGCGCTGCCGTCGCCGGTCTCGTTCTGGCGCCAGCTCAAGGATGGTCTGGCGTTCGTGTGGTCGCGGCCGGTACTGCGGGCATCGATGTGGCTGGCGCTGCTCGTAAACCTGACGGCGTTTCCGCTGTCCAACGGCCTGCTCCCCTATGTCGCGCGTGAGGTCTATTTGGTCGATGAGAAGGGGCTCGGATACCTCGCCGCCAGCTATGCCAGCGGCGCGTTGATCGGATCGATTCTCTTTTCCCGATACGCGCTCGGCGCACCGCTTGCGCGCGTCATGCTGGCGTCGTCGGCGGGCTGGTATCTGGCACTGCTGCTGTTTGCGCAGATGATTTCGATCATCGGCGGCATGGCGTTCCTTTTTCTCGCCGGCCTTCTGCAGAGTTTCAGCATGATCGCGGTCGCGGTGCTGATCCTGCGCATCACGACCGCCGAACTGCGTGGCCGCGTCATGGGCGTCCGCATCCTCGCCATCTATACCCTGCCGTTCGGGTTGCTCGCGGCGGGCTGGCTGATCCAGCGGATCGGGTTTGCCGCCACGGCATCGACATACGCGCTCTTCGGGCTTGCGATGGTGCTGGTGCTGGCGGTGCGCTTCCATGGCGACCTGTGGCGCGTCGAGGCGCCGGCCAACGCAACGTGAGCTTGCGGCGCCACGTCGAACAGTTTGCCGATCGAGCGGCGTCCGATGCACACTGCGAGTGAGGCCATTATGACACCCATGCTCAACCTCGGCGAGATGCTGGCCACCAACGCGCAGCTCTTTCCCGATCGTATTGGGGCTCGCGATCTCGAGCGCCAGCTTACGTTCCGTCATTGGAACGGGCGTGCGTGTCGCCTCGCAAACGCACTCATAGGTCTCGGTCTCGGCGAGGGCGACCGCGTCGCGGTGCTCGCTTACAACGCGCTCGAATGGGTCGAAATATACGCCGCGACCGCCAAGGCCGGCCTGGTTATGGTGCCGATCAATTTCCGGCTCACCGGGCTCGAGATCCGCTTCATCATCGAGGACAGCGGCGCGTCCGCGCTGATCGTCGAGGATCAGCTTGTCGGCGCAATCGAGGAGATCGGGGCCGATCTGCCGATCGTGCCTCAACGCCGCATTATCTTTGGCGGCGGCAATCTGCCGGCGGGATTTCATGCCTATGAGGCGCTGCTCGCTGCCGCGTCGGATCGCGAGCCCGGCGTCCACATCGACCCTGCCGATCCCTGGGCACAGATGTATACGTCCGGCACGACCGGGCGGCCCAAGGGTGCGATCCGCAGCCACGGCGCCAGCGCGCTACTCTCGCTCATCACCGCGATCGAGTTCAAGCTCGCAGCCCGCGACACGGCGCTCCTCGTCATGCCGATGTGCCACGCCAATTCGCTGTTCTTCTACGGCGCCTTTTCGTACTGCGGCGCCGTAACCGCCATTTACAACCGCAAGAGTGTCGATCCCGAGCATCTGCTGGCGACGCTCGCGACGTCGGGTGCGACGTTCACCTCGCTGGTGCCAACGCACTACATCATGATGCTCGCACTCTCGCCAGCGATCCGCAGCAAGTACGACGTCGATCGCGTGAGCCGGCTGCTCATTTCATCCGCGCCGGCCCGCCACGATACCAAGCTCTCGGTCCTCGACATGTTCCGCAATTCTGGCCTCTATGAAATGTACGGCTCCACCGAAGCCGGTTGGGTGACGATCCTCCATCCCGAGGACCAGCTCACGAAACTCGGCTCGGTCGGCCGCGAGGTTGTCGGCTCTGGTCCCATCAAGCTGCTCGGCCCTGACGGTCGCGAAGTCGCCGACGGCGACGCGGGCGAACTGTTCTCGCGCTCGCCGTGGGCGTTCGACGGCTACTGGAATCTTCCCGACAAAACCGCAGACGCCTTCCGCGGTGACTATTGCACCGTCGGCGATCTCGCGCGACGCGACGCCGACGGCTTCATCCATCTCGTCGACCGCAAGAGCAACATGATCATCTCCGGCGGCGAGAACATCTACCCGTCCGAGGTCGAGACGGCGCTCGGTGCCCATCCGAAGGTCCGCGACGTCGCGATCGTCGGTGCACCCGACGCGAAGTGGGGCGAGCGCGTCCACGCCTTCGTCATCCTCCACGACGGCGAGGCGGCGACAGCGGATGAACTGGCGGACTGGTGCCGCGACCGCATTGCGCCGTTCAAGAGGCCGCGCGGCGTCACCTTCATCGCCGAGGCTGAAATGCCGCGCACCGCAACCGGCAAGATCCTCCATCGCGTGTTGCGGCAGCGGTTGGTGCAGCCGTAGCGCGCCCGCGCCGGTTTATGGCAGATTTTGTCGGCGACTTTGATTATCAGATATAAGAGTTATGCGTGGGCGCCTGCGAATTCAGGCGCTATTCCTGTGCTACCGACGCTCGTCAAATCCAGCCCCTGGGGAACGCACATGAACAAAGCCGTCGCGGAATTCATCGGAACATTCACACTCGTGTTTCTCGGTTGCGGCGCTGCCGTGATCGCCGGCAGCGTCGTTGGCGTCCTCGGCATCGCGTTCGCATTCGGCCTCGCCCTGATCGGCATGGCCTATGGCATCGGCGCGGTCTCCGGCTGCCACATCAATCCCGCCGTCAGCCTCGGTGCCTTGATTGCCGGTCGCATGAGCAGCGGCGACTTCATCCAGTACGTCATCGCGCAGTGCCTCGGCGCCATCGTCGGTGCCGGCGTGCTCTACATGATCGCGTCGGGCAAGATCGCGGGTTACGACGTCGCAAAATCCGGCCTCGGCCAGAACGGCTGGGGGCCTGCGTACCTTGGCGGTTATGGGCTCGGCGCCGCTTTCCTGTTCGAGGTCGTCGCGACGTTCCTCTTTGTTGTCGTGATCCTCGGATCGACGGGTAAAGGCGCGGCAAGCGCCATGGCCGGTCTCGCGATCGGACTGACGCTGGTCGTCATCCACATCGTCGGCATCCAGATCACCGGCGTTTCCGTCAATCCGGCGCGCAGCCTCGGCCCGGCGCTGTTCGCCGGTAGCGGTGCGCTGTCGCAGCTCTGGCTGTTCATCGTCGCCCCGCTGATCGGCGCCGCCGCCGCGGGATTCGTGTTCCAGACGGGCGCGCTCGACGCCGAGAAATGAGGTCGTCGAGTCAGACCCGCCGTTCATTTCTCCCTCTCCCCGCGTTTGCGGGGAGAGGGTCGGGGTGAGGGGCGGCCCCCGGCAATCCCTCAGTCCAGTCCAATTCTGTGCCTCAGCGGGTGCAACGCGGCACGCAGCGCACGCGATTGGAGCACCGTCGCTCGACGTCCCGCAAGACGCCGCCCCTCACCCTAACCCTCTCCCCGTAAGGACGGGGAGAGGGGATTCCTCACCCCGGCTTGATCATGTTTTCCGGACGCACGATGGCGTCGAAGTCGGCTTCGGAAATGCCTTCCTTCAGCGCTTCCTCGCGCAGCGTCGTGCCGTTCTTGTGCGCGGTCTTGGCGATCTTGGCGGCTTTGTCGTAGCCGTACTTCGGCGCCAGCGCGGTCACCAGCATGAGGCTGCGCTCAAGGCCGGCCTTGATGTTGTCCTCGCGCGGCTCGATGCCGACGACGCAGTTGTCGGTGAACGACACCGCCGCGTCCGCCAGCAGCCGCACCGATTGCAGGAAGTTGTACGCCATCACCGGGTTGAACACGTTGAGTTCGAAGTGTCCCGACGCGCCCGCGAAGGTGATCGCGGCGTGATTGCCGAAGATCTGCGTGCACACCATGGTCAGCGCTTCGCACTGCGTCGGGTTGACCTTGCCCGGCATGATCGATGAGCCCGGCTCGTTTTCCGGGAGGTTCAACTCACCGAGGCCGGAGCGTGGACCCGAACCCAGGAAGCGAATATCGTTGGCGATCTTGAACAGCGACGCCGCGACCGTGTTGATTGCGCCGTGGCTCATGACCATTGCGTCGTGCGCGGCGAGTGCCTCGAACTTGTTCGGCGCGGTCGTGAACTTCATCATCGTGATCGAGGCGATGCGCTCGGCGACCATCTCGGCGAATCCGATCGGCGCATTGAGGCCGGTGCCGACGGCGGTGCCGCCCTGCGCCAGCTCCATCAAGGACGGCATCGTCTGCTCGATGCGCATGATGCCGCTGCGCACCTGTTGCGTATAGCCGGAGAACTCCTGGCCAAGCGTGATCGGCGTCGCGTCCTGCGTGTGCGTGCGGCCGATCTTGATGATCTTCTGCCACGCCTGCGCCTTGTCGTTGAGCGCGTTGCCGAGTTTTTGCAATGCCGGCAGCAGTCGGTGGTGGATCTCCTCGGCGCAGGCGATGTGCATGGCCGTCGGGTAGGTGTCGTTCGACGACTGGCTCATGTTGACGTGGTCGTTCGGGTGGACGGGTTTCTTCGACCCCATCTCGCCGCCGAGCATCTCGATCGCGCGGTTCGAGATCACCTCGTTCGCGTTCATGTTCGACTGCGTGCCCGAGCCGGTCTGCCAGACGACGAGCGGGAAATGATCGTCGAGCTTACCCTCGATGACCTCCTGCGCGGCCTTGACGATCGTTTCGCCGATTTTCGCGTCGAGCCGGCCGAGCGCCATGTTGGTCTCGGCGGCAGCCCGCTTGACGATGCCGAGCGCGCGCACGACCGGAGCCGGCTGCTTCTCCCAGCCGATCTTGAAATTGCCGAGCGAGCGCTGCGCCTGCGCGCCCCAGTAGCGGGAGGCGTCGACCTCGATCGGGCCGAAGGTGTCGGTTTCGGTGCGGGTCTTCTTCATCGCGGGCCTCGGTTTCGGCGGAAATGATCGGTTGCCGAAGGCATTAAGCCCGTG
>LNFM01006922.1_pt1 | contig 18245 bp, 15 predicted proteins | sample 596031 | NCBI WGS metagenome assembly LNFM01 (sample SAMN04254537, study PRJNA301005) | activated carbon metagenome | isolation source: dual media filters at the Ann Arbor, Michigan drinking water treatment plant | place: USA: Ann Arbor | reverse complement strand
CGGCGGGAAGCCGCCTGGCTGCCGCCGGGGCCGGGCTTCTACCGGGTTACCGTGCTGGATGCGGATGGGGTGGCGGCGGGGGCGGAGTTGCGGGTGCGGTAGGGGGCTTGGCGGGCGCCTATCCTGCCGCACCCCCACAAGCCGCCATCGCCGCCCGCATATGCGCCGGCACCGGCGCCGCAAAGTGCAAAGTCGGCTCCAGCGGCAGGGTCAGCCCGCGCGCCAGCAGATGCAGCCCGCCCGCATCCCCGCCCCCATACATCACATCGCCCAAAATCGGGCAGCCGAGATGCGCGCAATGCACCCGCAGCTGATGCGTCCGCCCGGTCTCCGGCACCAGCTCCAGCCAGGCCAGCCCCGCGCCGCGCCCCAGCACCCGCCAGGCGCTGCGCGCCGGGTCGCCCTTCGGATCGACCTGCATCCGCCAGCCGCGGAGCGCGCTGCTCACCTTGGCCAGCGGCGCCTCCACCACGCCGGAATCCGCCGCCGGGTCGCCGCGCACCACGGCCCAATAGGTCTTGCCGACCTGCCGCGCCGCGAACAGCGCGTTCAGCCGCGCCAGCATCGGCGCGGTGCGGCCGAGCGCCAGGCAGCCGGCGGTGTCCGTATCCAACCGGTGCGCCGGCTGCGGCAGGCGCTTCTTGCCGAGGCGAAGCGCCGGCAGCCAGGCTTCCAGCGTTTCCCCCTGCCGCGCGGAAACGGGCAGGCCGGCCGGCTTGTCCAGCACCAGCAGGTCGGCATCGAGGTGCAGGATGCGGGCCTGCAACCAGGGGGGTAAATTTGGCGGTGCAGCAATCTTCGCTTGGCGAAACCGGCCCTGCGGTGGAACCCTGGTTGGCATGAACGAGCCTGATCTCCGATCGCCTGATCTCCGACCGATGGTCGTCTGCCTCGGCAGTGTCGTCATGGACCACACTTTTCTGGTGCAGGATATCGTGCAGCCGCCGTCCAAGAACCGCGCCACCGGCTACAGCCTGGGCGCGGGGGGGCTGGCGGCCAATGCCTCCGTCGGTGTGGCGCGGCTCGGCGGGCGTTGCATCTTCTGGGGCCGGGTGGGGGATGACCTGAACGGCCCACCCTTGCTGGAGGCGCTGGCCGTGCAGGGGGTCGATGTCTCCCACTGCCATGTGGCGACCGCGGCGCGCACGCCGGTTTCCGCCGTGCTGGTGGACCCGGTGGGGGAGCGCAGCATCTATTCCTATCGCGGTGACAATCTGGGCACGGACCCGCATTGGCTGCCGCTGCATCTGCTGGATACGGCCGGCGCCTTCCTGTGCGACCCGCGCTGGCCGGAAGGCAGCGCCCGCGCGCTGGACTATGCCCGCGCCCGCGGCGTGCCCAGCGTCATCGATGGCGAGAAAAGCGAAACCCGGCTGCTGCTGGACCTGGTGCCGCGCTGCGAACACGCGGTGTTTTCCGAACCCGGCCTGGCCAATTACGCCCCGGGCGCCAGGCCGGTGGAGGGGCTGCGCAAGGCCATTGCCGCGGGCTGCCGCGCCGCCGCGGTGACGCGGGGCGAAAAGGGCACGCTGTGGCTGACCGCCGCGGACCCGGAACCGCGCATCACCCCCGCCTTCCGCGTGCAGGCCACCAACACCACCGGCGCGGGGGATGTCTTCCATGGCGCCTATGCGCTGGCGATCGCGGAACGGCAGAGTGTGGCGGAAGCGATGCGCTTCGCCTCCGCCGCCGGCGGCCTGCGGGCGCGGGATGGTGCGACGCCGACGCGGGCGATGGTGGAGGAATTGTTGCGCGGCTGACACCAGCCTCACGCCACGGTGCACGCCCGCGGCGCCGCGGCGGGGTGGCCGCGCATGGTGGTACTTGCGAGACGCTGCGCTGCTTGTACGTCGGTATGACTGGCTTTGCACAATGAGCGTACTGCTTTTGCGAACCGTGCATGTTTTGGTGTGATATATGTAATTTTATTCTGAACGATGCCGTTTGATGAAGGACGTTATCATTATGACCAATAAAGAAGAAATGATGGGCTTTTTGCAGAGTTGTCGTGTTGACCAAGTTGCTGCGTATGTAAAAGGTGGTCAAAGGTACTCGAATTTGCCACTCGATGTGCTCGAGGAAAAATGGGTGGCTGCGTTTCGCGCAATGGCCGCGAACCCGAGTGATGACGAACTAAGGGCGCATCACACGGAATACGACTGCGAATTCGAGTTGCGCGGCTTAGGTCCGCCTTACGATTTGGTGTCAGAGGAGATGGAAGCCGTTCGCGTTGCCGCAACTGCAGCAATAGAATTTATCATGAAAAACGAACCAGAGCGATTTGATGAAATCAACAAAGAAATAGAAACAGATCTGGCTAAATTCCGCGAAAAAATAAGAAATCGATCCTAGATAGAAGGCCTTCTGCCGAGGATCGATCGCTCGCAAGTATTCGGTAAACGGCAACTATCGCAGGCGGGGGGCGCTGCCCACCGCCCTCATGACGAAAGATCAGCCCCGCGCGATCGCGACCTGCGCCTTGGCCGCCGTCAGCATCAGGCCGCTGTCGTTCATGATGGTCGCCAGGTTGAAGCCGCGCTCGAACATCTGCTTCGTATAGGCGCCGGTCATGGTGTGGATGCCGACCTTCACGCCCGCCGCCTGGGCGGTGTTGCGGATCTTGTCCAGCACGGCGAGGAATTCCGGCTCCTGCCGGTCCTGCAACGGCGCCATGCCGAGCGACAGGCTGAGGTCGGACGGGCCGATATAGATGGCGTCCACGCCGGGCACATTGACGATGGCTTCCAGATTCTCGACCGCCGTCTTGGTCTCGATCATCGGGATCACCAGCACGTCGTCATTCGCCGCATTGGTGTCCGCCGCCGCGCCATAGATGCCGGACCGGATCGGGCCGAAGCTGCGCGTGCCCTTGTTCGGGTAGCGGCAATAGGACACCAGCGCGCGGGCCTCGGCCTCGGTGTTCACCATTGGGCAGATCACGCCCTTGGCCCCACCGTCCAGCACCTTGCCGATGATGCCCGGCTCGTTCCACGGCACGCGGACCATCGGCGTCACGCCATGCGGCTGCATGCCCTGGAAGCAGGCGACCATGGACATGTAGTCCTGCAGGCCATGCTGGATGTCCACCGTCAGGCTGTCCCAGCCCGCCTGGGCCATGACTTCGGCGGTGAAGCCGCTCGGGATGGCGAGCCACCCATTCACCACGGGCTTGCCTGCCGCCCAGGCTGCCTTGACGCCGTTTGCCATTTTATCCGTTCCCCCGCGGGTGGTTGTATGATGACTGGGACGCTAGGCCCGGTCCGGTGGGGCGTCAACGCGCCCCCTGACGCAAAGCGTCACGCGCCCCCAGCCGCTTTGCGGCACGCGCCCCCAACCGCTTTGCGAGGATGCCCCCGCATGGCAGGCTGCGTTCCATGAACAGCATCGCCCCCCGCCCCGTGGACGCCGTCATCGCGGCGGCCAGCGCCTTCCTCGGTGACCGCATCACGGTGAATGCCGCGATCCGGGAACAGCACAGCCATGGCGAGGACAGCTCCACGCCAACCCTGCCGGATGCGGTGGCCTTCGTGGCCACGACGGAGGAGGTGAGCCAGCTTCTGGCGCTGTGCCACCAGCATGGCGTGCCCGTGGTGCCCTTCGGCGCCGGCACCAGCCTGGAGGGCCATGTGAACCCGGTCCGCGCCGGCATCAGCCTGGACCTGTCGCGCATGACGGCGGTGCTGGAGGTGAATGAGCAGGACATGGATTGCCTGCTGGAGCCAGGCGTGACGCGCCAGCAGCTGAACGAATATCTGCGCGACAAGGGCCTGTTCTTCCCGGTGGATCCGGGCAGCCACTGCACCATCGGCGGCATGGTGGCGACGCGCGCCTCCGGCACCAATGCCGTGCGCTACGGCACCATTCGCGAAAACGTGCTGGGGCTGGAAGTGGTGCTGGCGGATGGCCGCGTCATCCAGACCGGCGGCCGCACCCGCAAGGCCGCCAATGGCTACGACCTGACCCGCCTGTTCATCGGCAGCGAGGGCACGCTCGGCGTCGTCACCAAGGTGCGGCTGCGCCTGCATGGCATTCCGGAGGCGATGAGCAGCGCCGTGGTGCAGTTCCCCACGCTGTCCGGCGCGGTGGAAAGCACCATCCAGGTCATGCAGCTCGGCATTCCCGTGGCGCGGATCGAGCTGCTGGACGATGACATGATGGCCGCCTCCATCGCCTTCTCGAAGCTGGAAGGCTTCGCCGTGCTGCCCACGCTGTTCCTGGAATTCCACGGCACAGAGGCGGGCGTGAGGGAACAGGCGGAGCTGGTGGAGGCGATCACCAACGAGCATGGCGGCAGCGGCTTCCGCTGGGAGACCGATCCGGCAGCTCGGGCAAAACTTTGGAAGGCGCGGCACGACAGCTACTGGGCGGGGGTTGCCTGGAAGCCGGGCTACAAGGCGCTGACCACCGATGTCTGCGTGCCGATCTCCCGCCTGGCGGAGGCGCTGGTGGGTGCCAAGCAGGAAGCGACGGCGCTGGGCCACACCACCTGCATCGTCGGCCATGTCGGCGACGGCAATTTCCACCAGATGATCCTCTACAACCCGGCGGATCCGAAGGGTCTGGAGGGCGCGTGGGACATGGATCGGCGCGTGGTGGCGCGCGGGCTGTCGCTGGGCGGCACCTGCTCCGGCGAACACGGCATCGGCCTGGGCAAGCGGGAATTCCTGGAGACGGAACATGGCGCGGAGGCGCTGGCGGTGATGCGCAGCCTGAAGGTGGCGCTGGATCCCAAGGGCATCATGAACCCGGGCAAGATGTTCCGGAACTGAAGGCATGAGTCCCGCCCAGGCCGGGATGGCGCTGCCGATCCTGGTGCTGTGCCTCGGCCATATCTTCTCGAATGCCGTGCGGACGATTCCGGCGGTGGCCGCCGATGTGCTGATGCGGGATCTGGAGCTGGGGGCGGAGGCGCTGGCGCAAATCACCGGCGCCTTCCCGCTGGCCTTCGCCGCGGTGATGATCCCGGTCGGCATCGCACTGGATCGCTTCGGCGTGCAGCGCGTGGCGCTCGGCCTGCTGGTGGTGGCGGGCTGCGGTGCCGTGCTGGGCGCCCTCGCCACCGGGCCGTGGTCCATGCTGCTGGCCCAGATGGTGCTCGGTGCGGGCTGTTCCGGCATGCTGATGTGCCCGATCACCTTCGCCGCGCGCGGCCTTTCCACTTCGCGCTTCGCCGTCTGGTCCGGGCTGATCCAGGCGGTGGGCAATACCGGCATGCTGCTCTCGGCCAGCCCGCTCGCCTTGCTGATCGAGGCGGTGGATTGGCGCGCCGGCTTCTGGGCCTGCGCCGGCATCGCGGCGCTCGCCTTGCCGCTGGTGGCGCTGCTGGTGCCGCGCGACCGGCCGGCGCCGCAGCCGCCGCGCAGCCTGGCCGCGGATGTGCGGGATGTGGCGCGCATGGCCGCCCAGCCGGCGCTGCGCGGCGTGATGGTCTTCGTCTTTGCCTCCTTCGCCGCGGTGCTGGGCCTGCGCGGGCTGTGGGGCGGGCCGTGGCTGATGGAGGGCAAGGGGCTGGACCGAGTCGCCGCCGGCCATGTGCTGCTGGCCTGCACCGTGGCGCTGACCATCGGCCCGTTGCTGGCCGGCCTGGTGCTGCGCCGCATCGGCCATGCCCGCGCGCTGCTGGCGGGCAGCCACATGCTTTGTGCCGGCTTCATCCTGCTGATCATCGGCGGTGGGCCGGGCGGCTGGCTGGCGGAGGCGCTGGGCCGGCCGATGCTGCCGGTGGCCTGGGATGCGGCGCTGCTGGTGGCCTTCGGCGCCGTGATTTCCTTCCAGGTGCTGGCCTTCTCCATCGTCCGCTCGGCGGTGCCGCCGGAACAGGCAGGCCGGGCGCTGTCGGCGGCCAATCTGTTCTTCTTCTCCGGCGCGGCGGTGTTCCAGGCGTTGTCGGGGGCCATGGCAGGCTGGGGCGGGCCCGCCGCGGCGCTGGCCACCTTCGCCGTCGGGCTTGTCGTCTGTTCGCTCGGCTTCCTGGCGCTGCGGCCGCGCTGACACCTGGCCGCTGGCATCTGCGTTGCCCGGGGTAGGGTGCCGCCGCGGCCATTGCTGCGTTAGGATGCGCGGGCAGGAGGATTGCCGATGCTGCGCAGCATTCTGGTCGCTTTGGATGACACGCCCGGCGCCAAGGCGGCACGCGATGCCGCCATCGGGCTGTCCCGCCGCACCGCCGCGGTGCTGACCGCGGCGGTGGTGCTGGACCGGCCGCATACCGAATCCGAGCATGAATTCGTCCCGCTCGGCGGTGGCGCCTTCAAGGCCCGGCGCGACGCCGCGCGGGTGAAGCGGGCGCAGGAGGATGCGCGGCTTGCGCTGGCCGAATGCGCTGCCGCCGCCGCCGGCCACCCCTATGCGGAACTGCATCTGGAGGATGCGCCGGAGCCCGCCTTGCTGCGCGCCGGTGCGACGCATGACCTGCTGGTGATCGGCCGTGACAGCACGCTGGGCCTGGAGGCTGTGGAGGATGGCGTGGCCCCGGTGATCGAGCGCCTGCTGCTGGACGGCGCCCGCCCGCTGCTGGTGATTCCGCCGGAGCCTGCGGTTGCGGAAGGCCCGGTGCTGGTGGGCTATGATGCCTCCATCCCCGCCATGGCCGCGCTGCAATTATTCGCGCTGCTCGGCCTGGCCGAAGGCGCGCCGGTGCGCGTCGCCTCCGCCGCCGAGACGCGGGAGGCAGCGCTGGCCATGGCGGAGGAGGGCTGCACCTATCTCCGCCGGCATGGGCTGGATGCGACCCCGCTCGCCCTGGTCGGCGGCCGCCCGGCGGATCTGCTGCTGGCGGAGGCGGAAGGACTGGCCGCGCGACTGCTGGTGGTGGGATCCTTCGAGGAGAGCGGCCTGCGCCGCCTGTTCACCGGCAGCGCCACCCACACCCTGCTGCAACGCGCCCGCTGCCCCGTCTTCATCCATCATTGATGCCCTCAGGCGCCGGGCGGCCGCTCCGCGGCCTTGGCTGCGCGGCATAGGCCGCGGCGGCCGTTCGGCCGCTCGCCCGCCTTTGGCGGGCGCAGGTTGCGCTGCGCCTTCCTTGCCATGCCCTCAGCGGCCTTCGAGCTGGACCAGCGCCTGTGTGATATTGCGCCGCGCCTGCTTCTCACGCTCCAGCCAGAAGCGGTCCGTGTGAAAGATGCGGTCGCGCCACAGCAGCATCTGCAAGGCCGCGATGCGGCCGGCGCGGTAGCGATCCTCCGGCAGATGCGCGTATTCGCGGCGGTTCGCTGCCTCATAGGCCGCGAAGCGCGCCGGCGGCTCGCCCAGCACCGCATTGTCCAGGTCGAGTAGCAGGGACGCATCGGCGCGCAGGCCGGGGTCTTCCGTCTCCGGCGCTTCCTGGCGCAGCACGGCATGGATCAGCGCCTCCGCCCGCGTCAGCATGTGGCGCGGCAAGGCGCGGCCCAGGTGGCGGTGCATCACGCGGATGCTCTCGGCCTCCGCCGTCGGATTGGCGCGGTCGAAGATGGCGGTGTGGAACAGGATGGCCAGGATGAAGGCCGGCTTGTCCGCCAGCGCATGCGAGACCTCCTCCGCCATGGCCAGCATGGCGGAGATGCGCGCCCAGTCATGATGCGCGCGATGCGGTTCCGCGTGGCGGTGCTGAAGGTCTGCGAAGATGGCCGGGGTCACGCAGCCTTTCCTTGCAGCGAGATCGCTCCGTTCGGACGGGTGTCGCTGTAGCCGAAACCTCCATCCCTGCCAATGCGACTGTCATTGCGAGTCGCCGCTTAACTTGCTGCGGTCGCGCACCGTGATCAATGCGGTGACAGCCTTGCCAGCCAGCCAGCCGGCAACGGCGCCGGACGCTAGCTTGATGCCATTGCGCCAAAAAAACCCCGCTTCACGACTTAGGGTGCGAAGCACAGCCTTGGTGCGCGCGGTGAGAGCGGGGCGCAGCAGTGCGGGTTCGAAGCAGCCCTTCGGCCAGTGCGGCTGGCGGACCTTGTCACCGACGGCCTTGTCGCAGCTTGCCTTCTCGGCCGGTGTCTTGTCCGTCGCCGGCTTGCACGGCTTGGGATCGCGGAGTTCAACCTTCAGCCAGACCAATGGCACCTTCCCCGCAGCATGACAGAGTCCGTGGCTCGTCATGACGTGTTTCGCCAACTCCGTGGCGCTGCCGGTCGTCGGGTCCAGCGCCCAATGCGCGACCACGGGATTACAGAGCGGCACGACGAAATGCCGCTGGAGGAAGCTGCGGCAGTTGTGCCGCCCGAGAAGATAGTCGTGTGTACGGAAATCCTTGTGGAAGAAGCCGAAGAAGCCACCGAGGCTCGCGCCCGCCAGGGCCGGGGCGCCGGCTGGACGGCCCTTGCCGTCCACGCTGGGTTCGATGAGCTGGCGGCTGAAGCTGCCATCGCGCGCGGCCAGCATCAGATCCACCGGGCGGTAGCGCGCCTGGGATTTCCAGGCCCCGACCAGCGCGCCCGCCAGCGCCAGCAGACCGGCGCCGGGATTGATCTTGCTGCTGGCCGGGGGGTCCGGGAAGGGGTCGATCATGATCATGCTATGCTTGGCGAGCGCCGGATCGCGTTCCAGCCGTCCTCCATGGTGCAGCAGCAAGGCCTCCCGGCATAGTTCGATCGGCTCGTTGTTGATGATGCCGCCATCAACGCAGCACATATTGGGATCGGGCGGGTCCGGCCAATTGGGGTGCAACCGCTCCCACTTGCCTGCATCCGGGTTCGATACATCGCCGTTCGGAACGAAGACCCAGCGCTTCGGGCGCTGTTCCTGTGGTCTGGACAGGGTTTGGGCGGGCAGGGCGATCGGGAAGGCGCCGGAAGCGATGGCCGCACTGCCGAGATGGTCCCAGTCCGCGCAGAATGCCGAGACGTCCGACGGAAGTGTCAGGTAGCGCTTTCTCGGCGTGCACGCATCGGCTGGGTCTGCTTTGACCTCACGTGGTACGGCGATGAAATCCAGCACCTCGCCATGGTCCGTCATGCCGCCGGCCAACGGGCCCGTGTTCCCGGTCAGGTTCTTGCCGAACCGCAATTCGAACGGCGTTCCGGTAAGGTTGCCGACCGTGATGCGGACGCGCAGATCCTCCAGCCATTTCCGCTGCTTGCCTTGCGCCGGTGGCATGAACTGCGAAGGATCCGGTGCCTGGTCCTTCGACGCCGATCCGGGTGACAGAATCTGCCGCATGACGTCCCGCAGCCAGGCCCCGTTCAGCAAGGAGGGAACCTTGCCTTCCTGCAAATCGTCGGTCGCCAGCAGCCGCGTGACATCCGGCTGATCGATCCAGGCCCAGGCAAAGGGATTCGCGTTGCGGATGAGGGCGTTTTCGATGTCCCCGTAGCTGGGATGCGGAAAATCCCGCTGCGCCCAGGCGGCAAGGATCGCGGCATTCATCGCCCCTGCGGAGGCGCCGACCATGGCGCGCACGGCCACACGATGCGTCGGCACGTTCGGATCGGATCCGGCTTGCGCGGCCTCGAAGGAGTCCATCGCCTCGACCAGGAAATCGAGCACGCCAGCGGTATAGGCACCGGCAGAGACAGCGCCGGCCGCGATCAGCCCGATCTCGAAAACCGGCGGCCCATTCCCGGATGCGGCCGCCTCTGCACATGTTTCCTCTGCCACGTCCATCTCCCGCCCTGCGCGAGCAAGCTAGCGCAGGGCGATTTCAGAACGTAAACGGATTTGTTACGCTTTGCTCGAAGCTCGTCAGGCGCTTTCGTACAGCCGCGTCAGGCTGAATTCGCGGTGGCCGAGCAGTTCCGCCGCCGTCAGCTCGCCATCCGCCGTGCGCAGGATGCAATCCAGCAGCGCCTCCCCGGCCTCGTCCATGTTCATCTGCTTCTGCAGCAGGCCGGTCACATCCACGTCGATGTGTTCGGACATGGTGCGCTGGGTGCGCGGATTGGCGGTGAGCTTGATCACCGGCAGGATCGGGTTGCCGATGACATTGCCCTGGCCGGTCGGGAAGGTGTGCACCGCGAAGCCGGAGGCAGCGCAGAGCGTCACCATCTCCGCCGCCGCGGAGGATGAATCCATGAACCACAGCCCGGCATGCGTCGGCACCTCGGCCTTGTCCAGCACACCATCGACCGTGCACTTCTTGCCGATCTTGGTGATGTTGCCGAGGGCCTTTTCCTCGATGGTGGTCAGCCCACCCTCGATATTGCCCTTGGTCGGCTGGCTGTCCGACAGGTCGCTCGTCTTGTTAACTTCCACAACGCGCTGGTAGCGGTCGAACATCGCCTGGAATTGCGCGCGGATCTCGGGCGTCTTGCAGCGCGCGGCAACCAGATGCTCGCCACCGGTCAGCTCCGTGGTTTCGCCGAAGACCAGCGTGTTGCCGTTGGCCCAGAGCTTGTCATAGGAATTGCCGACGGTGGGGCAGGAAGCGAGGCCGGAGGTGGTGTCGCTCTCGCCGCATTTCGTCGAAACCCAAAGCTCCACCAGCGGCGCCTTGGTCTTCTTCAGCCTGGAGGCATGCTTCACCAGGCGGTAGGCGGCGCGGGATGCGCTGGCGATGGTGTTGATGTCGCCATTCTGCTCGATGGCGAAACCCTCCACCGGCTTGCCCGACTTGGCGATGCCCTCGACGATCTTGCCGGTCCAGCCCGGCTCGATGCCGATGACGATGACGCCCGCGACATTCGGGTTGGTGCCGGTGCCGATCAGCGTCCGGAAATGCAGTTCCAGGTCGGCGCCGAATTGCAGGCGGCCATAGGCGTGCGGAATCGCCAGCGCGCCCTTGATGTTGTGCGCCACCGCCTCGGCGGCCGCATTCGAAAGATCGTCCACCGGCAGGATGATGACGTGGTTGCGCACGCCCATCCGGCCATTCTCGCGCCGCCAGCCTTCGAAGCTGGCTTCTCTCAGGTTCAGGCCCATCGGATGCGTTCCCTTACCAGCGCTTGGTCTTGACGTTGTGTACGTGCAAATGCTCGCCGGCGCCGATATCGGCCACCGCGCGGCCGATATCCGTGCCGTACTTCATGATGGTGTCGCCCTTGCCGATGGCGCGGATCGCCAGCTTGTGGCCGATGGGGATGTCCGACTTCGCGTCGAACTCCATCATCTTGTCCTGGTCCATGATCCAGCCATTCAGCTTGGTGCCGGCCTTCAGGCCTTCCACCACCACCACGCCCACGCTGTCGCCTTCATCATGGACGACGAAATGGATTTGCATCGCTCCCCCCGGTAAGCCTTGGAGCGCGCACCCTAGGCTTGCCGCCCGCCCCCTTCAACCGCCCCCCACAACGTGCCATTCAGTTGGGCGGAAACACGGAAGATGGGGGCTGCCACCATGGCGGGTGTCTATTGGTATGCCGGGGTCTGGACCACCGAGGAGCCGAAGGTGCTCGGCCCGATGGACCACGCCTTCTGGCTCGGCAGCGTGATCTTCGATGGCGGCCGGTCCTTCGCCGGCGTGGCGCCGGACCTCGACCTGCATTGCGCGCGGGCCGTGCGATCGGCGCAGACCATGCTGATGAAGCCGACCAAGACAGCCGCCGAGATCGAGGCGCTGTGCCGGGAGGGCATCCGCCGCATGGGGCCGGAGGCGGAACTGTATATCCGCCCGATGTTCTTCGTCCGCCGCGGCCTGGGCGCCGCGCGGCCGGATCCGGACAGCACCGATTTCATCCTGGCGATCTACGACAGCCCGCTGCCCGAATACAAAGGCTTCTCCGCCTGCCTGGCGCCGCAGCGCCGCCCGGCGCCGGACCAGGCGCCCACCGATGCCAAGGCCGCCTGCCTGTACCCCAACGGCTCCCGCGCCGCCGCCTTCGCCCATGACAAGGGTTTCGAGGCCGCGGTGGTCTGCGACCCGATCGGCCATGTCGCGGAATTCGCCCATGCCAACCTGATGTTCGCCAAGGATGGCAAGGTGATCACCCCGGCGCTGAACGGCACCTTCCTGGCCGGCATCACCCGCGGCCGCGTCATCGCCCTGCTGCGGGACGCCGGCGTGGTGGTGGAGGAACGCGCCGTGAAGCCGGAGGAGCTGGAGACGGCGGACGAGATCTTCTCCACCGGCAATTACGGCAAGGTGCTGCCCTGCTCGAACTGGCAGGGCCGCCACATGCAGCCCGGGCCGCTGTGCCAGAAGGCGCGCACGCTGTATTTCGACTGGGCCGAGGCCACCTGGCGCATCCTGCCCAAGGTCGCGGCGTAGTCTTCCCTCTCCCTACAACGCGGGGGGTTGCGGCGTTGCCGCAACGCCGAAGTCCGGTGGCCGCGGAGCGGCCGGGTGGGGGCACTACCCCCGTAGACGCACCCGCAGCCCGGGGGGTGATCCGGCGCTGGCATCCTCCAGCGTCACCGCCAGCCCGTGCAGCTCCGCCACCGCCGCCACCAGCGCCAGGCCGAGCCCCGCGCCCTGGGTGCTGCGGGCGGCGTCCAGCCGGTGGAAGCGGCGGAAGACCAGGGCCTTTTCCGAATCCGGGATGCCGGGCCCGTCATCCGTCACGGTGATCTCCGGGGCCCGATCGGAACCGGGCCGCAGCGCCAGAACCACGCGCCCCCCCGCCCGCCCATGGCGGATCGCATTCTCCACCAGGTTCGCCAGCATCTGCGTCAGCAGCTCCCGGTCACCCTGGATGGTGACACCGGGGGCGAGGTCGGTCTCCAGCGCCTGGCCGCGCTCGGCTGCCGCGCTCGTATACAGCTCCGCCACCGTTTCCATCACCGCGGTCAGGTCCACCGTGGCGAAGGCCGCGCGGCGGGCGCCGCTTTCGATCTGGGCGATGCGCAGCAGGGCGGCGAAAATCTCCAGGATGCGGTCGCATTCGGCCACCGCCGCCTCCGCCGCCGGCCCCTCCAGCGATTCCAGGCGTTGGCGCAGCCGGGTCAGGGGCGTGCGCAGGTCATGCGCGATGTCGTCCGTCACCTGGCGCAGCGCCGCCATGGTGCCTTGCAGCCGGTCCAGCGTGGCATTCACGCGGCGCGCCAGCCGGTCGAATTCATCGCCGCCCGGGCGCGCGGCCAGCCGGGTGCCGAGCTGGCCCTGCTCCACCTCCGCCAGGGCGCGTTCCATCTTCGCCGCGCGCCGCACCACGCTGCGCCCCACCACCAGCCCGCCGGCCAGCGCCAGCAGCAGCGCCGCGCCGCCGACCCAGCCGGCCGCGCCCAGCAATTGCGCCTCCAGCTCCCGCACCGGGGCCAGGTCGCGGCCGACCAGCAGGAAGTAGCCGGCGGGCAGCGGCCGGCCGAGCGCCAGCAGCACGCTGTCCTCGGTTGCGGCATCCAGCGCCATGGTCGCCCAGCCCGGATTGCGCGGCGCCATGGCCAGGTTGCCCGCGATCCGCCCGCCATCGGGGCCGGAGAGCAGGAAATACTGCGTGCCGCTGCGATCGGCGGCGATCCGCGCCTCGATCGACAGGGCGATGGCGCTTGGCCCGCCCAGCCGGCCCGCATTCAGCAGCACGCCGGCGTCGCGTTCGATTTCCGCCTGGATCTGCTGGCCGGCGAAGCGGGAAGACGCCCAGAAGCCGATGCCGGCCAGCAGCACGGTGCCCAGCAGCGTCAGCGCCAGATGCAGCAGGGTGATGCGGAAGCCGGTGGTGGCCCACCAGCGCGTCGGCCGTTCTTCAGGCATCGGGTGCCCGCGCGACATAGCCGGCCCCGCGCAGCGTGTGGATCAGGCTCGGCTCCCCCAGCTTGGCGCGCAGCCGGCTGATATGCGTCTCCACCACGCTGGTGCGCGGGTCGAAATGAATATCCCAGACCTGTTCCAGCAGCATGTTGCGGGTCACCACCCGACCGGCCTGGCGCAGCAGCACCTCCAGCAGGCGGAATTCGCGGGGTTGCAGGTCGATCCGCTGGCCGGCGCGCGTCACGCTGCGGCGCAGCAGGTCCATTTCCAGATCGGCCACGCGCAGCAGGCTGGGCTCCGCATTCAGCGGCGGGCGGCGGCCCAGCGCATGCACCCGGGCCAGCAGTTCGGAGAAGGCAAAGGGTTTCGCCAGGTAGTCATCGGCCCCGGCATCCAGCCCCTCCACCCGATCCCCCAGCCCGGCGCGGGCGGTCAGCATCAGGGCGGGGGTGGCGACCCCGGCGGCCCGCAGCGCGCGCACCAGGCCGAGGCCGTCCAGGCTGGGCAGCATGCGGTCCACCACCAGCAGGTCGTAGCCGCCGCCGATCGCCTCCATCAGCCCGGCGCGGCCATCCGGCACATGGTTCACCAGATGCCCCGCGCCGGTCAGGCCGCGCGCGATCTCGGCCGCCGTGCCGGCATCATCCTCCACCAGCAGGATCCGCAACGGGCGTGCTCCTCCGACCTTACCAATCCGTAGCCCAGCCGCGAGGCGGGTGTGAGCCAGGCCCCCAAGATGCCCAACACCGGAGATGTCCAACACGGGCCGATCCCGCATCGCAGAGGACCACGCCATGAGCAACACCCCGAAGACCACCCCGCGCAGCCGGAAGCTGCTGGCCGCCGGGCTGCTGTCGCTGGCACTCGGCACCAGCGCGCTGACCGTGCTGCCCTTCACCGGCCAGGCGCAGACCGCGCCGGGCCAGCCGGACTCCGCCATCACCCTGCCGCGCCAGGCCGGCCCGGTGGGCTTCGGCGACCTCGCCGCCCGCGTCGCCCCCGCCGTGGTGCGCGTGACCGTGACCGGGGAGGCACCGGCCGCGGCAGCCGCGGAGCTTCCGCCGGAGCTGCGCGGCACGCCGCTGGAGCCCTTCTTCCGCCAGTTCCAGCAGCGCCAGCGCCCCGGTCAGCCAGGTTCGGGCCAGCCGCAGGCGCCCCAAGGCCGCGCCCGCATGGGCCAGGGCAGCGGCTTCATCATCGATGCCGCCGGCTACATCGTGACCAACAACCATGTGGTCGGCGATGCCGCCAGCGTGCGCGTGGAACTGGCCGATGGCCGCGACCTGCCGGCCCGCGTGGTCGGGCGCGACCAGCAGACCGACCTGGCGCTGCTGAAGGTGGAGGCCGGCAGCCCGCTGCCCACCGTCGCCTGGGGCGACAGCGACGCGACGCGCATCGGCGACTGGGTGGTGGCCATGGGCAACCCCTTCGGCCTCGGCGGGTCGGTGACCGCCGGCATCGTCTCCGCCCGTGGCCGGCAGATCGGCGCCGGGCCGTATGACGACTTCATCCAGACCGATGCGCCGATCAACCCCGGCAATTCGGGCGGCCCGCTGTTCAACGGAAATGGGGAGGTGGTGGGCATCAACACCGCCATCTATGCGCCGGGCGGCGGCAATGTCGGCATCGGCTTCGCCGTGCCGTCCCGCATGGCGCGGCACGTGATCGCCGATCTGCAACGCGACGGCGTGGTGGCGCGCGGCTGGCTCGGCGTTTCCATGCAGCCGATCGACACGGAGCTTGCGGCCGCGCTCGGCCTGCCGAACCAGCAGGGCGCGCTGGTGGCCGGGGTGGAGCCGGAAAGCCCCGCCGCCCGCGCCGGGCTGCGGGCCGGCGATGTGGTGGCGGGCCTCAACGGCCGGGCCATCGCGACCCCGCGCGAATTGGCGCTGGCGGTGGCGGAGCTGGAGCCGGAAAGCCGCGCCACCCTGACGCTGCTGCGCGACGGGGAGCGCCGGGACCAGGCGGTGACCATCGGCCTGCGGGCGCAGCCACAGCAGCAGGCCCAGGCGCAGCCGGAGGCCGAGCGCCCCGGCGCGCTGGGCCTGCGCCTGGCGCCCAGCCAGGGCCTCGGCCCGCACAGCAAGCGCCAGGGTGAAGCCGCGGCGCAGGGCGTGCAGGTGGCCGGCGTCGATCCCGGCAGCGTCGCCGCCACCCGCGGCGTGCGCCCCGGCGACATCATCCTGCGCGCCGGCGGGCGGGAGGTGCACAGCCCGCGCGACGTGACGGAAGCCGTGGCCGCAGCGCGGCGGGAGGGGCGGCCGGCCATCGCGCTGCAACTCTCCCGCGACTCGGGCAATGCCTTCGTGGCCCTGCCGCTCGGCGGCCAGGGCTGAAGCAAGGCCGCCGGGTGGGCTGTCAGCCGCCCGGCGGCACGCTACCCTGCCCGACGGAACGGGCAGGACAGAACGATGACGGCGACCGAACGGCGGCAGGCATTCCGCGCAGTGCTATCCGGCACTGGCTGCGTCCATCCGGCCAGCGTCTTCGATGCCATCTCCGGCCGCATCGCCGCCGAACTGGGCTTCGAGACGGCGATCCTCGGCGGCTCCGTCGCCTCGCTGGCCGTGCTGGGCGCGCCGGACCACATCATCCTGACGCTGACCGAATTCGCCGAGCTGATCCGCCGCATCACCCGCGCCGGGGCGCCGCCGCTGCTGGTCGATGCCGACCATGGCTATGGCAATGCGCTGTCCGTGATGCGGACGGTGGAGGAGCTGGAGGCCGCCGGCGTCGCGGCCCTGACCATCGAGGATACGCTGCTGCCGCGCCCCTATGGCCCGGACAGGCCCGCGCTGCTGCCGCTGGAGGAAGGGCTGGGCAAGATCCGCGCGGCGCTGGCCGCCCGCAGCGACCCGTCGCTGGTGATTGTCGCCCGCACCTCCGCCCTGTCCGTGACCGGCACGGCGGATGCGGTGGCGCGCGCCCGCGCTTATGCCGAGGCCGGCGCCGACGGCATCTTCATCACCGGCCTGACCGACCTCGCCCAGCTCGATGCGCTGCGGGAGGCGACGGGGCTGCCGATCCTGGTCGGCAATGCCAAGGCGGGGCTGGGCGGCGCGGCGGCCTTCGCGGCGCATGGCGGGCGAGTGGCCTTGCAGGGCCACGCCACCTTCCCGGCGGCGATGCAGGCGGTGCATGACACGCTGAAGGCGCTGCGCGAGGGCACCGCGCCGAAGGATATTCCCGGGCTGCCGGATGCGGCGGCGACCCGGCGCTGGCAGCGTGATGACCAGTACGACGCGGCCATCCGGGACTTCCTGGGCGGCTGAGGGTCAGAGCGGGATGCGTTGAGCTTCGCTCGCCGCATCCCGCTCTGGCTTTTGCTGATCGCGGGATTCAGCGTTTTCGGCGATTCCGCCTCAACGCATCCCGCTCTAATCCTCCTCGCCGTAGGGATTTTCCGTCCCCCGCAGATGCAGCCGGATCGGCACGCCGGGCATGTCGAACTTCTCCCGGAAGCTGTTGACCAGGTAGCGGCGGTAATCCTCGGGCAGCTGTTCGGCGCGGGTGCCGAAGACGGTGATGGTGGGCGGGCGGGCCTTGGGCATGGTGGCGTAGCGCAGCTTGATGCGCTTGCCCTCCACCAGCGGGGGCTGGTGGCGTTCCTTCATCGTCTCGAACCAGCGGTTCAGTTCGCCGGTCGGCACGCGGCGGTTCCACAGATCATAGACGGTGCGGACCGTCGGCATCAGTTTTTCCAGGCCCCGGCCGTTGGCGGCGGATAGCGGCACGACCGAAATCCCCTTCATCTGGGCGAAGCTGCTCAGCAGCGTGTCTTCCAGCTTGCGGCGGGTGGCCGTGCGGTCTTCGACCGCGTCCCACTTGTTGAAGGCGATCACCAGGGCGCGGCCCTCGCGTTCCGCCAGCCGGCCGATGCGGAGGTCCTGCTCATCCATGCCCTGGATGGCGTCCACCACCAGGATCACCACCTCCGCTTCCTTCAGCGCGGCGATGCTGGCCTCGGTGGACATTTTTTCGAGCAGCTTCTCGATCCGCGCCTTCTTGCGCAGGCCGGCGGTGTCCACCAGGCGGATCGGGCCCTCGGCGTCGCGGAAATCGACGGCAATGGAATCGCGGGTCAGGCCGGGCTCCGGCCCGGTGATCATGCGCTCCTCGCCCACCAGGGCGTTCAGCAGGGTGGATTTGCCGGCATTTGGCCGGCCGAGGATCGCCAGCCGCAGCGGTCGTTCCCGGTCCTCCTTGCCCCGCCGCGGCTCCGCCTGCAGCCGGTCCCGGACCTCGTCATGCAAATTCCCAAAACCGTCGCCATGCTCGGCGGAGACGGCGATGGGGTCGCCGAGGCCGAGTTCATAGGCCTCCATGGCCGATTGCATGCCGAGCCGGCCCTCGGCCTTGTTCGCCACCAGCAGCACTGGGCAGGGGGCCTTGCGCAGCCAATCGGCAAAGGCGCGGTCGGCGGCGGTCAGGCCGGTGCGGACATCGACCACGAACAGCACGAGATCCGCCTGGCGCAGCGCGCCCTCGCTGCTCGCGGTCATCCGCCCGGCCAGCGTATCCGGCGCGGCTTCCTCGAGCCCCGCCGTGTCGATCAGCATCACGGGCACGCCGCCGATCTCGGCTTCCACCTGCTTGCGGTCGCGGGTGACACCGGGGGTGTCGTCCACCAGCGCGATCTTCCGGCCGGCCAGGCGGTTGAACAGCGAGGATTTGCCCACATTGGGCCGGCCGAGGATGGCGACGG
>LNFM01003838.1_pt1 | contig 18246 bp, 16 predicted proteins | sample 596031 | NCBI WGS metagenome assembly LNFM01 (sample SAMN04254537, study PRJNA301005) | activated carbon metagenome | isolation source: dual media filters at the Ann Arbor, Michigan drinking water treatment plant | place: USA: Ann Arbor | reverse complement strand
ATTCGATCGCCCTTCGGCTGACCGTCAGTCGAGCCGCGCGCCGCTGCGGCGGATCACCGGCTCCCAACGTTTGCGTTCATCCGCCATGAAACGCGCGAACTCGCCGGCGCTGCCGGGCGCGGGATGCCAACCGGCAGACTCGATGCGTTTGATCACGTCGGCCTCGCGCAGGATCGTGCCCAACTCCCGGTTCAGGCGCGCGATGACCACGTCTGGCGTACGTGCTGGTGCGACGATGCCGTTCCAGGCGATGGCTTCGAAGCCGGGCAGGCCACTTTCGGCAACCGTGGGCAACTGCGGCATGCCGGGCCAGCGTTCGCGGCTGGTGACCGCCAGCGGACGGATGCGTCCGGCCTGGATCAGCGGCAGCAGTGCGGTGGGATTCGACATCAGCGACTGCACCTGCCCCGCGGCCACCGCCTGAACCGCGGGTGGCGCGCCGTTGTATGGAATGTGGACGATGAACAGTCCCGCCTGAGTCTTCAGCAGCTCCATTGCCAGATGCGAGGCGCTGCCGTTGCCGACCGATGCGTAGTTGACCTGTCCCGGACGGGACCGCACGTAGGCGAGAAACTCGCCGAAGGTCTGGACCGGCATGTCGGCTGAAACGGCAAGGATGTTCGGTGCAGTGCCGACCAGGATCACCGGTGCCAAGTCGCGTAGCGGTTCATACGGCAACGAGCGATACAGCAGCGGTGCAGTCGCCAGGGGGCCGGTGAAGGACAGACCGATCGTGTACCCATCCGCAGCGGCTTTGGCGATCGCATCCGTGCCCATCGTGCCGCCCGCCTGCGGACGGTTGTCGGCCACCACCGGCTGTCCCAGTCGATCCTTGAGGCGCTCGGCGATCAGCCGGCCGAGTACGTCGATCGATGAGCCGGGTGGCGCGGTCAGGATCAGGCGAATGGTGCGCGTCGGGTAATCCGCAGTGTCCTGGGCACCGGCGACGCGCAAGGTCAGGGCGAGGCCGCCCGCGGCGGCCCCCAGGCGGACGATGTCACGGCGCTTCATCGGGGTCCTTGATGCGAGGTCGGGATCGGAGGAACGACCTGCTACTTCATGCAAGCTGCGCGACCTGGTCACCGCCGGACTTCTTGGCGCGGTACAGGGCGGTGTCGGCCGCGTCGAGCAGGCGGTCCGCGGTCTTGCCATCTGCCGGGAACTCGGCCAGGCCGACGGATGCAGACAGTACCTGGCGACGTTCGTCGATGCCGGCTGGACGCCAACTGCGCAGGCGAACCAGGACCCGTTGCAGCACGACGCAGGCGGCTTGCCGGGTGACGCCAGGCAGGGCGGCAACGAACTCATCGCCGCCATAGCGGTAGATCAGTGCTTCGCTGCCGAGCGTTGCGCGCAACTCGTCGGCGGCGAAGGCAATGGCCGCATCGCCGGTGGCATGGCCGTGGCGGTCGTTGATCGGCTTCAAATTGTCGAGATCGAGCATGCAAACTTGCAGCGGTCGTCGGTAGACATCGGCATGGTCGATGGCGGCCGCCAGCTGCTCGTACAGACCGCGACGATTGAGTAGACCGGTGACCGGATCGCGCATGGCATCCTCGCGCGCCCGCTGCAGTTCCTGGCGTTCACGCACATAGCGCAGACGGGCGTCGGCAAACTGTTTTTCCCACTGCGCCGAGGCGGCATGGAAGCGACGGTGCCAGCGATAGGCATGCTGCCACTTGCCGGTCTCCGCATAGACCGCGGCGATCTCGCGCATCGCCTTGCAGCGGTGCGGTACATGCGGCGCCTGCCGCAGCTTCCACAGCGCGGCGTACCAGAAGCGCAGTGCGCTGGCGGCGTCCCCTGCGCGACGCGCGATCTGCCCGTCGCACCAGTCAGCTGCGGCAAGCCCGACCCGGTAGTTGGTTCGCTGCGCATCGGCGCGCAACGTTGCGCTGTAGCTGCGCGCTTCATCGAGGTAGCCGCTAACTACCAGAGACTCGCCGGCCGTGCCTAGCAGATCGCCGGGGTGCCGATTCATGACGAACGCGCGATCGGCTGCCACCGCCTCGTCCATCAAAATGCAGGCTTCGTCGGCACGGCCGCACTGGATCAAGGTGTAGGCGAGATTGAGCCGACACACCGTGGCAAATCCGACCGTCTGTACCAGGTCGGCGCGCGCCAGAGCGTCCCGCAGCGTCGACTCGGCGCCTTGCCAGTCGCCCACGTGAACCAGGACGGCGCCGAGATTGAGCGACAGCATCGCGTGAACACCCGGGTGCTGCTCGGCGATGAAGTCAAACTCGGCGAGAAGGTCGACGAACGACTGATCCTGCCTGCCGCAACCCAAGTAGGCCATGCCGCGCAGGTAGCGCAGGTAGAAGCGGTCGAGCTGCGGCAGGCGGTAAGCCTCGGTCATGGCCGCGTTCAGACGCGCCAGCGCGGCGTCGAAGTCACGGGCAAGCACCGCCAGCAGCGCTGCCAGCGTGCCCGTACGCGCCGTCAGCAGCAAGCGCTCGGCAGCGGTCAGCCCGGACTGCGACAGTGCCGCGTCGGCGCGCTGCAGGCAGGCAATCGCGCCGGGTTGGTCTGCGCTGCGGATCAAGGTGTGTCCGCGGATCACCTCGTAGTACGCGCGACCGAAGACGTCGTCATCCGAAGCGCTAGCGCGCCAGCGATCGATGAGCGCGGTTGCATCGTTGGCGGCATGCAGGATCCGCTGCCAGGCTTGGTCCAGCAGCGCCAACGAGTGCGCGGGCTCCAGGGCCGGATTGACCCGTGATCGATGCGGCGGATGCCGGCTGGCGAGGTCCACTGGTGTGCCGACTATGAGATGGCGCGGCCGAGCAGCAGATACTCCATCAGAGCCTTCTGCACATGCAGCCGATTCTCGGCCTCGTCCCAGACGGCCGACTGCGGACCATCGATCACGTCAGCAGTCACCTCCTCGCCACGATGCGCCGGCAGGCAGTGCATGAACAGGGCATCGGGCTGCGCCGCTTCCATGATCTCTGCATCGACGCACCAGTCTTCGAACGCGGCGAGGCGTGCGGCGTTCTCGGCCTCGAATCCCATGCTGGTCCAGACATCGGTGGTGACGAGATCGGCTCCGCGCGCTGCGTCGAGCGGCGAGTCGAATACCTTCAGGTGCGGGCCAGGCGGGGCAAGCTTCGCGTCCAGAGGGTAGGTGGGCGGCGTCGACACATGCATGGTGAAGCCCAGCAGGCGGGCTGCCTGCAGCCAGGTGTAGGCCATGTTGTTGGCGTCGCCGATCCAGGCCACGGTGCGCCCGGCGACCGAGCCGCGCTGCTCGATGAAGGTGAAGATGTCGGCCAGGATCTGGCACGGGTGGTATTCATTGGTCAGGCCGTTGATGACCGGCACCCGCGAGTGCGCGGCAAAGCGCTCAATCTTGGTGTGCTCGTAGGTGCGGATCATCACGATGTCGACCATGCGCGAGATCACCCGGGCGGTGTCCTCGATCGGCTCGCTACGCCCCAGTTGTGAGTCGCCGGTGGTGATGTGGATGACCGATCCGCCGAGCTGATACATGCCCGCTTCGAAGCTGACGCGGGTTCTGGTGCTCGCTTTCTCGAACACCATGGCGAGCGTGCGATCGCGCAGCGGCTGGTAGAACTCGTACCGCTTGAAGCGATCCTTGATTATCGAAGAGCGCGCGAAGACATGCTCGATCTCGTCACGCGTAAGGTCGGCAAACTGCAGGAAGTGACGTATCGGCGCGGCCATGGCAGCAGACCTCAGGTAGCCGCCGCAGCCGGCGCCCCTAGGAACGCCCGCACCAACGGTGCCAGCCGGCTGACGATCTCGGCCGCCTCGCGCGCGTCGATGATGAGCGGCGGCAGCAGGCGGATCACGCTGTCCTGCGTGACGTTGACCAGCAGCTTCGCGGCAAGCGCCTGCTTGACGAGTTCGCCGCAGGGGCGATCGAGTTCGACGCCGAGCATGAGCCCCTGTCCGCGGATCGAGCGCACCCCGGCGACGCCGGCCAGCGCTATCTGCAGCCCAGCGCGGATCTGCGCGCCGCGCTCCGCGGCGTTCTCCATCAGCTTTTCATCCTCGATGATCTTGAGCGTCTCCAGCCCCGCGCGACAGGCAAACGGACCGCCACCGAAGGTCGTGCCGTGGTTGCCGGGGCCGAATACGCCGGCGGCGCGGCCGCGCGTCATCACGCAGCCGATCGGCACCCCCGACCCCAGTCCCTTGGCCAGCGTGATCACATCGGGCTGGATGCCGGCCCACTGGTAACCGAACCACTTGCCGGTGCGACCGATACCGCTCTGTACCTCATCGACCATCAGCAGCCAGCCGCGCTCGTCGCACAGCTTCCGCAGTGCGCGCACGTAGTCAAGATCGGCGACCTGGATGCCACCTTCCCCCTGCAGCACCTCGAGCCACACTGCTTGCACGCGCTTGTCGTCAGCGGCCACGCGCTCGATCGCGGCCAGGTCGTTGTATGGCACCCGGATGAAACCCGAGGGCAGCGGATCGAACCCTTTGCGTGCCTTGTCGCTGCCAGTAGCGGCCAGCGTGGCGAGCGTGCGGCCGTGCCAGGCGCGCTCCATCACAAGTGTCTGAGCTTGCGGGTTGCCGTGCTTGTGACCGTAGAAGCGGACCAGCTTGAGGGCGCCCTCGTTTGCCTCGGAACCCGAGTTGCCAAAGAACACTTCTTCCATGCCTGACAGTTCACACAGGCGATCGGCCAACGCCTCTTGTTCCCGCACCTGGTAGATGTTGGACGTGTGGATCAGTCGTCCGGCCTGCTCGGCGAGCGCCGCCACCAGACGTGGATGCGCGTGGCCCAAGCCGTTGACTGCGATGCCGGCCAGCGCGTCCAGATACTCCTGACCCTGCTCGTCGACCAGCCAGGCGCCTTTGCCATGCGTGAAGGCCACTGGCAGGCGGGCGTACGTGTTCATCAGGTGCGACATCTCGACTCCGCGGCGGGCAGAAAAAGAAACGCGGCAATGAGGACACGCCGCGCTGGCGGATTATAAGAACAGCCCGGGGGGCAGCTTGGCTATCGGCAAGGCGCAGATGACCCGCGACTTCGGCGGTTTCGATGTGGTGAGAGTGGGCGCAGGGATCGCGGGGTGCCTGCCCGCAGGCCTGTGGCTGCCGCATCGCTACTGATGCGTCAGCTCCCCGGCGCTGGCGCGCGATGCGCCGCAGGAGTTTCGTGCCGGCTTCGAAGTCGAGAGCGACGAAGTTCTCTTGCGCGCCGCGAATGAGAGGTGACTACTTTCGCCCGTTGGGCGTGACAACATGGCGCCGGCTGATCCCCGGGCGGTGATGGTTAGCCGGATTAAGCGCGCGCTCGACAGCCCGCGCGTGATCGACGTGTTCAGGCCTTCGAACCTCTGGTAACACGGGCGAGCCCAGCGGGATCCCAAAGGACGGTGTCCGTTGCGTGCCCTCCGCATCCGGTTCACCGGCAAGTTCGCAGAGTCTTATATAAGACTTGGCTAGAATGGCATGCGCGAATCGGCATCGCCAAGGCGCAGTGGGTGCGCCGTCACGTCGTGAGCGTCGTCCGTGGCAAGGCCTTGCTTGAACACGGCTGCAGGACCAAAAGGACCCATAGCAGCGCGCCGCAATCGGCGCGCCTGAACCAGAACGCCAGCGTGTCGGAACCACTGAAAGCCCGCCAGTTCTTCATTCACGGAGTCACCGTGCATGGCAGGACGTTCCGCCCAAGCGACTGGGCCGAACGGCTTTGCGGTGTGATGTCCCCCTATCGGCCGGGCGGAATCGCCACAGGCCGCGACGCATTTATCGGCTACTCGCCTTACGTTCGGCCGGAGACGATCGGTGGCGTCAAGTGCGTGGTGGTGGACGAGCGGCTGAAGGATGTTGAACTGATGGCGTTCAACTTCGTGATGAACTTTGCTCGCGACAACGAACTGCCGGTGATGGAGGGCTGTGTCTTGCCCGAGGCGCCAAAGCAGGCCGCAGGGGCTGCGCCAGCAGGCCAGGAACGCCAATGAAAACAGGCCCATCGGGCCTGTCTTTTTTCGTGGCACGCGATGCGCGCCTAGGCATTGGCGACGAGGCGCCAGACACCGTCAAGTGCGGATATCAGCCCATCGCCTTGACGGCGGCAGCAAGGCGACTCTTGTTGCGAGCCGCAAGATTCTTGTGGACCACCTTCTTGTCGGCGATGGAATCGATGATGCTGGTCGCCGTCTGGAACACGCCCATGGCTGCCGCCTTGTCGCCGGAAGCAACGGCTTTTCGCACCGACTTGATCGCCGTGCGCAGTCGCGAGCGAAGGGAAGAATTGTGGGCATTGCGCAGCGTCGACTGCCGGGCGCGTTTGCGAGCTTGCTTGCTGTTTGCCATGAGGTAAGTCCTGTCGAAGTTCGGCAGCCGTTGAGCCCAACCCCCGGGTCAATCGGAGGACAAGCCGCAATCAGCGCTGACCAGCGTGTACTGGGCCTCGGCATCGCCAAGCCCAGCATTTGCATCAACTCTGTTATCGGTTTCGCTCGCCGCCAGACACATTCGACGCCAAGCATTCAAGGCGAAACTGTATCGACGGAAAAGCCCGATACTATAGCAGAGCTCGGCAAGTAATCCACACTGTCCCCTTCTAAGCATGCTCTGCGTGCCAATTGCCGGCGCGGCGCGCTCCCTGCCTGTCCGACCGCACGCCTCGTGAACCTCCTACGCGCCGCCGCAACCGTCAGCAGCCTGACACTGGTGTCGCGGATCACCGGACTGGTGCGCGACCTGCTGCTTGCGCGCATCTTCGGCGGTGGTGCGGAGATGGACGCCTTTGCCGCAGCCTTTCGCCTGCCCAACCTCCTACGACGTCTGTTCGCCGAAGGAGCCTTTGCGCAAGCGTTCGTGCCCATCCTGTCCGAGGCCCGTGCCCAGCGCGGCGACGAGGCCACGCGTGTCCTCGCATCGCATGTGTTGTCGGCGCTGTTCTGGGTCGTGCTGACGGTGTCGATCATCGGCGTGCTGTTCGCGCCCGTGCTCGTCTACCTGATCGCCAGCGGGTTCGCGAGCCATCCGGCCACCTTCGACCTTGCCACGCTGCTGACGCGCTGGATGTTTCCGTACATTTTTTTCATGTCGCTGGTCGCTTTCTCGGCGGGCGTGCTGAATACGTTCGGCCGGTTCGCGGTGCCGGCGTTCACGCCGGTGTTGCTGAACCTGTCGATGATCACCTTCGGGCTGCTGGCCACCCGTTGGTTCGATCCGCCGGCATTGGCGCTAGGCGTTGCAGTGTTCGTTGGCGGGCTCCTGCAACTGTCCATCCAGTTGCCGGCGCTCGCCCGCGTTGGCATGCTGCCTCGCCTGTCGGGTGTGCGCACCGCGTTTTCCGATCCGGACGTTCGCCGCATCCTGACGCGCATGGCTCCGGCCGTCTTTGCGGTGTCGGTCGCCCAGGTGAGTCTGGTGATCAACACCAACATCGCGTCGCATCTGGGCGAGGGGTCGAACGCTTGGCTGTACTACGCGGACCGCCTGATGGAGTTTCCAACCGCGCTGCTGGGCGTGGCCCTGGCGACGGTGCTGGTTCCCACGCTGTCACGCGCATTCGCGGAGAAGCGCACGGCCGACTACTCGCGCATGTTGGACTGGGGATTGCGGCTGGTGTGCCTCGTCGCCCTGCCGGCCGCGGTGGGGCTCGGTCTGCTGGCCGAAGGACTGATCGCCGTGTTGTTTCAAGGCGGCAAGTTCAGCGCGCGCGATGTTGCTCAGACCTCGGTGGCGCTGGTTGGCTACGCGGTTGGCCTGTTGGGGCTGATCGGCGTGAAAATCCTCGCCCCCGGTTTCTATGCACAACAAGATATCAAGACGCCGGTGAAGATCGCCGTTGGCGTGCTCTTGGCCACGCAGCTTGCGAACCTGGCGCTCGTGCCGTGGCTTGCGCACGCCGGGCTGGCTTGGTCGATCAGCCTCGGGGCCTGGGCCAATGCCGCGTTGCTGTACGTTGGTCTGCGCCGCCGTGGCATCTACCAGCCCGAGCCAGGCTGGCCGGTGTTCCTGCTCAAGTTGGCGATCGCACTGGCCGCGTTGGTCGCCTTGCTGTTGCTGGTGGACCGCGAGATCGACTGGATCGCCATGCAAACGCAATTGCTTCTGCGCGGTGGTCTGCTCGCGGCGGTGATCGCGGCTGCGGTAGTGCTGTACTTCGGGGTGCTGTTGGTGCTTGGTTTTCGGCCCCGGGACTTCAGGATGCGCACGTCATGACGACCGACGCCCTCGGCGACTTCGAGCGGATGGTGCGGGCGAGTCCGCTGCCGCTGCTCGAAGCGGCGGCCCAGGTCGGATGCTATGCGGACCGCGATATCGTTCCCGGCCAAGTGGCGGAAACCGTCCGAGGCTGGGGGCGACAGTTGGCCGCTCGGATCCCGGCGGACGCATCGGCTGCAGCCCGCTGGCGCCGGCTGAACCATTTCTTTTTCGACGAACTGCGCTTTCGGCCGAATCACGAAAGTTATTACGACGCTAGCAACAGCCTGCTGCGTGACGTACTGGAACGGCGCACCGGCATTCCGCTCACGCTGTCGCTGCTGTACATGGAGATCGGCCGCCACCTCGGTTTGACGCTCCATGGCGTCGGCTTTCCGGGTCACTTCCTGGTGCGCTTGGCGATGGCGGACAAGACGATGTTCGTGGATGTCTTCGCGCGTGGCGTACCACTGTCGATCGACATGCTGCAAAGCCGCCTGCAGGCAACACTCGGAGCGGACCCGGAGTACCCGCTCGAGGTCTACTTGCGCGCTGCCAGCGAGCGCGAGATCCTGGCGCGCCTGCTGCGCAACCTCAAGCGCGTTCACCTGCAGGCGAACGAACTGGCCGCTTGTCTCGAGATACAGCACCGTCTGGTGGCCGTGCTTCCCGATGACGCCCGTGAGCGGCGCGCGCGTGCCATGCTCTACGAACAACTGCAGTGCCCGCGCGCGGCGGCGCTGGATCTGGCGGCTTATCTGCAGATGAGTGCCAATCCACCGGATGCCGTGGCGGCGCGCGATCGACTACACCAGTTGCAGCAGGCGGCCGACCGGCTGAACTGAACCCGGACGAAGAAAACGCCGCAATGCGCGGCGTTTTCCGTCTGGGGTGCGCCGCGGCTTACACCTGTTTGAGCATCGTCTCCGCGTCCGACACCTCGAACTTGCCGGGTCCTTCGATGTTCAGTGACTTGACGACGCCGTCGTCGACCAGCATCGAGAAGCGTTGGCAGCGCACGCCCATGCCGCGCGCGACGAGATCCAGTTCAAGTCCCAGTTTTTTCGTGTAGTCGGCCGAGCCATCGGCCATCATGCGCACCTTGCCGGTCGCGTGCTGATCGCGGCCCCAGGCGCCCATCACGAATGCATCGTTGACGCTCAGGCACCAGACTTCGTCCACGCCCTTGGCTTTCAGCGCGTCGTAATGCTGCAGGTAGCCCGGCACGTGCTTGGCGCTGCAGGTGGGCGTGTAGGCGCCGGGCAGACCGAAGACAACGATCTTCTTGCCGCGTGTCATCTCGGCCACGCTGAAGCTGTTCGGCCCGAGCGAGCAGCCCGCGGTCTCGACGTCGATGAATTCGCTCAACTGCCCGTCGGGCAGCTTGTCGCCGACCTTGATCGTCATTCTTGTCTCCGATACGAAAGAAGTGGGGCCGCAAAGTCTAGCTCGCGTGCCCGCAGTTTCTCCCTCAATCGCCCAGGGCAATACCTTCCCGGCGTGGGTCGGCGCCGCCGCCCCAGCCTGCGGGGTGGCGCAGCCGCACGATGCCCTGCAGGCCGCTCGTCATCGGGATCACTGCGATCTCATGACCACGCGCCTTCAGTCCCTCGATGACGGACGCCGACAAGCGGCCTGCTTCGAGTTCCGTCGGTCCATTGCGGCTGCCGAAGTTCGGCAACGAGATTGCCTGCTGAATATCCAGTTGCCAGTCGAGGACGCCAACCACGGTCTTGGCCACGTAGTTGATGATCTGGCTGCCCCCGGGCGAGCCCAGCGTCGCGACGAGTTCCCCGCTGTGGCGATCAAACACGAGGGTCGGGGCCATGGACGAGCGCGGGCGCTTGCCGGGCTGCACTCGATTGGCGACCAGCGCGCCGTCGGGTCGCGCCGACCCCTTGCCATCGGAGGCGCGCGGCAGGAACGAGAAGTCGGTGAGCTGATTGTTGAGCAGGAAGCCCCGCACCAACAGGCGCGAGCCGAAGGCGTCCTCGATCGAGCTCGTCATCGCGACCGCGTTGCCGAACGCGTCGACCGCCGAGATGTGGGTCGTGGCGGCACGGTGCGGCGACTCGTCCGGCGCATATGCGACGGTGCCATTGGCCGGAGCACCGGCCGCCGCGCGACCCATGCTGCGCTCGCTGATCAGCTTGGCGCGGGTGGCGAGGTACTCAGGGCGGGTCAGCGCGTCGACATCCACCGGCACGAAGTCAGGGTCCGCAATGTGCTGGGCCCGGTCGGCGAACGCCAAGCGCCCTACCTCGCTGAACAGATGCACGGCATCTGCTTGTGGCTCGAGCTCGCCCCCTACCGAGACCGGCGGCACTACCGCAATGTTGCGCAGGGCAAGCACGCCGAGCATCTGCGCCACGGCGATCCCGCCCGACGACGGCGCACCCATGCCGCACACGCGCCACTGCTTGTAGTCGATGCACACCGGTGGCCGTTCCTTGGCCTGATAGCCGGCGAGGTCTGCCTCGGTCAGCTGTCCCGGGTTGCTCGGGTGACCGCGTACCGCTGCCACGATGTCGGCTGCGATCGCACCGCGATGCAGGGCATCGGCCCCGCCTACGGCGATCGCGCGCAACGTGGCGGCGAGCGCGGGATTGCGCAGCATCGTCCCCACGGGCTTGGGCAGGCCGTCGGCGCCGTAGAAATAGTCGCGTGCGGCGGGCGTGCCGGCCAGGTGTTTTTCTGCATTCAGCACGGCATGCAGGCGCGCTGACACGGCGAACCCTTGGTCCGCCAGTCGGATCGCCGGCTCGAACAGGCGGGCCCAGGCGAGCTTGCCATGCCGGCGATGCGCCATCTCCAACATGCGCAGCACCCCGGGCGTGCCGACGGCACGGCCACCGACCACGGCATCAGCAAAGCCCATGGCGCGGCCTTGCGGCGTTACGAACAGGTTCTCGTCGGCCGCCATCGGCGCCGTCTCGCGGCCGTCGTAGCTTTGCACGCGGCTACCGTTCCAGTGCAGCAAGAACGCGCCGCCTCCGATGCCGGAGCTTTGCGGTTCCACCAGCGTGAGCACCATTTGCATCGCGATCGCGGCATCCACCGCGCTGCCGCCGGCGGCGAGCGTCTGCCGACCGGCCTCGGCGGCCAGCGGGTTGGCGGCCGCCACCATGTAGCGCCTGGCGGTGTGCTGGGTCAGGCCACCGCGCACGCCGGAGCCGACCTCCGGTGCCGCCGGCAACGCTGTGGGCGAACTGGTCGTCGTGCAGCCGGTCGTGAGCGCCGTGGCAAGCCAGGCTGCAAGCGCTGCGGTTCGCCGCCAGGGGGACGCTCGATGCATGGGATTCGATCGCTGCAAGGTCTGGCGCAAAAAGTTTCCCGCGACGGTGTCTGCAACAAGTTCCCGTGGCGGGGGTTCTGGCTGACTGTGGCTCGACTCTCGGCGGCAGCCTGCTGGCGCTACTTGGGTTGCATCCGGATCGCGCCGTCCAGACGGATCGTCTCGCCGTTGAGCATCACGTTGCCGACGATCGCGGCGACCAGTTGCGCATACTCGTCCGGCCGGCCCAGTCGTGAGGGGAACGGCACCTGCTTGGCGAGCGACGCCTGCAATTCCGCTGGCATCCCGAGCAGCATCGGCGTCTCGAAGATGCCGGGGGCGATCGTCATCACCCGGATGCCATTGCGCGCAAGATCGCGCGCAATGGGCAGCGTCATGCCGACCACGCCGCTCTTGGACGCAGCGTACGCAGCCTGGCCCATCTGACCGTCGAAGGCCGCCACCGATGCGGTGTTGACGATGACGCCGCGTTCACCCTCCGCGGTCGCGTCCTGACGCGCCATGGCGTCGGCCGCCAGGCGAATCATGTTGAACGTGCCGACCAGATTGATGTTGACGGCGCGTGCAAAGCTATCCAGCCGATGCGGCCCGTCCTTGCCGACCGTCTTCTCGCCGGGCGCAACCCCGGCGCAGTTGATCAAGCCGCGCAGCGTGCCCAGGTCGAGCGCGGCGCTGATCGCCGCCTTGCCGTCGGCCTCGGAGGTGACGTCGCACTTGACGAAGCGCGTCGCCATACCCAGTTCACTCGCAAGTGCCTGTCCCTTGTCCACGGTCACGTCGGCGATCACGACCTTGCCGCCCTGGGCGGCGAGCAGGCGCGACGTGGCTGCCCCCAGGCCGGAGGCGCCGCCGGTGACGACGAAGACGTTGTTCTGGATCTGCATGGCTGGACTCCGGTTGAAAACCGGCAAGTCTAAGGAGTCGGACGCGCCAGGCTTGGCGCCCGCTGTCGCGTGAGGCCAGACGCGCCAGCCGGGCGCGGTTGCGTGTCAGTGCAGCGAGCAGCGCGCAAACACCATCAAGCGCCCGCCGGCGTCTCCATCCTGCGAAAAGTTGACCCGCGCCCGCAGCAGCGGGGCAAGGCAGGTGTGGGCATCCAGACCGATGCTGTGGGCGAACTTCTTCATGCCGTGCGAACGGAATCCGAGTGCGTACTTCGGCCGCGAGTACTGACCTGGAATGACGTCGGCGGGCATCTCCACCAGGCGCGCCCGTGGCGATCGGCCGCTGCCGGTCGCGAGGAACCGTGGCGTGTCCGAGGTTGCAGACGCACCTGTTTCGCTCGCCGGTACGAGCGACGTGCCAGTGCGTCGCAGACCGTGCGGGAGCAACAGGTAGATCGACGGCAGTTCGAACTCCGCCTGGCCAGCCGTGAGGCTGCGTTGCGGCAAGACGCCGACCGGATCGTTCGCTTGCGCCGCGCCCAACCCCGGCACCGCCAAACCGGTCACCACGGACGCCAAGCCAGCCAGTCGTCGAATCGCGTGAGCAGCGGTCGACGGCGGCGGCGTTCCAGGTGGTCGTTGCTTCATGCGAGACCCTCAGCAAACCCGATGCCGAGAACGTAGCGCCGCGCGCCCCAGCGCGACAGCATGCAAAGGTCTCATCCGGTCAGCTGACGATTCACCTCGATGCCGTGAATTGGACGACGAGTGCGCCGATGTTCGATCGATCGTCAGGAATGACGGTGCGGGCAGGTCAGTCGTATCGCTGCGCCGAACCATGCGCCAGACGAGCGCCGTTGCCGCTAGAACAGGGCGCCGCGTGCGTCGATGGGCCAGACATCCTCGACAACGCCATTTCGCACTGCAACGATCCAGTCGTGCAGCGCCACGGTCGGGTCGCAGTGACCCGGCACCAGCAGCGCCTTATCACCGAGACGAATGGCGGGACCGTCGCCGGTTTTGTGCAGCACCGTATGCTCGTCGGACACCGCGTACGGACGCCAGCCAGAGAACGTCGGCAGCGCCGGGCCGGAGTCAGTGGAAAAACTCTTCAATCCGGCATCGAGCGTGGCGCGCTCGTTGCCGTCGGCACTGCGCAGGCTCATCACGGTGGTGAGCAGAGCGAGCGCATGTTCGAAGCGCGGCGCCTCGGGATCGACCGCGTTGCGCGCGTAGTCGCTGTCCATCAACACGTAGGAGCCGGGTTGCACCTCGTTGAACACCGCGCTCGCTGCCTCGTAGAGAAACGTGCCGGTGCCGCCGCCGGTGATGCGTTCGCACGGTAGGTCAGCGGCGCGCAGTGCCGCGCGCGCGTCATGCGCCCGCTGCGAAGCCGCTTCCACTGCGGCACGCCGCTCGGGCACGCCACGGCGATGCTGCGCGCTGCCCGCATACGCGTGCAGGCCCATGAAGTTCAGGCGCGGGCTGGCAACGACGGTGCGCGCCAGGTCGACCACTTCCTTGTTGCCGACCAGCCCGCAGCGGTTCTGCCCAACATCCAGTTCCACGTAGACATCGACGCGTGCGCCGGTCTGCGTGCACACCTCGGCGAGCTGGCGCACTACGCCGATGTCGTCGGCACACACGCCCAGGCGCGCGCCCGGATGCGCCAGCGCTGTCTCAGCGAGGCGGCGCAGCTTGCGCGCACCGACCACCTCGTTGGTGATCAGCACGTCGGGGATGCCGCCATCGAGAAACACCGCTGCCTCCGATAGCTTCTGTACGCAGATCCCCGCCGCACCCGCCTGCATCTGGCGGCGCGCGATCTCGATGCACTTGTGGCTTTTGGCATGCGGTCGCACCCGCACGCCAAACGGCTGCACCGCGCGCATCAGGCGCGCCAGGTTCTGCTCGAACTTGGCCAGATCAAGGATCAGGGCGGGGGTATCGACGTCCTGCATGCGATCGCCCGGCTGCGCCGGGCGCCACGCGGAAGAGGTTTCTGGGCGCATGGGACGCGAGTCTAGTCCGCGTTGCCGGCCATGTTGCCGGTCTCGCGGCAGAATCGACCGCGTGTGCCGCGCAGGCGACGATTCGCAGGCGGTCCGTACAATGACTCGCCTTTAGCCGGCCCTTAGGGAGAGGCGCGGCGCCACGGAGCGTGCTGCCGGTCGGACCGGCTCGCGGGTTCCCGGTCGCCGCGTGCAGAAACGATGAGCATCAAGAGCGACAAGTGGATCCGCCGCATGGCGGCGCAAGGCATGATCGAGCCGTTCGAGCCCGGTCAGGTACGCAGCGTCAACGGTCAGAAGATCGTCAGCTACGGTACGTCGAGCTACGGTTACGACATCCGCTGCTCGCGCGAATTCAAGATCTTCACCAACATCAACAGCACGATCGTCGACCCCAAGGCGTTCGATCCGGCCAGCTTCGTCGACGTGCACAGCGATGTCTGCATCATCCCGCCCAACTCGTTCGCGCTGGCGCGCACCGTCGAGTACTTTCGCATTCCGCGCAACGTGCTGACCATCTGCCTGGGCAAGAGCACCTATGCGCGCTGCGGCATCATCGTCAACGTCACGCCGCTGGAGCCCGAGTGGGAAGGCCACGTGACGCTGGAGTTCTCCAACACCACGCCGCTGCCGGCCAAGATCTACGCGGGCGAAGGTTGCGCGCAGGTGCTGTTCATCGAGAGCGACGAGGTGTGCGAGACCTCGTACAAGGACCGCGGCGGCAAGTACCAGGGGCAGACCGGCGTCACCTTGCCCAAGACCTGAGCTGAGCGGCGGGCGCCTGCCATTTCGGCGCATCGCCGCGCCGACGGCGCGCTACGGTGGCGGACGAGAGGTCATGTCCCGTGCCAGACGCCGACCAGGTTCCTGCCAAGTCCAAGACGCCCGAGCGCGCGCTCGAGGATCTGCTGGCCGCCATGCATGCGCATGGCGGACTGCCCTCGGTCGGCCACACCCTTGCCCGCCTGACGCGCCTGCTCGAGAGCGACGGCGATGCGATCCAAGTGCTCGCCGACGTGATCTTGTCCGATGTCGCCTTGACGCAGCGCCTGCTGCGCATCGCCAACACGATTCCCTACCGGATGGGGCCGCAGGCGGTCACCACCGTCACGCGCGCCATCATGCTGCTCGGCTTCGACCAGGTGCGTGTCACCGCGATGTCGGTGGTCTTGGTCGAAGGGCTGCTCGGGGAGCGGCTGCCGCAGGTGCGCGACGAGTTCCATCAATCCTTGCTGGCCGGCAGCCTGGCGCGCCAGTTGCTGCCCGACACGGAAGGCGAGGAGGCTTCCATCGCTGCGATGTTCCGCAGCGTCGGGCGACTGCTGGTCGCGCTGTTCGCGCCGCGTGTGCACGAACAGGCGCAGGCGATCGCACAGACGGAGACCATCAGCGAGTCGACGGCGGTGCGGCGCTTGATCGGCCGCAGCCACGATGAGTTGACCGAGATGATGCTGCGCGAGTGGCACCTGCCCGACCGCATCCTGAACGCTGTGCAGCTCTTGCCGGTGCGGGTCGACGCGCCGGCCAACGGCAGCGAACGCGTGCGTGCGGCAGCGCAGTTCGCCGAGGCGGTGGCAGGCGCGCTCGGGGCGCGACCCACCGTCAAGCTCGACGATGTGCTCAAGCGCTTTCGCCTGGCGCAGGACTACGACAGCACGCAACTGCTGCCGCTGCTGGAGCGCGCGGCGGATCGCACGCGCGACTTCGAGGCGGCCTTCGGCATTGCGCCATCGGTCTGTCCGGTGGCCAGGTTGCGCGACAGCGTGCCGCAGGAGGCGGCGATCGAGGCGGTTGCGGTCGAGACCAGCACGCAGCGCGACAGCGTCGGCCGGCCATCGAACGCCTGTGCCGTGCTGGCCGCCGGACTGGCCGACGCCACCGATTGCATGGCGCGCGCCGACAAGGTGGATATCAACAGCGTGGTGCAGGTGGCGCTGGAGGCGATCTTCAGCGGCCTGGGCTACGCCCGCACCGCGTTTGCGCTGCGCGATCCGGCCAGCGGCCAGTACCGAACTCGCGCCGGGTTTGGCGAGCCCAAGGCGCAGTTCAGCTTCGCCAGCCAGGGTAGTGCGCCGAACCTGTTTACCGCTGCGCTGGCGCAGGGCAAGGACCTGCACATCGCGGACAGCCAGACCGAGAAAATGCGCGCCAACCTGCCCGAGTGGTTCCTGCGCGACTTCACCGCCGCCCGCAGCTTCCTCCTGATGCCGCTCGTGGTGTCGGACAAGGTCATCGGATTCTTCTACGCCGACCGTCCTATGGTCGATGCCGCCGGCCTCAATGGCGAAGAGCTCAACCTGCTGCGCGCGTTGCGCAGCCAGGTCGTGATGGCGATCCGCAGCCGCTAATCTGGTGCGCCGACGCTGGGGGGAGTCCAGAGGGGGCGCCGCCCCCTCTGCATCTTCACGCCCGAGGGATGCGAGCCAACGGCTCACATTCCTTTGAACAGGTGCCGGAACGAGCGGCTCACCTTCAGCCGCTCGCGGCGCCCCTTGAGGATCAGCTCCAGCCCGCCCAGCCCGTCGCGCACCACGCTCTCGATGCACTCGGTGTTCACGAGCGTGGCGCGGTGGATCTGCCAGAACTGCTGGCCATCAAGCATGTCGAGCAGTTCGACCAGCGACTTGCGGATCAGCGCCTCGTCGTGCGCACGCACCACGCGCGTGTACTTGCTGTCGCTCTGAAAGTAGACGACCTCGCGGATGGTGATCAGCTTGGTCTGGTTGCCGACCGTGGCGTGCAGCCAGCGGGTGGGCTCGCCGCGATTGCCGCTGCCGGTGCTGGTCGCCTCGGGCTCCAGGCGATCGATCACCTCGCGCACGTCGCGCGGGGGCTGCGACACCTTGCCCTTGAGTCGCTCGACCGTCGTTGCCAGGCGCGCAAGATTGACGGGCTTGAGCACGTAGTCGACGGCGCCGCGCTCGAACGCCTCGATCGCGAAGTCCTGGTGCGCGGTGACGAACACCACATGCAGGCGCGAGGAGAAGCGGCGTGCCAGGTCGAGACCGCTGGTGCCCGGCACGCGGATGTCGAGGAAGGCGATGTCCGGCGGCGAACTCAGCAGCCGCGCCAGCGCCTCGTCGCCGTCGCCGGTCTCGAAATCGATCTGCAGTTCAGGCCACAGCTTCTGCAGCGCGGCGCGCAGGTTCTCGCGCAGCAGGGGTTCATCTTCAAGCAGCAGGGCGCTGGGCATCGGGAGGCTCCGGCATGGAGGCAGATGGCGGGTCGATCGGATGGGCGCCAGCGGGCGCCGGCGCGGATTCTGCCCGCACTTTCGCTTGGGACCGTGACGAAATTTCGGCCGACGCCGTATGCACCACTTGTGTGCCAGGGCCGCTGCCGATCGTTGCACCCGGCGGCAGCGGCGTCGGAATGCTCACGCGTGCCACCACACCCCCGGCCGGGTTCAGCGTCAGGTCCAATTCGGCGCGCGGTCCATAGAGCATGACCAGGCGTTCGCGCGCGTTGGCCAGGCCGACACCGCTGCCGCTGCTGTTGGAAAAGCCGATCCCGGTGTCGGCCACCTCGATCACCAGCGCGGTGCCGTCGTGCCAGGCGGCCACGTCGATCCGGCCGCCCGCGCGCGCCGGTTCCAGCCCGTGCTTGATCGCGTTCTCCAGCAGCGTGCCGACGATGGTCGGCGGGCACTCGCAATCGAGCAGGGCGGCGGGGGCGTCCACCGTGAAGGCGAGCCGGCTGCCCATGCGGAACTGCATGATCGACAGGAACGCGCGCGCCAGCTGGAACTCGCGGCCCAGCGTCGAGTGGCTGCTGCGCATCGCCGGCATTGCGCTGCGCAAGTAGTCGATCAGATGCGTGAGCATCTGCTCGGCGGCGGCCGGGCGGGTGGCGGTCAGCGCCTGCACGTTGGCCAGCGTGTTGTAGAGGAAGTGCGGCTCGATCTGCGCCT
>LNFM01006921.1_pt1 | contig 18247 bp, 21 predicted proteins | sample 596031 | NCBI WGS metagenome assembly LNFM01 (sample SAMN04254537, study PRJNA301005) | activated carbon metagenome | isolation source: dual media filters at the Ann Arbor, Michigan drinking water treatment plant | place: USA: Ann Arbor | reverse complement strand
GCCAGCGCGGTATCGCCGGCGGCAAGCCATGGCGCATCGGCGGAACCGAGCGGCAGCGGCAGGTTGAGATTGAATCCGTCGCCCACCTCGGCGCCGGTTTCGTGCGCGTGGCCCCAGAAGTAAGGATAGTAGTTGGACGGATCGGCGTGGATCGAGACGGTGAGCACGTCGGCGCGCTCGTAGAAGATGCCCTGCGTGCCGTTGCCGTGGTGCACATCGACATCGAGCACGGCCACGCGTGCATGCCTGGAGCGCAGGTGCTGGGCGGCGACGGCGGAGTTGTTGAGAAAGCAGAAGCCGCCCGCCATGTCGGCGAAGGCATGATGGCCGGGCGGCCGGCAGAGGGCATAGGCTTCGCGTGTGCCCGTGAGCACAAGGTCGGCCGCGGTGGTCGCGACCTCGGTGGCGGCGAGGGCTGCGTCCCAGGTGCCCGGGCCGATCGGACAGGCCATGTCGGCCTGGTGCCAGCCGGCCCGGCCGGCCAGCGCCTTGGGATAGGAGGCGTGGGCACGCGCGGGGTGCATGTTAGGCACGACCTCGGGCCCGGCGCCGGGGAGTTTCGCCCATTCGCGCGCGGCGATCTGCAGGAAGTCGATATACTCGGGCGTGTGCACCGATGCCGCCGGTCCGGGGCCGAAGGTCTTGGGGGCGATGACCTCGTGGCCCGCACCGGTGGCCGCCTGCAACAGGCGGGTCGCGCGTTCGGGCTGCTCGGCGCTGTGCTGTTTTACGCCGCGGACGATGAAGGTCTGCGGGTCGTGCTGGGCGTGCTTGTCGGAATAGACGATCTTCATAGTGCTCCCTAGGTGTCCGGCTTCCTATGCCATAGAAGCGCCCGGGTGGCTGCTGCGTTCGTACTCCGGCAAGATGCGGGAAGACGCCGACCGGAAGAAGGTCTCGAATGCTCTACAAGACCCTGCCGCCGCCCGCCCATCTCGAGCCGTTCGTCGACTGCATCTGGATTCTGGCCGGCGCCAAGGACGACGGCGATCCCGAGCCCCAGATCGTGGTGCCGGACGGCAAGACGGAGCTGATCGTTCATTTCGGCGACGCGTTCCTGAAACTCGAAGGCCGGGCCTACGAACGCCAGGCGCGCGTCCTGATGTCGGGCCAGCTCACCCGGCGCATCATGCTGAAACCCACCGGCGAGATCGGCGTCGTCTCCGTCCGCTTCAAGGCAGCGGGGGCCGCGCGCTTCTTCGATGTCGCCTACGACGAAATCGTCGACCGGGTGGTCGATTTCGGCGAGTTCGAGCCCGCGTTCTCCGCGGCGATCCATGACCGGATCGCGCGTGCAGGCTCCAACGACGACCGACTGGCCGCGATGATCGCCGTGCTCGACGAGCGCCTGACGCAGGAGTCGAAGGAAGACGTCTTCGTGCGGCAGGCGTGCCAGTACATCGTCAAGTCGGAAGGCCAGTACTCGGTGCAGGATCTCGTCAAACTCATCGGCTTCAGCGAGCGCCAGCTTCAACGCAAGTTCAAGAGACAGGTGGGCATCGCGCCGAAGATCCTGTCGCGCATCATGCGTTTCCAGAAGTTTCTGGCGATGACCAGGGAAGCCCATACGCTGACGCTGGCCGACGCAGCGGCCGCTTGCGGCTACTACGATCAGTCGCACTTCATCCGGGATTTCACGACGTTTTCGGGCATGAGCCCGATGAAGTACCTGGGCAGCAGTCATGTCATGTCGGACCATTTGACGACGCCGACCAGCCCGCCCCTTTCCACGGAGTAGCGGGCCTGGTCGAGCCCGGGGCGGACGTCGGATTTATGCAATCGCGTCTTGGGTCCTTCGCGCAGGATGGGTTCGGCGGTGGTACTGACCGCCATAGGCAACCATCTTTGCGAGAGGAAACGGGTCCGTGAAGTACGACATCCAGGTCAAGGATCATGCCGCCCGGCCCGCCCTTGTCATCAAAGGCAAGGTCAAGATCCAACAAGCAGGCGACGCCATTGGCGGCAACATCGGTGCCGTCAGCGGCTATCTGAAGAAGAGTGGCCTGCAGCCGGCCGGAGCTCCTTTCACTCGTACCCATCAGTTCGCAGATGGCATCCTCGAATTCGAATCGGGCTTTCCGCTTGCAGAGCCGGTGAAGTCGCAAGGCGATCTGGTCGCGACGGAACTCCCGAAAGCCAAGGTCGCGACGACCGTCCACGTCGGCGATCAGGCCACGAGCGAGAACGCCTACAACGCCATCCACGCGTGGATGGAGGCCAACGGCAAACAGCCCGCCGGTGCGCCGTGGGAAGTCTATGTCGCCGACGACCGGATGGAGATTTTCTTCCCCGTCCGTTAGGTAGAGGCGACCGCTTTGACGGCCTTGAGGTCGGCAATCTCGGCATCGCTGTAGCCGACGCCGCGCATGATCTCGACCGTGTGCTCGCCGACGCGCGGCGCGAGCCGCCTCACTTCAAACGGTGCGTCCGAGAGCTTTATCGGATTGGACGCGGTCTTCAGCGGGCCGAGGCCGGGATAGTCGTATTCGACGATGCTGCCGCGCGCCTTCACGTGGTCATTGTCCATCAGGTCGCTCACCTTCTGGACCGAGGAACATGGCATGCCGGCAGGCAGCAGGATTTCCAGAAGCTCCTCGCAGGTGTGCTGAGCGAAGTGCGTCTCCATCATCGGCTCGAGGATGGCGCGATGGGCGACGCGGCCCTCGTTGGTGGCAAAACGTGGATCGGCCAGCCACTCCTCGCAGCCCAGCGCCTTGCACAGGATTTTCCAGAAGGCGTCGTTGGTGCCGGCGATGTACATCGGCTTGGTCCTGGTCTCGAATACACGGAGTGGGAACAGGATCGAATTGCCGGTGCCCATGCGCACCGGATTCTCGCCGGTGAGGCCGTGGTTGGTGATCCAGTGGCTCATCATGTGCATGCCGACGTCGAACAGCGAGAGATCGAGGCGCTGTCCGCGCCCGGTCTTGTGCCGGCCGAGCAGGGCGAAGGCGATGCCGGCGGCGCAGGCAAGGCCGGTCGGATAGTCGATGACAGCGGTGCCGGCGCGGCACATCTCGCCGCCCTCTGATCCGGTCGCCTCGATCAGGCCGACCTCAGCCTGGATACAGGGATCGTAGCCGGGGCGGCTGGAGTAGGGACCGGTCTGGCCGTAGCCGGAGACCGAGGCATAGACCAGCCGCGGATTCTCCTTCGACACGGTTTCCCAACCGAAGCCCAGCTTGTCCGTCACGCCCGGCGTAAAAGCTTCCATGAACACGTCGGCCTTGCGCACCAGCCGCATCAGCACATCGCGGCCGCCGGCGGTGCGGAGGTCGAGGGCGAGGCCGCGCTTGTTGCGATTCATCGACGGCACCCAGGCGCCGCCGAAGTGCGGCCGGAAGTGCTCGCCTACCAGCGGTTCGACTTTTATGACGTCGGCGCCCATGTCGCCCAGGATCTGGCCGGCGGTGGGGCCGGCGATGACCTGCGTGAGATCGAGAACGAGCGTGTCGGAGAGCGGAAGCATGTGGGCGTGATTCCTCCTGGGAGCCGCACCCTTGCAAGCGGACGGGCCCAAGCTCAAGCATTACCTTTCGCTGGCTGGCATTTGCCGCCGGCACGGCTATTTTGGCCGCTTGTTCATCCGGAGTTCGCCATGAAGACCCCCGACCGCCCCAATCTCAGCATCGATTCCGACCGGCTGTGGTCGAGCCTGATGGAACTGGCCGAGATCGGCGGCACGGAGAAGGGCGGCGTCTGCCGCATCGCGCTCACGGACCTCGACCGGATCGGCCGCGACCTGTTCGTGCGCTGGGCCAAGGAGGCGGGCGCCACGATCAAGATCGACAAGCTGGGCAACGTCTTCGCCCGCCGCGAGGGTCGCGATCCCGCGAGGCCGCCGGTGATGACCGGCTCGCACCTCGACACCCAGCCGACCGGCGGCAAGTTCGACGGTGCCTATGGCGTGATGGCGGGGCTGGAGGTGCTGCGCGTGCTGCACGATTCCAACTACGTCACCGAGGCGCCGATCGAGGTCGCAGTGTGGACCAACGAGGAGGGCTGCCGCTTCGCGCCGGCCATGGTGGCGTCGGGCGTGTTCGGCGGCGCCTTCGATCTCGACTATGCGCTCTCGATCAAGGACCGCGACGGTGTGAGTTTCGGCGAGGCGCTGAAGAAGATCGGCTACGACGGCAAGGAACCGGTGGGTGGCCGCAAGGTCGGCGCCTTCTTCGAGGCCCATATCGAGCAGGGCCCGATCCTGGAGCGCGAGAAGAAGACCATCGGCGTGGTGACGGGCGCGCAGGGCCAGCGCTGGTACGAGATCAACTGGACCGGCATGGAAAGCCATGCCGGCACGACACCCATGGAAGGCCGTCGCGATGCGCTGGTGGGCGCAGCCGAGCTCATTGTTGCTGCACGAAAAATCGGCAATAGGCCGAACGGTCGCTCGACGGTGGGCGTGATCGAGAGCCAGCCGCAGTCGCGCAACACCATCCCGGGCCGCCTGTTCATGACCCTCGACTTCCGCCATCCCGACGACGGCGAGCTCACGAAGATGGATGCCGAGATGCGCGCCGCCGCGGCCGACATCGCGGCACGCCATCGCCTCGACGTGAAGATCGAGCAGATCTGGTATTTCCCGCCCTCGCCCTTCGCCCGGGAACTCGTCGAGGCGGTGCGCCGCGGCGCCGAGCAGGCGGGCTATCCCCATATGGACATCGTGAGCGGCGCCGGCCACGACGCCTGCTATGTGAGCCGCGTGGCGCCGACGGCGATGATCTTCGTGCCCTGCAAGGACGGCATCAGCCACAACGAGATCGAGGACGCCACCAAGAGCGACATCGGCGCCGGCGCCCAGATCCTCCTGCAGGCGATGGTGGAACGGGCGAACGCGTGACGTCGGCCGGATTGCTCTCGGTCGCGACCGCTGCCCTGGTCGCGACCATCGCGGGCATCGGCGGTGCGCTGCCGGTGGTGCTGGCGGCGACGCAGGCCGTCGGCGCCACGCCCGAGCAGACGAGTTCGTGGGTGTCGGGCCTCGGGATCGCCACAGCGGTCAGCGCGCTGGCGCTCAGTGTGCGCTATCGCATGCCGATCATCGCGGCCTGGTCGACGCCGGGCGCGGCGCTGATCGCCTCGACACCCGGCGTACCGAGCTTCGCGGCAGCGGTCGGCGCCTTCGTGCTGGCGGCGGTGCTGATCCTGCTGACCGCTGCGGTACGGCCGCTCGGTCGGCTGATCGAGAGGATTCCTGCCAGCATCGCGGCAGCCATGCTGGCGGGCATCCTGCTGCGCCTCGTCATGGTGATGTTCGAGCACGTGCCGACCTCGCCGCTGCTGGTGCTGCCGCTGCTGCTGTTGTTCCTGGTGACACGTGCCTTCCTGCCGACGCTCGCCTCGCTGGTCGTGCTCGTTGCCGGCGCACTGCTCGCCTGGTCGCTGGGACTGGTGAAGCCGCTGCCGGCGCTCGGTTTGACGACGCTCGAGTTCACCATGCCGGCATGGGACGTGGCGGCGCTCGTGGGCCTCGGCGTGCCGCTCTATCTCGTGACCATGGCGTCGCAGAACCTGCCAGGCTTCGCCGTGCTGCGGGCCTCGGGTTATCAGCCGCCGGCCTCTCCTGTGCTCGCGGTCACGGGTGCGGCGTCGCTCGGCACCGCCTTCCTCGGGTCGCACACATCGAATCTCGCGGCGATCTCGGCCGCGATCTGCACCGGGCCCGACGCGCATCCCGATCCGGCCAAACGCTGGATGGCCGGGCCGTTCTATGCCGGTTTCTGGGCGCTGTTCGCGTTGTTTGGCGCCTCGGTGGTCGGCCTGTTCGCGGCCCTGCCGCCGGCGCTGCTGGCGACCGTCGCGGGCACCGCCCTGCTTGGCTCGACGGCCGGGGCGCTCGGCTCGGCGCTGGCGGGCGATCAGGACCGGCTGGCGGCGGCCGGCACGCTCGCCGTCACCGTCTCGGGCGTCAGCCTGCTGGGCATCGGCTCGGCCTTCTGGGGTCTCGTGATCGGCCTTCTCATCCTGGCGATCGACCGGTTTCTCAAGCGTTAGGGAAGCGAGCGCCGTAGCTTTCGAGCGGCAGGTTGAGGCCGCGGCAGAGGAAGCTGATGGTGTGGTAGTAGCCCACGAGCGCAATGGTTTCGAGGATCTGCGCCTCATCGAAGTGCGCGGAGAGAGATACCCAGGTCGCGTCGGCGATCGTCCGGCGGTCGACCAGATCGTCGACGGCGGTGAGCAGCGCCTGCTCGCCGGCCGTCCAGCAGGCGGCGTTCGCCGGACCGTGCACCGTCGCTGCAATGTGCTCGGGGTCGAAGCCTACTTTGGCGGCAAAGAAGGCAACATGGACACCCCATTCGTATTCGCACCCGAGCTTGGCCGTGGTGCGGTCGATCACGATCTCGCGCTGGCGCAGGTCGAGCGCGCCCTTGTCGAGCAGGCCGCCGGCAAAAATCCTTTCGAAAATGCGGGGACTGCGGGCAAGGGTGCGGAACAGTGCCAGTGGCTCGACACCCGCCGGCATGATGCGGGCGAGGGCCTGGGCAATGGCTGGTGGATAGGGCGATGTGGCGGGTTCGATGCGGATCATGCTACAGTTTATGTAGCGTTTGAATGTGCAGCGCTACAGGAAATGTAGTAACGGAGTGAAATAGATGGTGAGGCGGACTCGCGGCTCCCGCACGGGCCGACCGATCATGCTGCTGCTCGACCTGCTGGGCAGGCGTTGGGTGCTGCGCATCGTCTGGGAACTGCGCGACGAGCCGCGGCGCTTCCGTGAGCTGCAGGATGCCATCGGCGCCAGCCCGACCATCGTCAATTCGAGGCTTGCCGAACTGCGCGAAGCGAAGCTGGTCGAACTCGACGCCGACTCGGGCTACCGCCTGACGCCGCTCGGCCGCGACCTGCTGCGGCTGTTCCTGCCGCTGCACGTCTGGGCCGAGAAGTGGGCCGTGCTTGCGAGGTAGCCGGGGTACGTGAACGGGAACCCCATCGTTCGATGGATTGGTCTCGCTCGTCGTCTCGACTAGTTTGTGCGGCGACCGACGGCCGCCGCGAGCTGCGCACGCGTGGCGAAGCCGGTCTTCGTCAGTGCATTGTGGATGTGATCCTTGACAGTCGCGAGCGAGATGCCGAGCTGGATGGCGATTTCCTTGTTCCGCGCGCCGCGTGCGATCAGGCCGGCGATCTGGCGTTCCCGGCGCGACAGGGCCTGGAGCGAGTCGTTTGGCGCTTCGACGGGCGCCCGGAGCACCAACACCGGCACACCTATTTCCCGGCCCGCGGCGAAGTCGATGGTGAAGTCGTCGCCAGCGACGTCGCGCGCCAGCCGAATGATTTCGCCGACTGGTACGCCGGGGCGCCTGATCGCGAGGCGTTCGAGCGCGCGGCGAAGGGGTGCGAGTGACTGCGGCATGTCGAAACCATCACAAACCTGAGAACCGGAGAGCATACGATGACCGAGCAGCACCCGACGATCAAACGCTTCTTTGCGGCCATGCAGACAGGCGCCACCGCTGAGGGGGAAATGATGTCCCTGTTCGCCGATGACGCGGTCTATCGCGAGCCGTTCAGTGGCCGGGACCGCGAACATCGCGGCAAGGCCGCCATCCGGCAGGCCATGGCGGAGGGATGGAAGACGCCTTTACCCGACATGCGGATCGAGATCGACCGGCTACAGGTGACGGGCGAGTTGGTACGCGTTCAGTGGACCTGCCATTCGCCCGCCCTGCCGGGAGGAAAGGGCAGTGGGGAGAACGTATTCACTTTGCGCGACGGGATGATTGCTCGCCTGGAGACGCACCTGTTGATGGGGTAGGGCGTCCGAAAGCTACTTGAGGAAAGGGTTGTCGCCGCCGCGACCCTTGCGGCGAGGCGGGAACTGCTCGGCGAGATAGTCGAGGACTTCTACGCGCTCCTCGGGCTTGGGCGGCGGCATGCGGTGCTTCTCGATCATCAGGTCGATGCTCGAGTCCCACAGATCGCGCGTCAGGCCCTGTGCCTTTATCAGCGCCACGCCATGGCAGGCAGTGCAGGCATAGAATGTCGTGTCGCGGCCCTTGCCGACGGGCAGGTCATCGACCGTGTCGTTGTGCAGCGGCGGCTTGCCCTTGTCGGGATCGACGAGGGGCGCTGGCGCGGCCTTCGGCGGCGGCACGTAAGCCGCCTGCGGGCCGCGCAGCTCGCCCGCGCGATCCATGGCAACCAGGATGACCACCGCCGTCAGGGAAACGACGACGACGTGCGTGATGTTGAGCTGGCTCAAGTGGCGACGAGCACCCGGATGCGGTTGATCGGGTTGCCGCCGTAGCCTTGCGGGTTCCAGTTGCCGGCGACGAAGGGCTGGGTGACGCCCTTGCTGTCGGTGGCCTTGGCCCAGACCTCGTAGTAGCCGGCCGACGGGAGGTCCACCGACGCGGTGAAGCGCTGCCAGGCATATTTATTGGGCGGCGCATCGACCTTGGCCGGCTTCCAGGTGACGCCATAGTCGGTCGAGATGTCGACGGTCTTGACCTCGTTCTCGCCGGCCCAGGCATGGCCGCGCAGGTCCAGTTTCTTGGACGCGAGCTTGGCGCCATCTGCGGGGAAGCTGATGACCGCGCGCACCGGCATCGCCTCAAGGATCACGGTATCCTTCTCGTCGCCCTTGCTGCCGGGTACGATCGGCGTCTTGGCGAGGCGGTAGGAGAAGCCGCCCATGCCGGGGCCGTCGTGTATCTTGTCGCGCACCCAGATGCGGGTCAGCCACTTGGTCGAGCTCGAGCCAGCCCAGCCCGGCACGACCAGGCGTACCGGTCCGCCGTGGATCAGCGGCAGGTCCTTGCCGTTCATCTTGAAGACGATCAGCGTGTGCGGCTCCATCGCCTTGGCGATTGGCACGCCGCGCGAGATCGAGGCCTTGGTGGCATCGCCGCTGAGGTGCGGGTCGGCACCATACTGGCCCGTGTAGACCGCGCTCGGCTTCACACCGGCGGCTTTGAGCACGTCCGCCAGCCGCACGCCGGTCCATTCGGCGCAGCCGGCGCCACCGTTGGTCCACTGGTTGCCGCGGGCCTCGGGTGAGAAGAATGCACGGCCGTTGCCGCCGCACTCCAGCATCATCTTGTAGGAGACGTTGGGAAAGCGGCTCATGAGATCGCCCAGCGTAATGTCCATGGGCTTCTCGACCTCGCCGTCGATCTTGATCTTCCACGCCTTGGCGTCCGCCGGCGCGTCGGGCACCAGGCCGTTGTTGCGGATGAAGAACTTGTCGATGGGCGTGACGTCGTCGTCCATCAATTCGGCTTGGGTTTCGGCGACCAGCGGCTTGTCGCCCAGAACCGCGAGCTTGGCCTTGCCTTCCATCTCGAGAAGCTTAGGCCCTTTCGGGGCGGCGGCGGGCGCCGTCCCCTGGGCCAGGGCCGCCCCGGCGGGCGACAGTGAAGCACCGACAGCGGCCATTCCGACCCCCTTCAGCACGTTACGCCGTGACGCCTTGATGGTTCCGGATTTCGGCATTTTTTCCTCCTGAGTTGAGGATTCTTAGCTCAAACCTTCTGCCTCGTCAGCCACCCGGAAAAGATAAGTGCACAGGCCGCCACCGCCACGATCACGGTCGCCAGCACGTTGATCTGCGGGTCGACGCCCAGCCGCACGCTGGAATAGACGCGCATCGGCAGAGTCTGCGACTGCGCCCCTGATACGAATTGGGTGATGATCAGGTCGTCGAGCGAAAGCGTGAAGGCGAGCAGCCAGCCCGAGCCGACCGCTGGCGCGATCAGCGGCAAGGTCACGGTCAGGAAGGTGACCCAGGGCGTGGCGCCGAGGTCCATCGCCGCCTCCTCGAGCGAGCGGTCGAAGTCGGCGAGCCGCGCTTGTACCACGATGGCGACGAAGGCGATCGAGAAGGTGGTGTGGGCGATGGCGATGGTGAGGAAGCCGCGCCCCGGCCCGCCGAACAGGCGCTCGGCGCCGACGAACAGCAGCAGCATGGAGATGCCCATGATGACCTCGGGCATCACCATGGGCGCGATCACCATCCCGCCGAACAGGCTGCGGCCCGGAAACGGCGGCGCGCGCGCCAGCGCATAGCCCGCGGCCAGGCCGATGAGGGCGGCCCCGGTGGCGCTCACGAAGGCGATGCGGAGCGAGAGCCAGGCCGCCTGCAGCATCGCCTCGTTGGCCAGCAGCGCGCCCCACCATTTGGTCGAGAAGCCACCCCACACCGTCACCAGGCGCGACTCGTTGAAGGAATAGATCATCACCAGTGCGAGCGGCAGGTAGAGGAAGGCGTAGCCGAAGCCCAGCACCGTGAAGGCGAAGCGTGCGCGGCGCATCATCAGTGGCGTTCCAGACTGCGCGCCTGGTGGCGCTGGAACAGCATGATCGGGCCCACCAGCAGCACCAGCAGCGAAATCGCCACCGCCGAGGCCAGCGGCCAGTCGGTATTGGTGAAGAATTCGTCCCACAGGACCTTGCCGATCATCAGCGTCCGGGTGCCGCCCAGCAGGTCGGGGATCACGAACTCGCCGACCGAAGGGATGAACACCAGCAGGCAGCCGGCGACGATGCCCGGCAGCGACAGCGGGAGCGTGATGGTGAGGAAGGCCACTAGCGGTCGCGCGCCGAGGTCGGCGGCGGCTTCAAGCAGGCCGGTATCGAGCTTCTCCAGAGCGGCGTAGAGCGGCAGCACCATGAAGGGCAGGTAGGCATAGACGATGCCGAGATGGACCGCCCATTCGGTGCCCAGGATCGTGCCGGGGTCGGCCGAGATCCCGCTCCAGCGCAGGAATTGGTTCAGGAGTCCGTTCTCGTCGAGCAGGCCTATCCAGGCGTAGACCCGGATGAGGAACGAGGTCCAGAACGGCAGCACCACCAGCATCAACAGCAGTGGCCGGCGCTCTGGTGTGGCGCAGGCGATGGCATAGGCCATGGGATAGCCCAGGAGAAGCGCGACCAGTGTCGAGGTGGCGGCGATGCGCAGTGAGTTGAGCCAGGCCGAGAGGTAGAGATTGTCGGCGAACAGCAGTTTGAAGTTTTTGAGGCTGACGCCGAGCTCGACTGGTGGCACCGAGTCGGGTGAATTGGTGCCGAGTGCGATCGCCAGTACCAGCGCGAACGGCAGCAGGAAGAAGACGCCGAGCCACATGAAGGGAAGGGCGACGACGGCCTTCATGGGGCAAGGACATGCTCGGCGCTGTCCGTCCAGCCGAGCCAAACGGTTTGGCCACGCTGATGGGCAGAGTCCGGCAAGGCGGACACGATGATGACGGTGCCGTCCGTGGCGACGCGCAGCAGGGAACGATCGCCTTCGTAGGCGATGTCGATGATTTTGCCCTGAACTGTTCGCGACGTGGTCGGCCGCAGCGGCGAGAGGGTGATTTTCTCGGGCCGCAAGACGGTCCAGTGCCCGTCTCTTTCGAAGATGTTGGCGATGCCGATGAAGTCGGCGACGAAGCGCGAGGCTGGCCGTTCGTAGACCTCGTGCGGCGTGCCGACCTGGACGACGCGGCCGGCGTTCATGACGGCCAGCCTGGCAGCCATCGACATCGCCTCTTCCTGATCGTGCGTCACCATCACGAAGGTGAGGCCCAGCTCGGCCTGCAGGCGCACCAGCTCGAAACGCGTGCCCTCGCGCAGCTTGCGGTCGAGCGCTGCCAGCGGTTCGTCGAGCAGCAGCAGCTTGGGCCGCTTGACCAGGGCCCGCGCCAGCGCAACGCGCTGGCGCTGACCGCCCGAGAGCTGGGCCGGCCGGCGCGTGGCGAAGTCGGAAAGCTTGACCTGCTCCAGCGCCTCGGCGACTCGCGTCGCAGTCTCGGCCTTGGCGATGCCCTCGCGGCGCAGCCCATAGCCCACGTTCTCCGCCACGTTCATGTGCGGAAAGAGGGCGTAGGATTGGAACACCGTGTTGATCGGCCGCAGATGCGGCGGCACGCCCGTCATGTCGTGGCCGTCGATCAGCAGTCGGCCCGAGTCGGGAACTTCGAAGCCGGCCAGCATCCGCAGCAGCGTGGTCTTGCCGCAACCCGACCCGCCCAACAACGCGAACAGCTCGCCGCGCGCGACTTCCAGATCGACCTTGTCGACTGCCGTGACCGCGCCGAAGCGCTTTGTCAGGCCTTCCATTCTGACGATTGGATCGCTCACCGGCCCGTCTTCACGGTCGTCCACAGCCGCGTCCGCTCACGCGTCTGCTCGGGCGTCCCGGCGGTGATGGTGTAGAACTTGGCGCGCACGTCCTGAGGCGGATAGATCAGCGGATTGCCGGAGATGTCCTTGGGCAGCAGCGCGAACGCCGCTTTGTTGCCGTTGGCATAGCCGGTGAGTTCGCTCGAGGCGGCTGCGACCTTTGGCTCGAGCAGGAAGTCGAGGAAACGGAGCGCATTGGCCGAGTTCGGCGCGTCTTTCGGAATGGCCGCCACGTCGATCCAGAGCAGCGAGCCTTCACGGGGAATGGCGTAGGCGATGTCGCGCTTGTCCTTGGCCTTGGCGGCGCGGTCGCGCGCTTGGAAGATGTCGCCTGAGAAACCGAAGGCGAGGCAGGTGTTCCCGCCCGCCAGCGCATTGATGTACTCCGAGGAGTGGAACTTGCGGACGAAGGGCCGTATCGCCTTCACGACGTCGGCGGCTTTGGCAAGATCCTCAGGCTTCTTGGAGTCGGGATCGAGGTCGAGATATTTGAGTGCCGCGGGCAGCACGTCGGTGGCGCTGTCGAGCATCATCACGCCGCAATCCTTGAACTTGGACACCACCGCCGGATCGAAGATCATTTTCAGCGAATCGACTGGTGCGTCCGGCATGCGCTTCTTGATCTCGGCCACGTTGTAGCCGATGCCCGTCGTGCCCCACATCCAGGGGATGCCGTGGATGTTGCCGGGGTCGTACTTGGCCAGCGCCACCAGGATCTCGGGATCGAGATTGTTCCAGTTCTTCAGCTTCGCCCGGTCGAGTGGCAGGTAGAGGTTGGCTGTGAGCTGGCGCACGAAGAAGGGCGAGGCCGTAGGCACCACGACGTCGTAGCCCGATTTGCCGGTCCTGAGTTTGGCGTCGAGGATCTCGTTGGAATCGTAGGTCGTGTAGTTGACTCTGGTGCCGGTGTCCTTCTCGAAAATCTTTAGCTGGTCCTCGGCGATATAGTCGGACCAATTGTAGACGTTGACGCTGCCCCCTTGCGCCCAGGCGGGGGTGGCGGCAAGGGCGAGCAGGACGGCGAGGACAGGCAGACGCATCGGAAACTCCGCAGGATCAGACGCCAAGATACCTGTGCTGCAATTCCTTGTCCCCGGCCAGGTCCGTGGATGAACCGGTCCAGACGACGCGGCCCTTCTCGACGATGTGGTGCCGGTCGGCCAATCCGATCAGCGCGCCCACGTTCTTGTCGATCACCAGGATCGCCTGGCCTTCGTTCTTCAGCCGGCCGAGGCAGGACCAGATCTCATGGCGGATCAGCGGCGCCAGCCCCTCGGTCGCCTCATCCAGGATCAGCAGCTTGGGATTGGTCATCAGGGCGCGGCCGACCGCCAGCATCTGCTGCTCGCCGCCGGACAGTTGGTTGCCCATGTTGCGCTGGCGCTCGGCCAGGCGCGGGAAGAACTCGAAGGCGCGCTCGATCGTCCAGGGATTGGTCCGGGCACTGCGATTGGCGGCAGCGGCCAGAAGATTCTCACGCACCGAGAGGTTGGGGAAGATCTGCCGTCCCTCGGGCACCAGCCCGAGGCCGAGGCGGGCGATGCGGAACGAGGGCATCTCGTCGACCCTGACGCCGTCGAACTCCACGGTGCCGCGTCGCGTCTCGAGCAGGCCCATGACCGCGTGCACGGTCGTGGTCTTGCCCATGCCATTGCGGCCCATCAGGGTCACGACCTCGCCGGCATCGACGCTCAGCTCCATGCCGAACAGCGCCTGGCTGGCGCCATAGAAGGCTTCGAGGTCGCGGACCCGCAGCATCACGCGACCTCTTCGCCGAGATAGGCCTGGCGGACCTCGGCATTGGCCCGGATTTCAGTGGGTGTGCCGCTCGCGATGGCGCGGCCATAGACCAGCACGGTGATGCGATCGGCGAGCTGGAACACGGCGTCCATGTCGTGCTCGATCAGCATCATGGCGCGCCGAGACTTGAGCCCGCGCAGGAAGCCGATCATGCGCTGCGATTCCTCACCACCCATGCCGGCCATCGGCTCGTCGAGCAGCAGCAGCTTCGGATCGCCTGCCAGGGCCATGGCGATCTCGAGCTGACGCTGCTCGCCGTGGCTGAGGGTGGCGGCCAGCGTGTCGGCGCGCGCGCCCAGCCCGACTGCCTCAAGGCCAAGACGGGCGGGGCCGCGCAGGCGCTCGTCGCGGCGCGCATCGGCCAGGAACCGGAACGAATGGCCGGCGTGCGCCTGGACCGCCAGTGCGACGTTTTCCAGCGCGGTGAACTCGCGCAGCACCGAGGTGATCTGGAAGGAGCGCGCCAGGCCCAGCCGGACGCGCGCGTGAGTGGGCAGGCGCGTGATGTCGTGGCCGCCGAAGTGGATGGTCCCGGCATCGGGCGCCAGGTTGCCGGTGAGCTGGCCGACCAGCGTGGTCTTGCCGGCGCCGTTGGGGCCGATCAGGGCGTGGATCTCGCCCGGCCGGACGTCGATCGAGACCGTGTCGGTGGCGATCAGCCCGCCGAAGCGCTTCGTCAGGTTGTTGGTCCGGAGAAGGGGCTCAGCCACGGCGGCGTCCCAGCAATGAATCGATACCGCCCTTGGCGTAAAGCGCGATCAGGACCAGCATCGGTCCGAACACGATCTGCCAGTATTCGCCCCAGCCCTTGCGGCCGAGATCGAGCAGCGGCTTCAGCGATTCTTCCAGGACGAAGAAGGCGATGGTGCCGTAGAGCGGGCCGAACAGCGTGCCCATGCCGCCCAGCACGACGATGACGATGAGATCGCCCGACTTCACCCACGACATCATGGCGGGCGAGACGTAGGCGCCTTCGTTGGCGAGCAGGATGCCGGCGAGGCCCCCGAAGGCGCCGGAGAGGATGAAGGCGACGAGGCGGTAGCGGAACACCGGGAAGCCCAGCGCCATCATGCGCTGGTCGTTCGACTTGGCGCCGCGCAGCACGAAGCCGAAACGCGAGTTGGCGAAGCGGCTGCAGAACCACAGCGTGCCGAGCAGGAGCACGAAGCAGAGCCAGTAGAACGAGGCCTTGTCGCGCAGATCGATCACGCCGGGAAAGCGGCTGCGGCTGATGTTGAGGCCATCGTCGGCGCCATAGGCCTCCAGGCCCGCGCTCACATAGAAGACGAGCTGGGCGAAGGCCAAGGTGATCATGATGAAGTAGAGGCCACGCGTCCGGAGCGACAGCGCGCCCACCAGCGCCGCCCACAGCACCGAGGCGGCGATGGCCACCGGCCATTGCAGCCAGCCGCTGTGCAGGCCATTGGCCGAGAGAATGCCGACGGCATAGCCGCCGATGCCGAAGAACACGGCGTGGCCGAAGCTCACCAGCCCGCCATAGCCCAGGATCATGTTGAGGCTGACGGCGGCGATCGACCAGATGACGATTCGCGTGCCGATCGACAGCAGATAGCGCTGGTCGAAGGCCTGCGTCAGCAGCGGCAGCACCGCCAGCACCAGCAGGATCACGGCGGTTGCGAGACCGCGCGGCGTGCGCAGGGCGGCTATCATGTCCACGCCGTCATGTCCTTTGGCCAAAGAGTCCGGTGGGCCGCCACACCAGGACCCCTGCCATCAGCACATAGATCAGGACCTGCGAGATCGCGGGCGCCGCGCTCGAGGCGGCGGCAGAGCTCATGAAGGTCTTCAGGAAATCGGGCAAAAAGGCACGTCCGACGATGTCGATCTGGCCCACCACCATGGCGGCCACGAACGCACCTTTTATGGAGCCGATGCCGCCGATGACGATGATGACGAAGGCCAGGATGAGGATGTCGTCGCCCATGCCGATCTTCACCGAGCTGATGGGCGCCGCCATCAAGCCGGCGAGACCGGCGAAGACGGCGCCGAGGCCAAACACCAGGCTGAACAGCAGCTCGATGTTGACGCCCAACGCGCCGATCATGCGCCTGTTGGAGGCGCCGGCACGGATCAGCATGCCGAGTCTGGTGCGTGCCACCAGCCAGGCCAGCAGGAGGGCGACCAGGGCGCCGACCACGATGATGGCGAAGCGGTAGGCGGGGTAGAGCACGCCTGGCAGGATTTCCACGGTGTGGGCGAGGAACGACGGTACCGCGATGCTCTTGCCGGCCGGCCCCCAGACCGCGCGCACCAGCTCGTTGAAGAACAGGATCAGGCCGAAGGTCGCCAGCACCTGGTCGAGATGATCGCGGGCATAGAGCCGTCGCATGACCACGGCCTCGACCACGACGCCCAGCAGGAAGGTGGCGGGCAGTGCCAGCAGCGCGCCCAGGACGAAGGAGTCCGTTACGCCGATAAGCGTCCAGGCGATGTAGGCGCCCATCATGTAGAGCGACCCGTGCGCCAGGTTCACGAGGTCCATGATGCCGAAGGTGAGCGTGAGGCCGGCGGCGAGCAAGAACATCAGCAGGCCGAGCTGCACGCCGTTCAGCATCTGGATCAGCAGATAGTCCATCGCTCCCCGCAAACGAAACGGGAGCGCGTTGCCGCGCTCCCGTCGTTGACTGGCCCCGCAGGCCTCACTTCATCGGGCACTTTTCGTAGTACGGATCCTTGGCGTCCTTCACCGCCGTGGCGATGGTCTTCACCGTCATCATGCCGCCCGCATCCTTGACCGCTTCCTGGATGTAGAAGTTCTGGATCGGGAACTGGTTGGTGTTGTACTTGAAGTCGCCACGCAGCGACTTGAAGTTGGCCTTCTTGAGCTCGGCGCGGACCTTGTTCTTGTCCGAAAGGTCGCCCTTCAGGGCGTCTGCGGCCGAGGCCATCAGCATGATGGCGTCATAGCTCTGCGCGCCGTAGTAGGACGGGTAGGTGTTGTGCTTCTTCTTGAAGTCGGCGACGTAGCGCTTGTTCTGCTCGTTCGGCAGGTCGTTCACCCACTCCTGCGCACCCAGGGTGCCGAGCGCGAGATCGCCCTGCTGCGGCAGCGTTATCGCGTCGATCGAGAACACCTGGTAGAGCGGCACGGTCTTGTTGAGGCCGGCCTGCGCCCACTGCTTCACGAACTGAACGCCGTGCGCGCCGGGATAGAAGATGAAGATGCCATCGGGCTTGGCGGCGGCGATCTTGGCGAGCTCGGCCGAGAAGTCGATCTGGTCGGGCCACTTGGTGAAGTCCTCGTTCACGATCGTGCCCTTGTAGGTGCGCCGGACGCCGGCCAGCATGTCCTTGCCGGCGGCGTAGTTCGGTCCCACCAGGTAGAGGCTCTTCACGCCCTTGGTGTTGAGGTACTCGCCCATCGCCATCGGCGTCTGGTCGTTGTTCCACGAGGTCGAGAAGAAGTTCTTGTTGCAGAGTTCGCCCGCGATCTGCGACGGCCCGGCGTTGGCCGAGATCAGGATCGTGTCGCCCTCGTCGGTCACGGTCTTGAGCGAGGCCAGCAGCACGTTCGACCAGATGTAGCCGGCGATGAAGTTCACCTTGTCCTGCAGCACGAGCTTCTCTGAGCGCGCCTTGCCGACGTCGGGCTTGAAGGTGTCGTCCTCGTAGATGATCTCGAACGGCTTGCCGCCCATCTTGCCGCCGAGATGCTCCTTGGCGAGTTCGACCGAGCGGCGCATGTCCTCGCCGATCGCGGCCTGCGGGCCGGAGAAGGTGCTGACGAATCCGACCTTGATCGGGCTTTGCGCCATGGCGGGCAGGCTGCCCATCCCCATGGTGGCGAGCGCCGCGATTGTTGCGGGTCCAAACAATTTGCTTTTCATGGGCCGAGCCTCCCTGTTTCCCTTGTCACTATAAAAGCCGAAAATTCCGCCTTACGCACGCAGTTTGAAGCGCTGGATCTTGCCGGTCGCGGTCTTGGGCAATTCGGCCACGTACTCGACCCAGCGCGGATATTTGTAGGGCGCCAGGGTCTTCTTGCAGTGCGCCATCAGCGCCTCGGTGAGTGCGGCATCGCCGCCGCCCGCCTGCTTCAGGACCACGATCGCCCGGGGCTTGATCAGCCGGGCCTCGTCGGCATGACCCACGACGGCGGCCTCCAGCACGGCGGGGTGGCCGACCAGGCAGTTCTCGATCTCGACCGGCGAGCACCAGATGCCGCCTACCTTCAGCATGTCGTCGCTGCGGCCCTCGTAAATGAAGTACCCGTCCGGATCCTCGCGATAGGTGTCGCCGGTGTTGAGCCAGCCGTTCACCATCGTCTCCGCCGTCTTCTCCGGCTTGTTCCAGTAGGAGGTGGCGGCCGACTCGGCCCTGA
>LNFM01015241.1_pt1 | contig 18251 bp, 13 predicted proteins | sample 596031 | NCBI WGS metagenome assembly LNFM01 (sample SAMN04254537, study PRJNA301005) | activated carbon metagenome | isolation source: dual media filters at the Ann Arbor, Michigan drinking water treatment plant | place: USA: Ann Arbor | reverse complement strand
GGTCGTGCGGAGCACACCTTCCGCCGGGAGTCTTCGAGCGGCGCCCAGCACGGGGTTTGTTAACCCCGTGCGAGCCACCCATCTTTTCATTGGGGCCGCTGCTTCGCCACTGACAACGCTGCTACTTCGACGCAAGTGATGAATGATGAGAGCTCGCTGCCCCGCCCCGGCCGTCCTCGCTCGCTGCCGCGCCCCGGCTGTCGTCGTATGGCAGTAGATGCACCCATCGCGATAGCCTCGAACGATGACAGGCTACCGAGTCGCGGTGGGAGAGCCCGAGCCGTCGCCGTTCGCGGTGAGCGAAGAGCTGGCGGCGAAGCATCGAAAGAAGCAGTGGCTGCTCGGGCACACGGTCGTCGTGTTTCTGTCGGTTGGTATCTGGCTGCCCGTGTTGGTGTACGTGGCGTTGTTCGGGCTGGCGCGCGCTCGCGCGGCGGTGAAGGGCTACACCGTCCGCATCGCCGAGGGGCAGCTCTTCGTGGGCACGCGCGAGAGCAACTCGATGGTTCCGCTGGATCAGATTCAGGGGATCTCGAGCGCGGACGGAGTGCTCACCATCGCGATCACAGGCAGGCCACAGGGGCTGCGCATCGAGGGGCTCGTCGACCCGCTGGCGGCGTCGAGCGCGATCTTGCGCGCGCGCGACGAGAAGACCCGCGTGCGTGCGAGCGCTGCGGTCGCGCTCGCTGAAGAAGCGGTCGCGGTGATGTCAGGCGAGGGCGCTCGGCGCTCTCGATGACCGCGGGTCACCCGCCCATTCGCCTGGTGATCTTCGCGCCGATCTCTCGGAGGGCGCCCTCGAGGTTGGTCGCGCAGATGGAGGTCACGAGGCCGTTGCGGCACGGCTGTCCGTTGCAGAGCGGGCTCTCTTCGAAGCGCCGCGCGACCTCGACGATGCGTCGAGAGGGAAACGCCATGTACTGCGCGTTGGAGCACTGCATCATGGGGTTGAACGTGGTGCCCTGACGCCGGCACGCGGGCACGACGTGGCTGCACACTTCGGATCGGTTGGCCTGGCGCATCGAGAAGGGGCCGGATTCTCCCTGCATTCCCGTGACGGCCGTGCTGCTGTCGCGCTGGTTGAAGTCGTCTACGCGCAGGCCGGGACGACCGAGGAGGGCGTCGTAGTCCACCGCGGTGCCTCGCCGCGGAAGCTCGAGCGGAACGCCGGTGATCGCGCCGAACACCACGCGATCGGGGCGGCCGGGCTTGAGCGAGAGGAAGTCTCTGTTCCAACGGCGGGCGCTGGGAGGAGCGGCGTTGATGTAGCGATCGAGGTCCCACGTGGGATCGCGCGGGTCGCCGGGCTGGTAGAGGTAGAAGCGCAAGTCTGGGTTGGTGGGGTGCGCCCAGCGCGGCGACGAGACGTTGAACACGTCCTTGCCGTCTTCGCAGGGGGCGCCTCGGCTGCGCAGCGAGAACTCCTGGTCGTAGTCGCAGTCGCGCACGGAGCCGTCTTCTTCGTCGGAGATCACGATGATGGCGAGCAGCGCGTCGTCCCGAAGAAACCCAGCGTTGGGCGACGTGTTGCCAGGCCGCGACGTAGCATCGTGAAAGTGCAACGCGCGCCACGCGGATTCGAGCGGCTGCTCGAGGCCGCAGCCGTTGACGAAGATGCCCGCGTTGCACTTGAACCAATCGGAGAACGTGGTCGAGCTGCGCGTCGACGCGTTGGGTGTCCCGCTGTCGCAGCTCGGGTCCGCGGCGTTCGAGCAGAACTTGATGAAGCTCGGAAACTGATTGGGATCGTTGTTGCACGCGGGCGGCCTGAATCCTGGCGGCGCCGTGACGGCGTTGGGTCTTCGCGGCGCCCACGGAAGGTGCACTTGCAAGGCGAACCCGTTGCGGATCGGGTTGAGCAGGCCGTGATCGCCGCGGGAGCTGTCGTCGCAGCCGGGGACCATGGCGCCGGGCGTTCCGAGGTCGGTGGACACGACGCCGAGGTGAAGGTCGCGAAGGGGACGGTTGAGCGGAACGTCGTCCATGTTGCTCGCGTCGCACGCGTGCGGCTGAACGTTGGGATTGGACCGCGAACCGCACAGGGGGACCTGCAGCGCCTGGAGCAGCGACTCGAATTTCAGCAGCAGCAGCGTCTGCACTTCGGTCATCGAGCCGCTGTTGTCCACGACGAGCAACATATCGACGCGGTCTGTTCCCGGACCGATCGGGCCTCCGTCGGGCCCCGGCGTCGCGTCGATCGGCGCCGACGGAACATCCGGCACGATGACCGCGCCGTCGGGGAGGATCACCGTTCCATCCGGGTAATTCGGCTGCGTGCCGAAGCGATCGATCCGCAGTTCGCTTCGCGTCCCGCAGGCCGAAAGAGCGCCCAGCGCGCAGAGCGCGAGCGACGAGAGCGAGTGGTTTCGTGTCATCGAGAACCGATTGTCGCTCGAATGGGAGACGGGTGCGTAGTGTTGGTGACTCCACAAGCGAGCGATTGCCAACCGCGTTGGCTGTACCGAAAGGGCCATCGTGGTCGCGGGAGCAGAGACTCCCGCGCATGGGGTCGCGCAGGAGCGCGACGACGTCTCCGCCAAAGGCGGGACGACAGAGCGGCGAGCCATCGAGCTTTCGAGCGGGCGAACGAGCACGCTCGCTCGAAGACCGCGCTCGCTGTATCGTGGTGCATGCGTCGAACCCGAGTGATCAGCCTCTGCGTCGCCGCCATCACCTGGTTGGCGACGCGTCGCGCCATGGCGCAGATCCGGATCGAACGCAGCGGATCGTCGTGGGCGCAGCTCGAAGACAACGGCAGCGTGTCCATCAGCGGCCGTCGCGTCGGCGAGATCTCCAGCAGCGGAACGGTCTACGTCAACGGAAGCTCCGTCGGCGAAGTGTCCTCGAACGGCAGCGTGTACCTCCGCGGATCGCGCGTCGCCGAAGTGTCGAGCAACGGCACTGTGTACGTGGGAGGAAGCTCCGTTGGCGAAGTGTCCTCGAGCGGTCGCATCTCTGTTCGCGGATCGTCTTGGGGCAGCGCGTCCAACTGTTGCTCGTCGACGGACGCGCGCAGAGTCGGCGCGGTGCTGCTGTTCTTTCCCGGCGGGGCGTTCGAGCTCTCGCAGGCGACTGCCACGTCGATGACCGTGTATCGAAGCGGCAGCTCGTGGGCTCGCGTCGATCGAGACGGCTCGGTGTACCTGGCCGGGAGATTTTCGGGCCGCGTCGAAGAAGACGGCGATGTCTACATCCACGGCAGTCAGGTTGGTCGCATCGAAGAGGACGGAGACATCTATCACCGAGGCAGCGCGGTCGGTCGCGTCGAACCCGACGGCGATCTCTACCTTCGCGGAAGCGGCGTCGGCCGTATCGAAGACGACGGAGACATCTACGTCGCAGGGTCGAGCTGGGGACGAGCGCGCGAGTGTTGCGCCTCGCGACTGTCACGGCCGCGAGTCGCTGCGCTGCTCTACTTCTTCGAGGGGGGCGCGTTCGGACTCGAAGCGCCTGCCGATGGAGGTAACATCTCGTCGACTGACGCGAGCCTTCCGCAGAGCGACGGTGGATCGCGCGTCGTCGTGCGCACGCCGCGCTCGATTCAGTGCAGCTGCACCGCGGTGGGAGCGGGCTTTCTCCGCAACGACGCGCTCGGCATCGCGACGATCGCGCTGGCGCTTGTCGCTGCAACACGACGCGCCGGTCGTCGTTAGCTCTTCTCGTCCGGCGCTCTTGAATTCAGGGGGCGCTGTCTACGCACCGAGCTCTTCGCGACACGCGGCGGCGATCTGCTCGATCCCTTCGCAAAAGACCGTCGGCTCGGTGAGCAAGCTCACGATGACCCGGGATTCTTGCTCAAAATCGAACAAGAACCCCGGCTGCACGAGCACTCTGTCGCGCAGCGATCGCTCGGCCCACGCATCGTCGCTCAGGGCAGTCCGGTGGGCGAAACAGCGCGCGTCCAGAACAGCGGCGCGCCATCCCCCAGCTGCCCGCTCGTGTTGTCCCCCCAGCAATACACAGCGCCAGCAACGGTGCGGGCGCAGCGATGAAACTGCCCAGACGCGACCTCCGCGACGGATGGCAGCGACGCGACCGGCGTTGGCTCTCGTCGTGTCGTAAACGTTCTGTCGCCGAGTTGCCCGACAGAGTTGTCGCCCCAGCAATGAACAGCGTCGCTCACCCGCGCACAGAACGACGTCCTGCCCGCCACGAGCTGCGAGACCACGCCCATCAGTGACGCGAGGCGCGTCGGTCGACTCGAGCCGCTCGATGCACCGAGTCCAGCTTCTCCAAGCCCGTTGTTGCCCCAGCAGAACACGGCCCCAGTCGACGAGCGCGCGCACGTCGCTCCCTGGCTCACTGCGATCTCTTCTGCGATCCCGAGCAGCGCGTCGTCGACCAGCGGACCCGGCATCATGCGATAGGTGCCGACCGCGAGCGTGGTTCCGTCGCCGAGCTGGCCGTGCTGGTTCTGCCCCCAGCACAGCGCTCGGCCGTCGACCCGCAGCCCGCAGCTATGGCCGTACCCTGCGACGATCGAACGAACGTTCGACGACAATCCGAGGACCGGCGTCATCACGAATCGGTGCGTGGTCGATCCTTCTCCGAGCAAGCCGGTCGTGTTGAGTCCGGTGCAAAACGCCGCGCCCGCTCCGGTGCGCGCGCAGCGCGCGTCGCTCTGGGCGCTCGACTCTGTCACGTCCGTGAGCGCCGTCTCCGGGCTCGTGCTGGTCAGCGCCGAGACCGCGGTCGTGATGGGCGTGTTGGTTCCTTGACCACGAGCCAACAGCAACGCGCGTCCCCAACAGCGGAGCTCTCCGCTCGAAATGACACAATGGCTGAGCCCTCCGCCCGAGGCGAGCGTCGCGCCTGGCGGGAGCCCCGCCACCGGCTGCGGCACGCTCGATCCCGGCGAAATTGCCCCGCCGCCGAGCGCCGCACCGTTGCCCCAACACACAACGCCCGCCGCCGTCTGCGCGCAGCTGCTCGCAGTGCCGAGGGCCAATCGCGTCGCGCCTGTCAGCCCTGCGACCAGCCGCGGTTCCGCGCTCGACAGCGGCCTCGTGATTCCGAGCTGCATCCACGCGTTGGAGCCCCAACAACGAACCGCCCCGCGGCCATCGATTGCGCACGCAGAGTCTCCGCCGACCGCCAGCGCCGTGACGTTGACCGGCGCGTCGATGACGCGCTCGATGCGAACAGCGGCGCCCGCCGCTCCGAGCTGGGTGCTGTTGATCAAACCAGCGAGGTTTTGTCCCCAGCAATACACGTCCCCTGCGACGCTCGAAGCGCAAAAGGACTGATGTCCCCCTGCCAACGACGAGAACGCAGGGAGCGCTCCGCTCGCCGCGGTGACGAGCGCTGGCGTCGCTGATCCAGTGCTTCCCCAGCAATAGATCGCGCCGCGCGTTGTGCGTGCGCAGCTCGCGGTCGTCCCTGCAGCGAGCTCGACCACCGGGTCTCCGGCCGGAAGTCCGTTCACTACGGTCGGATTGCGCTCGCTCTGGTTGGTTGTCCCTGTCCCGCATTGTCCTCCGTTACAAGCGCCCCAACACGATACTGCGCCGCTTTCGGTCAACGCACAGACGTGCGCGTCGCCCGCCGCCAGCGTTGTCACGGCGGTCAGGCCGGTGACCTCGGTCGGGGTCGTGATGATCGCGTTGAGCGCAACGGATGAGCCGAGCTGTCCGCGACCCGAGACGCCCCAGCAGCGCACGCGAGCGTCATCGCCGAGAACGCACACGAACTGGCTACCGCCCACGATTCGAACGCCTCGTGTCGTGTTGTAGCGCCGCTGCACCCCGCCAGGATCGAGCCATGGCACTGAACGACCGAAGCACGTGACGTCTCCACCCGCCCCGCCGGCTCGCCGATGAAGGACGCACGTGGTGGCCGGAGACAGCGCGGTCTGCACGGCATCGGAGATCATCGGCAAGGCCGTGGGGGCAGCGGCAGGAGACGCTGAGCCGGGCGTGACGGCCTCGTTCAAGTTGCCTCCCCAACACCAAACCTGCCCAGACCTCAACGTCGTGCAGCTGTGAACCTGTTCCGGCGCGTGGTTGATCGAGCTGTGAATCGCCTCGTTTCCGCAGCGCGCTGCGACGCACGAGAAGCCAGTCCCGCACGCTCTGCCGCACGCTCCGCAGTTGAGCGCGTCCGTAGCGAGGTCGAAGCCGTTGTCTACACGGCCATCACAGTCGTCGTCCCGTCCGTTGCATCGTTCGGGCTGCGCGAGGCAGCCGTCGAACCCATCCGTGACCACCACGTCGGTGACGTCCATCTCCGCGACGCCCGTGTCCGTCACAATCGTGTCCGTCACGATTGTGTCCCGCTCGAGCGTGTCGATCACGGGCGTGTCGATCACGGACGTGTCGGTCGCGAGCGTGTCGCTTGCGTCCCCTATGTCCAAGCTCGCTTCGTCCCCGTCGCCCCTGCCGTCCTCGACGCGCGCATCGATCGCGCCTGCGTCGCTGTCATCGCCTACGATCGTGACCCGTGAAGGAATGCACGCGGCGATCAGCAACAGCGGCGCGAGCCAAGCGTAGCGCCTTGTCTTCTTTCGGTGGTCGCGCATCAGAACGCCCCTCTGACTTCGATCGAACCGACGCCCGCCGCGAGCGCCACCGTCGTCCGTTCGCTCCGGCGTGCGGCGAGTGCCCACCACACGGCGCCAACGGCTGCGATCGAGAGTCCTGCCGCCAACGACCCGATGGCGAGGCCGTTGTACGTTCGAGCGTCCGGCACGCGGTCAGCGGAGGCGCGGTCGACGCACCGAACTTCGTCAGCTAACAGCGTACATCCGCGCAGCGAGTCACTTCGAAGCGCGAAGAACACCGCCGAGCTCGCGGCCACCGCAAGCGCCGACGACGTCACGACGATGGGCGCTACGAGCGACGGTCTCCTCGCCCGCGGCGCATCGACGGGAGTCGCGGTCGGCGGCCGCGAGCCCTGCACGAGAACGCGGGCTTGGGGGCGCGCCTCGACGACGCGATCGGCGACGACCCGGGTCTCTTCTCTCACCAGCGCGATCTGACGCTCGATGGTCGCGCCCGTGCGTGCTTCAAACGTGAGCTGCGTCGCGACGTAGCCTGGCGCTTGCGCGCGAATCGTGTGAGCGCCAGCGGCGATGAACATCGGGGCCCCGAGCTGCGCCGATGACAGCTCGACCTCGTCCAAGCGCACCGCCGCTGTCGCGTCGCCAGCGCTGACGCGCAGAACGAGCACCGCGCTCGTCGCGCGCACCTGTTGGCTTCGCTCGCTACATGCCTGAAGCAACGCCGCGCGGTTCGGCAATACGCTCGTGCGTCCCGCCTCGAGCGCGCAGCGCTCGGAGTAGGTAAACGCGCGATGCGGCTGGCCGGAGGCCAGATACTCACCAGCCAAGAACAACATCAGCGACGGCGTTGCTTGAATTCCCATCGCTCGTTCGCCCAGTGCAATGGCCGCGACGTGCTCTCCGCGGCCTGCGCTCTGTTGTGCTTGTTCGATGAGCAGACGACGTGTCGCGAGATCCGGAGCCTCTTGCGCCGACACACGTTGTGTTCCGAGCGTCATGCACACGCACAGCGTAGTCCGAGTGATCCTTTGCATCCCACGAATGATAGGGTATTCGAAGGTTTCGAGGGGGACCGCAACGAGCGCTGGTCGACGGGTAGTAGCAGGCGGACGTCTCCGCTGCTCCGCAACAGACCCAAACCCCGGCCTCGTCTTCGGGCCGTTCGCGGGTGACGCTGAGCGCTCGTGTCCCTGCCGTACGGCGAGCGAGCGTCGCTACGCTTTGTCGGTCCCGTCAGAGCAGCTGCCCCCCAACTCCGTTGCCGACTACTCCTCGAGCTCTTCGCGACACGCGGCGGCGATCTGCTCGATCCCTCGCTGAAAGACCGCTGGCTCTGTGATCAAGCTCACGACGACGCGCGCTTCTTGCTCGAAATCGAAGAAGAATCCCGGTTGCACCAGCACTCCCTGGCGCAGCAGTCGCTCGGCCCACGCCTCGTCGGTCAACACCGCGGGCAGCGCGAGCGTCGCGCTCCAGCCGCCCTCGCAGCGAAGCACCGACGCGCCCGTCTCTGGTGACAACACGCGGCGCGCGGTCGCGAGGTTCGCTCGAAGCCGCTCGAGGATGCTGCTTCGCACCGGCGCCGTGCGCTCGAGCAAGACATCTGCTGCGCACTGGACCGGCGCGCTCGCTGACAAGAACGTGTCTGCCACGTGCTCGAAGCGCAGCTCCGCGCTGGCGACGACCCGCTCGGGCCCCGAGAGAGCAGCCCACGCGAGCTTCATCTGCGGAAGCGCGGCGGTCTTCGAGAGGCCAGCGAGCGTCCAGCACAGGCAACGCTCGTCGACGACGGTGGTCGTCCCGCGCGCGTCGTCCCTGGCGCCGTCGAGGGCGTACTCTGCGAACACCTCGTCGACGATGAGCGCGATCGAGCGCTCGCTGCACAGCTCGGTGATCGCCTCGAGCTCTTCGTCGGTGAGCGCGTTGCCCGTGGGGTTGTTGGGCGCGACGCAGACGAGCACCCGCGTTCGATCGGTGATCGCCGCTTCGATCGCCGCTCGATCGTGCCGAAAGGCGCCCGCGTAGTCGCGAAGCGAGTAGTGCGCGACGCGCGTCCCTGTGAGCGCGGCGATCGACTCGATCAGCGGATAGCTCGGCTGAGCGACGAGCACTTCGTCCCCGGGATCGCAGTGCAACATGAATAGCTGTGCGTACAGCTCGCTCGTGCTGGCCGCGAGCCACAGCCGCTCGGGGTCCACCTCGATCCCGTGCTCTCGCTCGTAGTGCGCGGCGATCGCGCGGCGGGCTGACGGCATCCCCTTGGGGTGCGGTTCGTAGGCGAGCGCCCTGGGATCACCGAGCGCCTGGCAGATCGCGGCGGCGTCCTCGGGCGAGGGGACGAGCCCTGCGCGGGTAGGGTTGCTCTCGGTGAGGTCGAAGCGGATTTCGCCGGCCTCGCGGGCGGCCTCGACCGAGAGCGACCAGGGCGTGGGCTCGACCGAAGCGGCGATGCGATTGGAGTAGTGAATCAATGCTATCATGGCAACGATCAAGCCCTTTGCAGCGGTTCGGCCGCCGGTCGACCGCGTCGCGCGGATCGCCGCGCCTCCCTACGACGTCATCAACTCGCGCGCCGGTGGTTGTCGCGTATCGGGCGGACTCGAAGATCGAACGATCGATCGCGTCGGGACCTCGCGCGGACCGGCTGCGGAAGCGTAGCGGGCTGAACCGTTACGGATTTGGGTGTTCGGCGTTTGGGATGAGTTGCGTAGTTTTGGTGCTCTGCCAAGAGCGATTCTGCCAACTGCGTTGACTGGAACCGATCGCAACTGCGCGCTATCGTCCCTGCATAGTTCGCACTTTCTGCGACAGATCGGCGCGCAGCCTTTGAGCAAAGGCGTCGCAAACTGTCTGTCGTCGCGAAGCAGGTTGGAGGGTTGACGATGAAGCAGTCTGTAGGGAGGCAGTCACGCAACACCATCACATCGAACCAGGGGTGGACCTGCGTTTGTGCGTCGTTGGCTCGCTCGCCCCCAATGTCACTTCCGTGCGTGCACGGTTTTTCGCGACTCATCCTCACTGAACGCGGGGGTGAGCTAACGCACGGGCAGTGGGCGGTCGTCGACGCGTTGATCGAAGGGGCTGACTCCGAGAGGGCGTTGCTCGCTGTGCTGCGCGCGGGAAAGTACGGGCTGCGAAAGCGGGTCTCTGCCGTGCTCGAAGCGTTCGACGCGGTGACGATTCGAGAGCTGCGCGTGGACTTGCTGAACGCGGTCCTCGGCGTCGGTCCGTTCGGCGGCATCGCGGCTTCGCCGAGCGCGACCATGCTTCGTTGCGCTCGCAGCGCCGACGAGGCTGGAGGCCAGCGATGATCGGTGTGCTGCGAGCGCCGAGCGAGCGACTCGATCGCGCGCGAGCGCTGCGACGATTCTGTGCGATCGCAGCAGAGCACTGCGTGCGGGATGACGCGTCGATCGTCGAGCAGCGATTGCGACGATGGCTCGGCCTCGCGAGTCATGGAGCGGTCGACGTGGGGCGCTCGACGCTCAACAACACAGGGGCTCCGTTGCAGTGCTGCCTGTCGCTCGGACGGGGTCGGTGCCGCGTTCGTTTCATCATCGATCCTGGGTATGCCGCGGGCAGCGTGATCGCCGCGCGTCTCGCGAAGGCGCGTGTGTGTCTGCACGAGCTCGCAGAGGCGGACCACGAGACTCACGTCGCGATCGAGCGTCTGCTCGCGTGCTTCGGACCTGCTTCCGCGAGAGAAAACGCTATGTTTTCGTCGGGTGTCGCGTGGGTCGGCGTGTCCGTCGGAGATGCAGCGCTCGCCGCGTATGTCGACCTCTCGCCGCGCGATGCGGGCGACGCGTGGGGCCGACTCGCGGAGTGGCTCGAGGCTGGCGGCGCGGCTTCGTCAGTGAGCGCCGCGGAGCTCGCTCGACTGCGGACGTTGGGACCGCCGTCGAGCGTCGGGTTCGAGCGCGACAGCGGGGGGCGGCTCCGTCGCAAGGTGTACGTCTGCACGACGTTGGAGCGGGTGCTCGACAGCAAAGACCACGGTTCCGATGGTCGGGCGATCGCATCGATGATCGCGCAGCTCGCGCATCGGGGGCACCGCGCGAGCGCGACGACGTTTGTTTCTGTGGGCTTCGACGGCGATGGCTCGCGGGTGGACAGCAAGGTCGACCTTTGTTGTTGCGCCGACTGCACTGCTCTCGACGCCGCGGATTGGCGCAGGATCTTGCCTGGGTTGTTGACGGATGCAGGGCTGTTGGCGTCGCCGCTCGCCGAGGCGCTGTCGATGCCCGAGATCGTTGTGGCCGTCGTCGGCGTGGGCGCAACCCACGAGGTCGCTTCGAACCTTCGCTTCAACGCGTACCTCGCGCCGCAACGGTGGCGCGAATGAAAGTCGAACACGCGATCGAGTCGGTGCGCCGCGCGGTCGAGTACTTCGGCGCGACGCGCGAGAGCGACGGGTGCTGGCGGGACTTTGTCGAGGTTCCTGTGGGGCCGAGCGATCAATGGGTGACGGCGTACGTGGCGCTCGCGCTCGCCCACGCGCGACAACCCCGCGCGACAGAACTCGCAGAGCGCGCGGCGACGTGGCTCGATCAACATCGAACGCTCGAGGGCTGGGGCTACAACGACCGAGCGGGGCCTGACGCGGACTCGACTGCGCACGCGATGCTGTTGTTCGACGCGTTGGGACTCGGAGTCCCTCCAGGTACCGCGGAGTTTTTGATGGCACACCAGTGTGTGGAAGGCGGCTTTGCGACCTATCGACGTCGCGACGCATGGGGTCGTCCGCACGCCTGCGTGACGGGCGCCGTGTGCGAGGCGCTGATGCAGGCGAGGCATCCCTTCGATGCAACGGCTACGAAGCGATGGCTGGCTGAAACCGTGACCGCCGAGGGTGGCTGGCGAGCGTATTGGTGGAACTCGTCGCACTATGCGACGATGACGAACGCGCGATGGTTCACGGACGACGGGCGTAGCTCCCACGCGCTCGACGAGATGCGCCGGTGTGGGTCGGACGTGCAGAGGCTCGAGGGGTCGGGGGCGAGCGCATTGCGCTCTTGCTTCGACGCATCGTGCGAGATCGAAGTGCTTCGGATGCGCGGCGCTCCGCGAGCGCAGGTGGAGGCGAAGCTACGCCCGTTGCTCTGGCAGCAGCGTGCGGATGGAAGTTGGCCAGGCTCTGCCTGCCTGTTGATTTCCTCGCCCGACACGAACACCGCGAACGCACAGGCCACGGAGAGCGCCAATGTGTTCACTGACTGGTGCTCCACGATCACGACCGCGACATGTCTTCGCGCGGTCGCGAGCTACATTCAATGGGTCGAGTCGTCGACCAAGGGACGAATGCGATGACGATCTTCGAAGCGCGTGTTGTCCGTGCGATCGCGCGGCGAGCGGCGGGACGGTCGCCGACGGCGGTCGTCGCGGGCATCGTGTCGTCAGTGGCGTTGGGTTGCGGCGCGAAGACTGGTTTGGATACGTGGTCGCGCGCCGAGGAGGGCTCGATGCAGTTCGAGCGCCTGCATCAGACCTGGCCGCTGACGGGCTTCGTCGTGTCGACGCAGCGTCCGACGCTCGAGTGGCGCAATGTCGAATCGAGCCGCACGCGGATCGAGCTCTCGCGTACGCGTGGGTTCGAGCGCGTCGAGGTGCAGAGCGTCGTGGAGGGCTCGTCGTGGAGGCCGCCCGAGCGGCTCGCGCCGGGCCCGTGGTTCTGGCGGTTGTCCTCGACGACGAGCGAGCTTCGTAGCGCTGTGTGGTCGTTTCGCGCGCCGATCCGCGACTCGAGCAACGACTCGGTGCTCAACTTCGTGCAGGACTTCAACAGCGACGGGCTCGCGGATGTCGTCACGTTCGGCGCCGCTGACGCGATGAGCAACGCTGGCGCTCGCACGTACGTTCACTTCGGACGGCGGGGATCCACGCTGTCCGATGGCGTAGCTGTCGCCGAAGACATCAACGTCGATCCGTACATATTTCACGGAGCGTCTGGGGTACCCGACATGGTGGGTCTCGGATTTCCAGGGATCGCGCGTCGTCCGAGGCACCTCACGCTGATCTACGGAGACTTGCTGGTTGGCAACGAGGGTGGTCTTGCGTACGGGGTCCGGGATACCATCCTCGGGAGGGTCACCGGAGTCGGCGACATCGACCGTGACGGACTGGGTGATCTGCATGTAAAAACAGGCCTCTACGGTTCGCCTGAGCACTGGCTGTTGGGCGCGAGGCGTGGAGCCAACTACCGGCACATTGTGAATAGAGAGGATTTTCGCCGGGCATCCGATCCATCACAAGGCGTGGTTCCACAGCCGTTTCCAATCGACTGGAACGGCGATCGTCAAATGGACCTTTTGAGCTGGGAGCGACGAGGACTGACTTCGGGTGTGCTGCTCGTAAACTTCGGACCGCTTCTGTCTCCCTCGCCGCCCACGGAAGTAACGGTGAACTCGGAAGGGATGTGGGCTTTCTCCAATCTCGGCGACGTTGACGGCAATGGGTATCCAGATGTCGCGTTTATCGGCATCTCGTTGGACATCGCAATTGTCTACGGCGGCCCGCGACTGCGGGTGCAGCCGTTTCGACTCATGGGAGAAGACCTGGGGTGGGGCCGATATGCGCTGACGTCGCTGGGCGATGTGAACGGTGATGGATTCTCCGATGCCGTCCAATCGTCCCCATGGTCCAACATCAATTCGCTCCCACGCGGACTGCTTGTGTTCGATGGCGGACCCAGCGGGCTACGCACCGAACCGTCACGCGAGATTCGTGGGCCAGCAGGCTCGGGATTCTTCGGCTCCGCCGTCTGTGGATGTGGAGACCTCGACGGCGATGGGTTCGCCGATCTAGTGGTGTCTGATCTCAACGTCGCCGATCGCGCCTTGTTTGTCTACCGAGGTAGTTCAGCAGGACTTCCGGCGCAACCTTCTTACTCGCTCCCGAGACCAGATGGGCGGTTGGCCGTCTATGGGATTCGCTTGGGAGTCAACTAGCTTGCTACGGCAGTGGGATATTGGTAGATGTGATGCACTTGCCGTTCTCGTTGTCGAGAAGCGTCACACCGTCCATGGGCGTGGGACGGACCGTGCCGCCAAGGGGGTCACCAGTGCCAGCTGGCAGCGTCGCGTCGTGCATCTCGAAGTGAATGTGATCGAATGCGGAGTTCCCCGTGTTGTTGTAGGTTCCGAGAATGCTGCCTTGCGGAATCGTCAACGTCGTAGGCATCGGAACCGCGCGAAGCGTGCCGAAGCGAAAGTGCATGTATCGAGAGGCGAAGGGCCCACGTGCCATGTTCTGCGCGGGCACCACTGACCGTGCACCAAGCCAATTCGCCCCTCCAGTCGTAGTCGGGGTGCCTGCGGCAGGCCCTGCGAAGCCGGACACTGGATGGGCAAGTTCGATGGTGGCAGCGTTGCCGTAGTTGGGGTTGCTCATCATTCCAAGAATCAACGGATCGTCGCTGACGAACACGGTCCCGGCGGCGCACGCGAGCGCCGGCTCATTGAATCGATTGGCTGGAATCACCGAGAGGGGAAAGATCGCTTCCTGAACTACTTGTGCGAGTCGGTCCGATGGATGAAGCACAGAAAAATCGATGGCGAATGCAGAGCTCAGGGCGCCGACACGGTGCGTAGGGCCGTCATTGTAGTAGAAGCCGGCCAAAGCAAACCCGCAAGCGCTACGGTGAAACGCAGCGGCCATCGCGAGGTAAATCGGCCAGAACACTGGCAAGGCCGCGGCTAGAATGCGAGTGTTCAGGAGTATCACCAATTGTGCGATCTGAGACCACAGACCACCGGCGCGCATGACTCCGATATTGGTCTGACTTGGTCGTGCCCAAGGCGCTCTGATTGTGAACCAACTCGGCAGCGGCTGATTGTGGCTCGATGACGAAGGGACCCCAAGCTGTCCCAGCACGAATGACCACGACTTGGTTGGCAACGACAGCACGATGCCTGACCACTGCCAGCCTCTCGGAACGGCGCGCAGTTGAAACAGTACCTCGCCGACGAAGTAGTCTCCGCTCCAACTGGTCGTGCGAAGATAATACTTGTCGTCGTCCGCGTGGATCAGCTCGGCGCTCGCGCGCACTGCTCCGCGCTGCAGGTCACCACTGAGCAGATGCAAGAGCTGCTCGCGCGGAACCGAAGTCGTTTCACCACAACCGATTCCGAACTGAAAATCGTAGGCTCGCGCGAGCGCGCGAAGGCGCGGTACATCCTTGCGTTCGATGATCTCCGCGAGCCTCTGGTGGAGCGCGGCGAGCGTTGGGTACACTGTTTCTCGATCGCTTCCGAGGCGCGCCAGCCCTGCCCGTGCGTCGGCGTCTCGCTCTGTGTCGAGCGCAGCTGTGTAAGCCGCATCTGCGAGTAGGACGTCGCCAGTGGTTTCGGCGAGCAGCCCGATGTACGTCGCCGTTCGGCAGCGCCAGGTTGGGCTGTCCGTTTCGTCGTAGAACGAGCGCAGTACCCCGAGCGCAGCGTCGAGTCGATTCGTCTTTCGCAGGCAATACACCTGATGCGCGACCGCGATGGGCGCCAGAGGAAGCGCCCCGTACCGAGCTCCTGGGTACTGCGCGCGCGTCTGCGACCAGACCTGCCGCGCTTCTTCGAAGCGTCCAGCTAGTTCCAGGTTGTCCGCCCTCCAGGCGTCCGCGTAGGAAACGAGAACGTTATCGGGCTTCGCCGACGCAGCGAAGTAGAGAAGATCCTCCTCGACGGCCATGGGCATCGAGAGGCAACGTGCGAAGTGGTTCTTGACGGTGAGGTACTGCTCGTCGCTGTACATCCCGCGCAGCCCTTGTGACCCGTAGTCTGCCGCACGCTCGTTCAGCAACTCTTCGTCCGTCTGCGGTGCGGGCGGATCGTGGATCTCGGCAGGCGCGAGCCCTGCGTCGCCGAGCGCTTGTTGGAGCGCGCTCGATTCGTCGGGTGTGAGCAGCTTTCCAGGCTTTGTCGGGTGCTGCGCGGTCAGGATGTCGTTGATGAATCGCTGCGCAAACGCTCGAGCTTGGGGCTCGTTTCGGATCGAGCCGGTGTTCGCCATCGCTCGCTCGAAGGCTCGAAAGATCGCCGAAGCACGCGTCGCTTCGTGCATCGGCACCGAGCTCAACATCTGCCGACGAATCGATGCGAAGTCGATCGAGCTCTGCGCTGAAGCACCGTCTTCGTTTCGTGACGGCGTCGTGCGAGTCTCGTCGCACGCGCACGGCGCGTCTTTCGTCGGCGCATCGCAACCGCTGTGCGTCGTGCTTGCGAGACCGCCTCTCGCGGTCGCGCTGTTGGCGAGATCGATCCCGCCGAGTCCGATCTCCGCGAGGCGTTCTAGCGCGACCCCCGCGAACAGCGCGTCCGAATACGGCGTCGTCGGTGGAGAGAGTGTCGGTTCGATACGACCAACGAGAGCTTGCGGCTCCGTCTCGCTTGGCGCGTTGTCGTCGAGGTTCATTGGACTCGTTCTCCGATGGGTGTCGCGTTGCGGTGCGATGACTGGACAGCACGCAGGCCGTCCGTGATGGGATGGCTGGTTATTGGCTGGGACTCGCGAACTACGAATTCACCCAGCTCGGCTGCTCTCCGCTGGCGAGCGCGCGGATCCATTGAACCCACGACGACCACTGGTTGCTTGTCCCCTTGCAGAGCAGGTCGAGCTCGCCGGTGGCTGTGAGCTCGCCGAGCACGGCGCCGCTGCCGAGGTCCTGCGCGCTGCCGCCGTCGACCCGCGCATGAGCGCGAACGCTGTCGATCCCGCCACCAGCGGCGACCCACAAGTCAAGTGTGGCACCGCGCGCCCAGGTGAGCGGAACGGACGTGCCCGTCGAGACGCCGCCGATCACGACTTCGAACTTGCCCGTGGATCGCACGAACTTCGCGTAGTTCGTCGCGTCGATCGACCAGAGGTACGGATCCGCCCCGTACTCGCTGCTCGATCCCTTGGGCTGCAGACGAACTTCGATCGACAGGCGTCCACGCGAGAGCAGCGCCGTCACGTCGGGGTGATACAAGCGCTCGCCCGCGCGCGTCTTCGCTGTTCCGCTCGTCGAGATCCATTCGCTCGCGAACGCTCCCGCTTCGAGCTGAACCATGTCCGTGTTCTGGTCGCGCGCTCCATTCGTGATTCCTCCGACCGCCGACCAGTCGCGGCCGTCCGAGGGAATGCTGTACACGACCCCGCTCGTGTGCGCCGCGCTCACCGACGCGCGTTGCCAGTACGCGGGCGCGGCGGCGCCTCCGATGGCGGCGTTGGTCGACCCTGTGTCCGTGCGAAGCGAGAGCTGCCACGAAGCGCCCGGCGAGCCGCGCTGCGACCAGGCGCTGAGCGTGTACGTCGCCGCTGCGGGTTGCTGATCGGTGTAGTTGCTGTAGCCCTGATCGCCGACCTCCGATCGGTCCGCCAGCGTGGCGCCGTCTGGACCGGCAGCGGTATCCGTCGTGGTCGTCACCGATGAGCCCGTCTGCCAGGTTGCCGCTGCGATGTCGCGCGAGTCCAGGATTTCGTTGGTGCGGCTCTCCTCGAAGACGAGCCCCCAGTGAGCTCCGTCGTCACCGACGCGCGCGACGTCGTTGAACGCAATGGCTTGCACGGTCGTCGCCGAGCTTTGAACCGTGCCGCTCGACGCTCGACTGAGACGAAGGTCCCCTGGCAGCGCGTTCGCAGCGCCTGGAGAAATCCCCGAGAAGTCAGCGTTCCAAATGGCGACAGACGGGACCCATCGTCGGCGCTGCGTCGCGATGATTCGCAGCTTCGCTTGTGGAGAGGCTCCGCTCAGCGTCAGCTTCAATCGTCCGAACGCTCCGCAGTCGTTCAGCGGCGCGCAGCCGCCCATCGTGACGCCGACCGACGTCGTTGCGAGAAACGTCGGAGCGACGACGGTCGAGTATGCGGTCCAGTGCTCATGGTCGTTCGAATGCTCGAGGTCGACTCGCACCCACGTTGCGTCTCCGCCCACGGATTCGGCCACGACGCTGATCACGAGCTCGTCGGCGACCGTCAACAACGCGTCGAAGAACGGGTGCGAGTACGCCGCGCCAGTTCCGATGACTTCTTCTTCGAGTACGACTTCGTTGTACAGCCGCATGAGTCCCGACCAATCGGTGAGTGAGTCACGGGAGGAGGCGCAGGTCGGAGCGGAGCTACATTCCTGCTTGCTCTCCGCGGCCACACACGGTGACGCGGAGCAGGCAGCTCGCGCTCGCGCCTGTGATCGTGATCGCGAGGCGACGGTACGCGCCGCACCGGGCCGTGTCCGAGCCCATCTTGACCGACGCGGCAGAGGTCGTTGGGGTCACCGCGTTTACCACGTCGGTCGTCAACACGGCCCAGTTCTTGTTGTCGTTGCTGTGCTCGGTGGAGATTTTGACCGTCGGTGCTCCCGCGGCTTGCTCGCCGTAGCCCTCGATCACGATCGCTTCCGCCGATCCGAGCAGCGCGTTGTACTGCGGCTCCGAGTACACGCCCGTCTGTGATGAAAACACTTGAGTTTCCAGGACTACCTGATTGAACATTCGCATGGACTCGATCTCCTCGGCCCGAGTCGAGCACCGCGATCCCGAGCTCGCAGCTATCGAGCGAAGAGTTGACAGTCATCGGAGTCCTGTGCTCCCGCGCCTTGCTTCCGACTCTTGCGTTGCTGCCTTCGCACTTCGAGCCCTTCGCGACATGCATCGTCGATCCGCTCGATCCCCTCGTGAAAGCCCGTCGGGTTCAATGCTATCAACCCTGGCTCATCGAGATGGCAACGATCAAGCCCTTTGCAGCGGTTCGGCCGCCGGTCGACCGCGTCGCGCGGATCGCCGCG
>LNFM01006919.1_pt1 | contig 18251 bp, 16 predicted proteins | sample 596031 | NCBI WGS metagenome assembly LNFM01 (sample SAMN04254537, study PRJNA301005) | activated carbon metagenome | isolation source: dual media filters at the Ann Arbor, Michigan drinking water treatment plant | place: USA: Ann Arbor | reverse complement strand
GAGACCATGGAGATCAGCCAGGCGATGAGCGCGGCCACGGGCGGCTCGATGAAGAGGAAGGCATAGGCCACGAGGAAGGCGATGGCGCTCACCAGGTGCAGCGACTGGTTGATGCGGCTGTGGTGGTAGTAGCGGTGATCGTCCCAGCGCTGGACCTTGAGGGCTTGCAGAAATGAGCTCACGAAGACTCCTGTGTTTAGCGAATGGCGGCACGACGGTGCGCCTGCGGCGATGGTCGGCCCGGCCCATGAAAGAACGATGACAGCGCAAGGCCTGTCATCGAAACTTCACAGGCTACTGCAGCTGCCACGCCACGCTGTCATCGTTCTGAGATAAACGGGCATCAGCATGAGGGCATGAAGCCCGACACCACCGACCTGCTGGTCGAAAACCTGCCCGCCGCGCAGACCCATCTGCGCATCGCCGTCGTCACCGAGACCTACCCGCCCGAGATCAACGGCGTGGCGCTCACGCTGCAGCGTGTGGTGCTGGGCCTGCGCGAGCGCGGGCACGACGTGCAGCTGGTACGGCCGCGCCAGGGCGGTGATGTCCGGCCGGACAGCAAGGACGGCGACGTGCTGCTGCGTGGCATGGCGATCCCGCGCTACCCGCACCTGCAGCTGGGCCTGCCCTCGCGGCGCCAGTTGCAGCCGCTGTGGACGCTGCAGCGGCCCGACCTGGTGCACATCGCCACCGAAGGCCCGCTGGGCTGGTCTGCGCTGCGCGTGGCGCGCAAGCTGCGTATTCCCGTCACCTCGGACTTCCGCACCAACTTCCACGCCTACAGCAGCCACTACGGCATGGGCTGGCTCAGCAAGCCCATCATGGCCTACCTGCGCCGCTTCCATAACCAGACGCTGACCACCATGGTGCCCACGCGCGGCCTGGCCGATCGCCTGGCCGCCGAAGGCTTCGAACGCCTGCAGGTGGTGGCGCGCGGCGTGGATACCACGCTGTTCGACCCGGCCCTGCGCAGCGAGGAGCTGCGTGCGCGCTGGGGCGTGCAGCCCGACACACCCGTGCTGCTCTGCGTGGGCCGTCTGGCCAAGGAAAAGAACCTGCCCCTGCTGATCCGCGCCTATGCCCAGGCGCGGCTGCTGCGCCCGGACCTCAAGCTCGTGCTCGTGGGCGACGGCCCGCAGCGCGCCGAGCTGCAGGCCCTAGCGCCCGATGCCCTGTTCACCGGCGCCCTGGACCGCGCGGCGCTGGCCCAGCACTACGCCAGCGCCGACATCTTCGGCTTCCCGAGCCAGACCGAGACCTTCGGCAACGTGGTGCTCGAGGCCATGGCCAGCGGCCTGGCCGTGCTGGCCTATGACTACGCCGCCGCTTCGGAAAACATCACGCATGGCGGCAACGGCCTGCTGGTGGCCATGGACGACGAGGAGTCCTTCGTGCGCCAGCTGGCCGGGCTGGTGCAGAGCGACAGCCTGCGCGCAGGCCTGCGCACGCAGGCCCGTGCGTCCGCGCGCCTGAACGACTGGGGCGGCATCGTGGCGCAGATCGAGAGCGTGATGAAACTCGCGATCGCCGGGCACCTTTCGGGCGGCGACCACCAGCCCTCAATCGCGGCGCAGCAGATGGCCTGAGAGGGTCTGCAAGCCCGGCGGCCGGCGCCGGCGCAGCAGGGACCAGGCACTGAAGCCGGCCAGCACCGCACCGGCCAGCACCATGATGGCCGTCACCGGCACCTGCAAGGCCAGCAGGGCGGCATAAAGACCCAGACTCAGCAGCACGCTGAGGTTCTCGTTGAAGCCCTGCACGGCAATGGACTGGCCTGAACTCAGCAGGCGGTGGCCGCGGTGCTGCAGCAGCGCGTTCATGGGCACGAGCAGCATGCCGCCCAGACCGCCAATCAGCAGCAGCACCGGCACGGCGACGCGCCAGTCGTGGATCAGCGGGGCACTGGCCATGAGCGCGCCCATGAGCAGGCCCAGCACGAGCACGGCCGTGGCGTGGCGCAGGCGCAGGCGGCCCGCCACCAGCACGGCGCCCGCCACCACCCCCAGGGCCACCACGCCCTGCAGCGAGGCGGCCCGGTCCAGGCCCAGGGCCAGCTGCTGCGCTGCCCAGAGCAGCACGGCGAACTGCAGCAGCGCGCCCACACCCCAGAACACCGTGGTCACGGCCAGCGAGAGGCCGCCACTGCGGTCATGCCACAGCCGGGTGTTGGCCTGCAGGAAATCGGCCAGAAGGCGGACCGGCGCATGGCTGCGCCGCGCATGGCGCACGCCGCTGGGCACGATGCCGAAATGGCACAGCGCCGCCAGGGCATAGAGCCCGAGCACGCAGGCCAGCGAGACGTTGAGCGCCGGGCTGGACGCACCGGGCAGCGGCAGCCAGGCCGCAGCGACCTGCAGCCAGAACGGCGAGACCAGCAGGCCGCCAAGCGCCGTGCCCAGCAGCACCGAGAGCACCACGGCCGATTCGGCCCAGCCGTTGGCCGCCACCAGCGCGGCGGGCGGCACGCTCTCGGTCAGCAGGCCGTATTTGGCCGGCGCGTAGGCCGAGGCGCCCAGGCCCACGAGCGCGAAGGCGGCCAGCGGGTGCAGGCCGCAGAGCAAGGCCAGCGCGCCCAGCAGCTTGAGCGCGTTCATGGCCATCATGAGGCGGCGCTTGCACACCGCGTCGGCCAGCGCACCGATGCCCGGCGCGAGCAGCACGTAGGACAGGGTGAAGCTGAACTTGAGCAGCGGCGCCCACCACAGCGGCGCACCAAGCAGCTGCAGGTGGGCGATGGTGACGATGAGCAGCGCGTGGTCGGCCAGGGCCGAGAGGAACTGCGCCGCCATGAACCAGCCGAAACCGGCCGGCAGACGAGGCGCGCCCGCCCTCAAGCCGCCTCGGCCAGGGCCTGCTGGGCGGCCGAGCTCACGACACGTTCGCCGGCCAGATCGTTGCGCCGGCCGATGCCCTGGTAGGCAAGCCCCAGGGCCTGGAGCTGCTGCGGGTCGTAGAGGTTGCGGCCGTCGATGACCAGCGGGCGGCGCAGGCTCTCGCGGATCAGCGCGAAGTCCGGGTTATGGAACTGCTTCCACTCGGTCACGACGATCAGCGCGTCGGCACCGTCGAGCGCGGCCATGGCATCGCCCACGAACTGCAGGCGCGCGAGGCCCTGCGGGATGTCGGCCAGATCATCGGCCAGCGCCGCGCGCGCGGTCTCCAGCGCCACCGGGTCATGCGCCACCACCTCGGCACCGCGCAGGATGAGCTGGCGGATCAGGTGGCGGCTGGGTGCCTCGCGCATGTCGTCGGTCTGCGGCTTGAAGGCCAGGCCCCAGAGTGCGAAGCGGCGACCGCGCAGGTCGGCGCCGAAGTGCTGCATGACGCGGCGCGCCAGCACCTGGCGCTGGGCCTGGTTGACGCGCTCGGTGGCCTCGACGAGCTGCATCTGGCTGCCGTGCTGCTGCGCGGTCTGCATGAGCGCGCGCGTGTCCTTGGGAAAGCAGCTGCCGCCGTAGCCCGTGCCTGCATAGAGGAAGCTCGGGCCGATGCGGCTGTCGCTGCCGATGCCGCGACGGATGGCGTCCACGTCGGCACCCACGAGGTCGGCCAGGTTGGCCATCTCGTTCATGAAGGAGATGCGCGTGGCCAACATGGCGTTGGCCGCGTACTTGGTGAGTTCGGCGCTGCGCAGATCCATCCAGACCGTGCGTTCGTGGTGGCGGTTGAGCGAGGCATAGAGTTGCGTCATGGCCGTGCGCGCCTGCGCGCCGGCCTCACCCGCAGGCAGGCCGATGACGATGCGGTCCGGGTGCATGAAGTCGGCTATGGCCGCGCCTTCCTTGAGGAATTCGGGGTTGGAGATCACGGCCACAGGCAGGCCGCTGAGGCCGCGCGCGGCCAGGCCGGCGTCCAGCACGGCCTGCACGCGCTCGGCCGTGCCCACGGGTACCGTGGACTTGTTGACCACGACGAGCGGGCGCGTGAGCGTGGCGCCCACCTGGCGCGCCACCTCGAGCACATGGCCCAGGTCGGCCGAGCCGTCCTCGCGCGGCGGCGTGCCAACCGCAATGAACAGCACCTCGGCGGCTTCCAGCGCATCGGCCAGGCGGGTGGTGAAGAAGAGGCGCTGGGCGTGGGCACTGCGTTCGATCAGCGCGTCCAGGCCCGGCTCGTAGATGGGCACGACGCCGGCGCGCAGCAGCTCCACACGACGCGGGTCGTTGTCCATGCAGACTACCTCATGGCCCAGCTCGGCCAGACAGCTGGCAGTGACCAGCCCCACATACCCTGCTCCGATGACGGCGACTTTCATGTGCATCTCCTTCTCGATTGAGGAGATGATGGAGGCGTCATGTGACCACGCCGTGTCGCCGGCGTGAAGAAGCGGTGACAGGCTAGGCTGCGAGTGCGAGCGGCTGCGCGACGTTGGCGGCCGTCCCCTGCTGCAAGCGGAACACCGCCACGGCCTGCACCTGCTGCCCGGCCAGCGCCTGCAGCGAACCCGCGGCAGCGGCCATCTGCTGCACGAGTGCGGCGTTCTGCTGCGTGACGCGGTCAAGCTGGGCCAGGGCCTCGGCGACCTGGCCGATGCCTGCGGCCTGCTCGGCGCTGGCGGTGCTCATGCCGTCCATGATCTCGCGCACCTGGCGCACGCCGGTCACGATGCCGGCCATGGTCTGGCCGGCCTCGTCCACCAGGGCCGCGCCGGCCTGCACGCGCTGCACGCTGCCCGAGATCAGGGCCTTGATCTCGCGCGCAGCCTCGGCGGTACGCCCGGCCAGGCTGCGCACCTCGCCGGCCACCACGGCGAAGCCGCGGCCCTGCTCACCCGCGCGCGCCGCTTCGACGGCGGCGTTGAGCGCGAGGATGTTGGTCTGGAAGGCGATGCCGTCGATCACCGCGATGATGTCGGCAACGCGGCGCGAGCTGGCGTGGATCTCGCCCATGGTGCTCACGACCTGACCCACCACCTCGCCGCCGCGCTGCGCCACTTCACTGGCGCTGTGCGTAAGGGCCTGGGCCTGGCGGGCGCGTTCGGCATTGGCGCGCACGGTGGAGCCCAGCTCTTCCATCGAGGCCGCGGTCTGCTCCAGCGTGCTGGCCTGGCTCTCGGTACGTGCCGACAGATCCGCGTTGTCCGCGGCGATCTGCGCGGCAGCGGCGGCCAGGGTCTCCGCGCCCTGACGGGCGCCGGCCACGATGACCGACAGACGCGCCTGCATCTCGCTCAGCGCATCGAGCAGAACGGCAATCTCGTCCCGCCCGCCGCCCGACGTGCGGGCGGTGAGATCGCCATTGGCCACGGCGCGTGCCAGCGCACCCGCCTGGGTCAGCGGACGCTGGATGGAGCGCACCAGACCCAACGCCAGCCAGAGCGCCATGCCCACGGCCAGGCACAGCATCAGGCCGGTCTGGGCCAGGGCGCTGTCGGCCGCGGCATCGACCGAGCTGCCGGAGGCCTGCATCTGCGCTTCCTGGAAGGCGATCAGCGCTTCGAGCGCATCGAGGTAGAGCTGCTGGTCGCGCTGGACCTCGCGCATCAGGATCAGGCCGGCCTCGTTGAGCAGGCCTTCGGCAAAGGCGTCGAGCATGCGCTTGCGGGCGGCCAGATAGGTCTGGCCGGCCTGCTGCACCGCCCCGAACAGGGGCTGCGCTTCGCCTCGGGTGCTGGCCTGCTGCAGCTGCACCAGCAGGGCCTCACTCTCCTGCGTGAGACGGTCCACACGCTGGAGCTGGCGCCGGATCTCGGGTTCGCTCACGATGACGAAGAGATTGCGGATCGTGCTGGCGCTGTCGAGCACCAAGGCCTTGATGCGGTGCACCGTGACCACCTGCGGGTAGTGCTGCGCCTGCAGGGTCTGGAAGTGCCCCTGCACGGCCTGCAGCTGGCGCAGGGCCAGCAGGCCCAGCACGAGCACCAGCAGGGCCATGAAACCGAAGGCACAGGCCAGACGGGTGGAGATCTTGTAGCGGTTCAGGTTCATCAGTGAAATCCAGCCGGCCATCATTCCGGCGTCGAGGTCGTGGGCCGCAGCGTCGGCACCGCACATTCGGCCGTGGGCGGACGCGCATCGAGCAGGACCAAGCCCGAGGCCTGGGACTTGGCCAGGCGCTTGGCATGGGCGGCGCTGGTTGCCACCTCTTCCGCGTCGCGGTAGGCGCCGCAGCAGACCCGCACCGCGCCGATGGACACCGTGGTGCAGGGAAAGAAGCAGGGCTGGCCCTGCCGATCCTCGGCCTCGATGCCGCCGGCCAGGAGCGCAGGCGCGTCGTAGAGCTCGCGCGCCTGCGCGGCGAAGTCGTCGACGATGGCGCGGCAGCGCCGCTCCCAGTCCGCGCTCTGGAACAGGATGAGGAAATCGTCACCGCCCACATGGCCCACGAAGTCGCGCTGCGGATCGCTGTGCGCCGCCGCCAGGCGCGCCAGCAGGCGGATCATCTCGTCGCCGCGCCAGTAGCCGTAGTGGTCGTTGTAGGGTTTGAAGTGGTTCATGTCGATGTAGCAGGCGGTGAACTCGCCGCCGCTCTCCAGCAGGCGCTTGATGTGCAGGCTGATGGGGATGTTGCCGGGCAGGAAGGTCAGCGGGTTGGCGTGGCGCGCGGCCTCCAGCCGCAGCTCGGTGACCGAGCGCACGAGCTGGTCGCCCGTGCCCAGGCCCACGTAGCGCCCGTTCTCGGTGACGATGAAGCCGTCGCTGAGGTAGCGCTGGTCCTGCGAGGTCAGGATGCCGATGAGCTGCTCGATGTCGTGGCTGCGCTCGATCAGGCGGGGCTGCTGGTTGGCGTGCAGCATGCAGGACTTGCGGCCGAAGATCTCGCGGAAGTAGAGCGTGGCGTAGTGGTCCATGAACTGCTGGCGGTTGATGATGGCCAGCGGTCGTTCGTCGTCCACCACGGCCAGCGCGTGCAGCTCGGGATGGGCCTGGAAGAGGCCGGCCACATCGTCGTTGCTGGCGTGCGGCGCCACCGCGGGCGCATGGATCACCGAGAGGTGGCGCAGTTCGCCGATCCTTGCCACGTAACGCTGTTCCGGCATCACGGCCACGCGCGTGTCCTGCAGCACGCGGCCGGCCTCGTGCAGGGCCTCGGACTGCACGGCCGTGTCGGGGCGGCCGAGGAAATAGCCCTGGCCGTAGCTGATGCCCAGGTCGCGGATCACGCGCAGGTCGGCCTCGTTCTCGATGCCTTCGGCGACGAGCTGGGTGCCGAAGACGTCCGCGATCTGCAGCAGGGCCTGCAGGGTCTTGAGCTGGTCGGCGCTGCGGTGGATGCCGCGGCTGAAGTACTTGTCGATCTTGACGATGTCGGGCTTGAGTTGCGACCACAGGCGCAGGCTGGAGCGGCCGTCGCCGAAATCGTCGAGCGCCAGCGAGAGCCCGACCGAGTGCAGCACGCGCGCCACTTCGACCATGGCGTCCATCTCGTGCACGCGCTCGTGCTCGGTGATCTCCAGCACCACCATGCGCGGCGAAACCTGCAGGCCGCGCATGGCGCGCGCCAGGGTGTGGGCGCCGCCCACACCCACCAGGCGCTGCAGGGCATGGGCGCTGATGTTGAGGAAGAGCCGCCCGGGCTGGCGCAGCTCACCCCAATGGCGCAGGGCGCTGTAGACGCAGAAGAGCTCGAACTCGTAGAGCAGGCCCTCCTCCTGGGCCGCGTGCAGCAGCGCATCGGCCGACTGCAGCGAGCTGCCGGCCGGGCCGCGGATCAGCGCCTCGTGGGCATGCACGGCCGCGGTCCTGAGGTCGACGACGGGCTGGAACACGGGATAGAGGGCGTCTTCGCGCAGCAGGCGGGCCAACGGGCCTGCGCGTCCGCTGAGGGCGGGCCAGAACTCGGCGGCGAAGAGGCGGACGTGATCCATCATCGGGGCTTGCGCCGGCGCACGCACGGGTGGCCGGGCATCCAGCAATATTTCCTGCATTCCATTCCCGGGGCCGAGCCCCAACGACTTTGAAGAGTCAGTGTGCGCGCCCAGGATGGCAGCTTCATGACTGAAATATTTCTTTTGTGTGACGCACCGTCATGAAGTGGGGATTTGCGGTAGCGGCAGGAAACAGAAAACCCTATAAAGAGTTTTCTTCATTCAGTTTTCCTGCACCCCACCATGAGCACCAACGCCTCCTCCGACACGACCGCGACCCACACCGCGCCCGCCCCGAAAAAAGCCGCTCCGCGCAAGGCGTCCACCAAGCAGCCCCCCCCAAAAAAGGCCACGCCCAGGAAGACCCGGACGGCGAGCAAGACGGCGACGACCCAGAAGGCCGCCAGCCGCAAAGCCTCAGCCAAGCCGGCCAAGGTCAAGAAGCCCAAGCTGGTGCGCGACAGCTACACCATCCCCAAGGACGAGTACGCCGCGCTGACGGCGCTGAAGCAACGCAGCATCAAGCTGGCCCAGCCGGCCAAGAAGAGCGAGCTGCTGCGCGCCGGCATCCGGGCCCTGGCCACCCTGAGCGACAAGGCCCTGCTGGCCGCGCTCAAGGTCGTGCCGTCGATCAAGACCGGCCGCCCCAAGAAAGCCTGAGAACCTGCGCAGAGCCGCGCGGGCCCTGCGTCACAGCACGTCGGGCGACTGGACGGATACCAGCGTGGTCTGCGCTGCACCGTCACGCTGGCGGTGCCGCAACCACCAGACCGCGCCTTTCTTCACGCTGCATTCGCTGCCGTGGATGGACAGCAGGCGCGCGATGGTCTGGCCCAGCACGGGCTGGTGGCCGACCAGCAGGATCACGCCCTTGCCGTCTGGCCACTGCACGAGTTGCAACAGCTGCTCCACCGTGGCGTTCGGGCCCAGCTCCTCGCGCAGCTTGTACTTGCGCCCCAGGGCCTGGACAGTCTGTTCGGTGCGCCTGGCCGGGCTGACGAGGATGCGCGTGCCCTCGGGCAGCTGACGGTCCAGCCAGCCAGCCATGCGCGCGGCCTGTTTCTCGCCCCGTGGCGTGAGCGCGCGCGAAAGATCGTCCTGCCCGGGCTGGGCTTCATGCGCTTCCGCGTGACGCCACAGCACCAGGTCCATCTCAGCGTACCTCGCGTTGTCCGTAGCGCGCCATCAGCGCCTCCTGCGCGCCGGGTCCCGCGCGGCCTGCTGCAGGGTGTACGCGCTCGTAGCGGCCATCGGGCCGCAGTTCCCACGAGCCCTGCATATCGTGCAGGCCGGCCACCAGGCATTCGTCGACGATGCGCTGGCGCAGCGCGGGATCGAGCACCGGCCAGGCCAGTTCCACACGCCGCAGCATGTTGCGGTTCATCCAGTCGGCGCTCGAGAGATAGAGCTCTTCCTGCTCGCCCTCACGGAAGTAGAAGACGCGCGCGTGCTCGAGAAAACGGCCGATCAGCGAGCGCACGCGGATGTTGGCGGTCTGCCCGGGCAGCTGGGCCGGCAGCATGCAGGCACCCCGCACGATGAGGTCGATCTTCACGCCTTTCTGGCCCGCGGTGATGAGCGCACGGATGATGGCTTCGTCGGTCAGCGCGTTCATCTTGGCCACCAGTCGCGTGGACTTCCCGGCCGCGGCGGCCGCGCCCAGACTCTCGATCTTCTCGATCAGCTTGCGATGCAGCTGGAAAGGGGCGAGCCAGAGACGGTTGAGGCGCGGCAGCCGGCTCTGCCCGGCCAGGTGCACGAAGACATGCTCCACATCGGCCGTGAGTGCGGGGTCGGCCGTGAGGTGACTCAGGTCGGTGTAGAAGCGTGCGGTCACCGGGTTGTAGTTGCCGGTGGACAGGTGGGCGTAGCGCTTGAGCACCTTGCCCTCGCGCCTAGTCACCAGCATCATCTTGGCGTGGGTCTTGAGGCCGACCACGCCGTAGAGCACCTGCACACCGATGGATTCGAGCTGGTCGGCCCAGTTGATGTTGACCTCTTCGTCGAAGCGCGCCTTGAGCTCCAGCACCACGGTCACTTCCTTGCCGCGGCGCACGGCCTCACGCAGCAGGTCCATGAGCACGGAGTGGGCACCGGTGCGGTAGATGGTCTGCTTGATGGCCAGCACCTGCGGGTCGTTGACGGCCTCACGCAGGAAGTCCAGCACGCCGTCGAAGCTCTCATAAGGCTGGTGGATCAGCACGTCGCCACGCTTGAGCTGCTCGAAGATGGACTGGCCCGGCTGCAGCTGCGCCGGATAGGCAGCCTTGTAGGGCGGGAAACGCAGGCGCGGCTCGTCCACCAGATCCACGAGCTGGCCCAGGCGCACCAGGTTCACGGGGCCATGCACGCGGTAGAGCGCACCCTCGGGCAGCTCGAACTGGCGCAGCAGGAAATCGGACAGGTGCTGCGAGCAGCCGGCCGAGACCTCGAGGCGCACGGCCTGGCCATAGTGGCGATGCTGCAGGCCCTGGCGCAGCGCGGTGCGCAGGTTCTTGACGTCTTCCTCGTCCACGGCCAGGTCGGAATGGCGCGTGACGCGGAACTGCGAGAACTGCCCGACCTCGCGGCCGGGGAAGAGATCGTCCAGATGGGCGCGGATCACGCTGGAGAGCGAGACGAAGAGCCGGCGCTTGCCGCACAGCTTCTCGGGCATGCGGATGAGGCGTGGCAGCGCGCGCGGCACCTTGACGATGGCGATGTCGTTGGCGCGGCCGAAGGCGTCGTGCCCGCCCAGGCGCACGATGAAGTTGAGCGACTTGTTGGCCACCTGCGGGAAAGGGTGCGAGGGATCGAGCCCCACGGGGATCAACAGCGGCTTGACGTCGCTCTCGAAGTACTGGTGCACCCAGCGGCGCTGCGCGGCATTGCGCTCGCCGTGCGAGACGATCTTGATACCCTGCTTCTCAAAGGCGGGCATGAGCTCTTCGTTGTAGAGCGCGTACTGGCGCTCCACCAGCTCGTGGATGGCCTGGGACATGCGCTCGAAGGAAGCGGCGGTGTAGACCCCCTGCTGATCCTGCACCTTGAGGGCTGTCAGGTGCGGCTCGGCCCGGACCTCGAAGAACTCGTCGAGGTTGGACGAGACGATGCACAGGTAGCGCAGACGGTCGAGCAGCGGCACGTCGGCGCGACAAGCCCAGTCGAAGACCCGCCAGTTGAAGGCCAGGATGCTATGGTCACGGTCCAGCAGGGGCAGGGCCGCCACAGCGGCCGCAGTGTCAACCGGCATGATGGATTCCGGGCGGGTGGATGCAAAGGTCATGACAGATTGTTGACAGTCTCGGTGACATTTATATGACAAGGCCGCCGGCCCGCCTTGGCACAGGGGATAGAGGGTGTAACAGCGTCCCGCATCCCCCGGTCTCAGGCTGGGGCGGTGGCGCGCACGGGCTGCTGCAGGCCCAGAGCCGGGGCCAGCTCGCCCCAGCGCACGATCTCCAGCCGGCCGTCGTGGTGCTCAACCAGGGCCGTGAGGCTTTCGACCCAGTCGCCGTCGTTGCAGTAGAGCACGCCCTCGATCTCGCGGATCTCGGCGTGGTGGATGTGACCGCAGACCACGCCGTGGTGGCCGCGCTTGCGCGCTTCATATGCCACGGCCTGTTCGAAATCGTTGATGAAACTCACGGCCTTCTTGACCTTGAGCTTGAGGTAGGCCGAGAGCGACCAGTAGGGCAGGCCGAACTTGGCGCGCAGGTGGTTGAGGTAGCGGTTCAGGCGCAGCGCGAATTCGTAGAGGTTGTCGCCCACATAGGCCAGCCATTTGGCGTACTGGATCACGCCGTCGAAGTAGTCGCCGTGCGTGACCCACAGGCGCTGGCCCGCGGCCGTGGTGTGCACGGCGTCGTCCACCACCTCGATGCCGCCGAACTGGTGGCCGATGAAGCCGCGCGCGAACTCATCGTGATTGCCCGGCACGAAGACCACACGACAGCCCTTGCGTGCGGCGCGCAGCAGCTTCTGCACCACGTCGTTGTGCGCCTGTGGCCAGAACCAGCGGCGGCGCAGCTGCCAGCCGTCGATGATGTCACCCACCAGGTAGAGCTGCTCACAGGAGCTGGCCTTGAGAAAGGCCAGCAGGTCCTCGGCACGGCAGCCCGGCGTGCCCAGGTGCAGGTCCGAGATGAAGACCGTGCGGTAGCGGCGGGTGCCGCCCTTGTCCTCATCGGGATCGTGGGCTGCGCTGCGTTCCATGGCCTGACCCAGCCAGTGGCTGCCGTGTTCGAGCGGGTGCTTCATCAGGCCCCCAGGAAGTGCTTGCGGTAGCGCGCCGGCAGATCGGCAATGCGCATGAGCATGGGCAGATCAGCGCTGTTGAAGTCCGGGTCCCAGGCCGGCGCGCCCAGCACCTTGGCGCCGAGACGCAGGTAGCCCTTGATCAGCGCCGGCGGCTCCACGTCCAGATGGCTGTCGAGCTCTTCCACCGGCAGCGGCAGGCGCGGCCAGACCTGGTGCTCGATGGGGGCCAGGTGGGTCTCGCGCACCTGGCGCCAGATGCTGGCTGCCACATCACCACTGACCACGCCGTTGTGCAGCATGGGAATGCTGGCGCAGCCGATCATGGTGTCGAGCTTGTTGCGCACCATGAACTCGGCCAGCGCGCCCCACAGGGCCATGATGACGCCGCCGTGGCGGTAATCCGGGTGCACGCAGCTGCGGCCCAACTCCACCATGCGTTCGCGCAGGGCGCGCAGGCGCGTGAGATCGAACTCCAGCTCGCTGTAGGTGCTGCCGATGCGCTGGGCCTGTTCCGGGGTGAGCACGCGGTAGGTGCCGATGACCTGCTGGGTATCCTGGTCGCGCACCAGCAGGTGTTCGCAGTAGTCGTCGAACAGATCGACATCGTGCCCCGGCACCGTGGTGGACAGGCGTGCACCCATCTCGCCGGCGAAGATGTCGTGCCTCAGTCGCTGCGCTGCACGGACCTCATCGAGATGGCGCGCCCACGAAACTTCAATGCCGCCGCGCTGCGCTTGAGTGTGGTCCTGAGCTTGGCGGTGAAGCGACCCCCTGGGCAGGGCGACGGGTGACAGCGGAAACGTGGGGTTGGGCAGTTCTTTCATGTTTTTCTCCTTGCTTGGTGTGATCGGTTTCAGGTGTAAAAAAGCCCCGGATCAGCGGGGCCAGAAAATCCTTCAGGTGACGGCGACGCCTCCATCGCGGCGGCGTTCGACCAGGGTGGCCGTTCCGCCTTCACGCAGGGTGTTGAAGAAGATGAAGCGCCGGTCCGGCGTGCCCGCGATGCTGGAACGCAGAAAGCCGCGCGGCCCTGCCTGCGCCATGGCCGCCACGGCCAGGCTGCGGGCGCGCAGGTCGTCCGGCATCACGAGCCAGCGTCCCTGGCGCTCGACGATCTCGATGGCGCCGTGCAGTTCGCCGTCGTCGACGAAGAGCGCCAGCACGCCGTGACGCGGGTTGCCGTCCAGCGGCTGAAAGAGCAGGCCCGCCGCCCGCTGCTCCGGCGCCAGCACCCAGTGGTGCAGCACCTGGGTGCGCACCGGCTCGGCAGGGCTTGCCCCCTCCGGGAAGACCGGTGCCCAGCCTGAATCCCGCAGGCGGCCGGTGCCCAGCCCTGCCAGAGGCACGACGCCGGCATCGCCGGATTCACAGTGGGATGGAAGGCTACGCTCTTGCATGGCCTCCAGTGTGGAGAGGCTGCGTGACGTCTGTATGGCGGTGATATGACAGATCGGTGACGTGTCGAACGCCGCACAACAGGCTTGCTTTCATTTCAATATTTCAAGTATTATTAAAACATGAAGAAAACCAAGTACAGCGAAGCCGAGGCGCTGAACTCCCTGGCCGCCCTGGCCCAGGCCCAGCGCCTGCGCGCCTTTCGCGCCCTGGTGGTGGCCGGCCCCGAAGGCCTCACGCCCGGCGTGCTGGCCGAGCAGCTGGAGATCAGCCCCAGCGCCCTCTCCTTCCATCTCAAGGAACTGGTCCATGCCGGCCTGGCTGCCAGCCAGCCCGACGGGCGCCATCTGGTCTACCGCGCCAACTTCGCGCAGATGGATGCCCTGCTGGCCTATTTGACCGAGCACTGCTGCCAGGGCGGCGTGTGCGAGGCCGTTCCGACCCGCGGCCGCAAGGCCGTCTGCTGCTGAAACCCTTTTTCCAGGAGCTCCCCATGAAACGCTTCCATCTCCACCTGCATGTCGAAGATCTCGCGCAGAACATCGCGTTCTACACGGCCATGTTCCAGCAGCAGCCGGCTCGCACCGAGAGCGACTACGCCAAATGGATGCTGCAGGATCCGCCGTTGAACTTCGCCATCTCCACGCGCGGCGATCGGCCCGGCGTGGACCATCTGGGCATCCAGGTCGAAACGGCCGAGGAACTGCAGGCTCTCAAGGCCCAGGCCCGGCAGGCCGACATGGCCCTGCTCGACGAGGGCGAGACCAGCTGCTGCTACGCACGCAGCGACAAGTACTGGATCACCGACCCGCAGGGCATCGCCTGGGAGCAGTTCCAGACGCTGGACAACATTCCGGTCTTCAGCCAGAAGGCTGCCTCGCCTGAAGAGGCCGCGGCCTGCTGTGCCCCGAAAGCACAGATGATTCAGGTCACCATGGCGCCCGCCGCCAGCGCATCCTGCTGCGCGCCCGCGGCAAACCCCACCTCCAAGAACAACACGTCCTGCTGCTGAACTTCTACGCGCCCCTCCCCACCCCATCATGAACACCCCGACACCCCTGAACGTCCTTTTCCTCTGCACGCACAACTCGGCGCGCAGCATCCTGGCCGAGGCCACGCTGAACCACATCGGCGGCGGTCGCTTCAAGGCCTGGTCCGCCGGCAGCAGCCCGCGCGAAAACCAGCAGCCCAACCCGCTGGGCCTGCAGGTGCTGCGTGCGGCCGGTATCAGCACCGATGGCCTGCGCAGCAAGAGCTGGGACGAATTCGCCGGCGCCGATGCGCCGCAGATGGACCTGATCATCACGGTCTGCGACAACGCGGCCGGCGAGGTCTGCCCCATCTGGCCCGGCCACCCGGCCACGGCCCACTGGGGCTATGCTGATCCGTCCGAAGCCCAGGGCAGCGAAGAGCAGAAGCTCGAGGCCTTCCGCCGGACGCTGCAGGCGATCAAGCGACGGCTGGACCTGCTGGTCAGCCTGCCCCCGGAAAAGCTGGCCACTCAGTTGATCCAGCAAAGCGCCCGCGAGCTGGGCCAGAAAGACTGAGACACAGCACCATGGGTTTGTTCGAACGCTTCCTGACCCTGTGGGTCGCGCTGGGCATCGCCGCCGGCGTGGGCCTGGGCCTGCTGCTGCCCGGTCTGTTCCAGGCGGTCGCTGCCATCGAGATCGCGCATGTCAATCTGGTGGTCGCGGTCTTCATCTGGGTGATGATCTATCCGATGATGATCCAGATCGACTGGTCGTCCATCAAGGATGTGGGGCGCAAGCCGCGCGGCCTGCTGCTGACCCTGGTGGTGAACTGGCTCATCAAGCCCTTCACCATGGCGGCGCTGGGCGTGCTGTTCTTCCACTACCTGTTCGCGCCCTGGGTCGATCCGCAATCGGCCAGCGAGTACATCGCCGGCATGATCCTGCTGGGCGTGGCACCCTGCACGGCCATGGTCTTCGTCTGGAGTCAGTTGGTCAAGGGTGACGCCAACTACACCCTGGTGCAGGTGTCGGTGAACGACCTCATCATGGTCGTGGCCTTCGCCCCGATTGCTGCCTTCCTGCTGGGCGTCACCAACATCACCGTGCCCTGGGAGACGCTGCTGCTCTCGACCGCGCTCTACGTGGTGCTGCCGCTGGCCGCCGGCATGGCGACGCGCCGGCTGCTGCAGGCGCGCGGGCATGAGGCGGTGGGCCACTTCGTGGGTCAGCTCAAGCCCTGGTCCATCGTGGGCCTGCTCGCCACCGTGGTCCTGCTGTTCGGCTTCCAGGCCGGCACCATCGTGGCGCAACCCCAGGTCATCGTGCTGATTGCCGTGCCACTGATCCTGCAGACCTACGGCATCTTCTTCCTGAGCTGGTACGCCGCGCGCTGGCTCAAGCTGCCGCACAACGTGGCAGGGCCGGCCTGCCTGATCGGCACCTCGAACTTTTTCGAGCTGGCCGTGGCGGTGGCCATCTCGCTGTTCGGCCTGAATTCGGGTGCCGCCCTGGCCACGGTGGTCGGGGTGCTGGTCGAGGTGCCGGTGATGCTCTCGCTGGTCGCCATGGTCAACGCCTGGGCCCCGCGGCCCGCGCAGGGCTGAGCCTCAGCGCAGCGTCGCGGCCAGACGCTCGGCGCAGGCACGGGCCTGCGCCGCATCACGCGCCTCGACCATCACACGCACCAGGGGCTCGGTACCGCTGGCGCGGATCAGCACGCGCCCGGTGTCGCCGAGTTCGGCTTCCACGGCTTTCGTCTCTGAAGTGAGCTGTGTGTTGGCCTTCCAGTCCACGCCAGGCTGCAGGCGCACATTGAGCAAGGTCTGGGGGAACAGCGTGACCTCGGCCAGCAGCTGCGCCATGGTCTTGCCGCTGCGCACGCAGGTCTGTAGCACCTGCAGGGCCGAGACCAGGCCATCGCCCGTGGTCTGCTTGTCCAGCGCGAGCAGATGGCCCGAACCTTCGCCACCGAGCAGCCACTGGTGCTTGTGCAGCTCTTCCAGCACATAGCGGTCGCCGACCTTGGCGCGCACGAACTGCACACCGCGCTTCTTCAGCGCCACTTCCACCGCCATATTGGTCATGAGCGTGCCCACGACGCCTGGCACATGCTCGTCGCGGCCCAGCCGGTCGTCGACCATGAGGTAGAGCAGCTCGTCGCCGTTGTACAGGCGGCCGGTGGCGTCGACCATCATCAGGCGGTCGGCATCGCCGTCCAGCGCCACGCCGTAATCGGCCTGCTGGGCTTTGACGGCAGCGACCAGGGCCTCGGTGTGCGTGGCGCCGACCTCGTGGTTGATGTTCAGGCCGTCGGGTGCGCAACCGATGGCCACCACCTCAGCGCCGAGTTCATGGAAAACCTTGGGGGCGATCTGGTAGGCCGCGCCATGCGCTGCGTCGACCACGATCTTCAGGCCCTTGAGCGTGAGATCACCGGCAAAGGTGCTCTTGCAGAACTCGATGTAGCGCCCCGAGGCGTCGTCAAGCCGGCGCGCACGGCCCAGGCTGGCCGAATCGGCCCAGACGGGGGCTTCGTCGAGCGCGGCCTCGACGGCCAGCTCCCAGGCATCGGGCAGCTTGGTGCCCTGGGCGCTGAAGAACTTGATGCCGTTGTCGGGGTAGGCGTTGTGGCTGGCACTGATGACCACGCCCAGTGACGCACGTTGTGCGCGTGTGAGGTAGGCCACGCCCGGCGTGGGCAGGGGGCCGAGCAGCACCACGTCGACGCCAGCCGAGTTGAAACCGGACTCGAGCGCGCTCTCCAGCATATAGCCCGAGATGCGCGTGTCCTTGCCGATCAGCACCACGGGGCGCTCTTCGCTGCGCTTGAGCACGCGCCCCACGGCATGTGCCAGGCGCAGCACAAAGTCCGGTGTGACGGGGGCCTGCCCCACCGTGCCACGGATGCCGTCGGTGCCGAAGTATTTCCTGCTCATCTCTGCATTCCCTGTCTTGTGTCTCTGTCGGATGCTACTTATTTTATAGCTGCCAGCACCTGGAGCGCCTGCACGGTTTCCCTGACGTCGTGCACGCGCACGATGGCCGCCCCGCGCTCCACCGCCAGCAAGGCCGCCGCGATGCTGGGGGCCATGCGCTCGTGCTGGCCTGCCGGTACCGTGCTGCCCGGCCGCGGAGGGGCCACGACCCCCAACGAGGACTTGCGCGACCAGCCGGCCAGCAGAGCATAGCCCAGGCCCAGCAGCTCGCCCTGGCGCGCCAGCAGCGAGAAGTTCTGCGCCACCGTCTTGCCAAAGCCGATGCCGGGGTCGAGCACGATACGCTCGGCCGCCACGCCGCGCACACGCAAGTCTTGCGCCGCATCGGACAGGAATGCCGATACGGCCGGCAGGACGTCGCCCTCCATGGGACTGACCTGCATGGTCCGCGGTTCGCCGTGCATGTGCATGAGGCAGACACCGCAGGACGGATGTGCCGCCACGACCTCGCGGCCGTCCAGCGGATCGGCCGCATCCTGCCAGCGCAGGGCCCAGATGTCATTGACGATGTCTGCGCCCAGATCGAGCGCCGCCTGCATCACGCGCGGCTTGTAGCTGTCGATGGAGACCGGCACGCCTAGCTTGAGCGTTTCCCTCAGCACGGGCAGCAGGCGGTCCAGCTCCTGCGCCACCGGCACCTGCAGGGCACCGGGACGCGTGGATTCGGCGCCGAGGTCCAGGATGTCGGCACCGTCTTTCAGCAGCTGTTCGCAGTGCGCCAGCGCGGAACGGGTATCAGGATGGCGCCCGCCGTCCGAAAAGGAGTCGGGCGTGATGTTGACGATGCCCATGACCTGCGGCCGGGTCAGGTCGATACGAAAACGGGTGGTCTGCCAG
>LNFM01003278.1_pt1 | contig 18253 bp, 14 predicted proteins | sample 596031 | NCBI WGS metagenome assembly LNFM01 (sample SAMN04254537, study PRJNA301005) | activated carbon metagenome | isolation source: dual media filters at the Ann Arbor, Michigan drinking water treatment plant | place: USA: Ann Arbor | reverse complement strand
GCGCCGATCGAGGTCGCGTTCTGGACCAACGAGGAGGGCTCGCGCTTCGTGCCGGTCATGATGGGCTCGGGGGTGTTCGCCAAGGCGTTCACGCTCGAGCACGCCTACGCGGCGACCGACGTCGACGGCAAGACCGTCCAGGGTGAGCTCGAGCGCATCGGTTACGTCGGCGACGAGGAGCCGGGCGCCCACCCGATCGGCGCCTACTTCGAGACGCACATCGAGCAGGGGCCGGTGCTCGAGGATCACGGCGTGACGATCGGGGTCGTCACCGGTGTGCTGGGGATCCGCTGGTACGACTGCACGGTCACCGGCATGGAGGCCCACGCTGGCCCGACGCCGATGGCCCTGCGCAAGGACGCGCTCCAGGTCGCGACGACGTTGATGCAGGAGGTCGTCGCGATCGCCCACCGTCATCCGCCGCACGGGCGCGGCACCGTGGGCATGGTCCACGTGCACCCGAACAGCCGCAACGTGATCCCGGGCCGGGTGAAGTTCTCGATCGATCTGCGCAACAGCACCGACGCGCTGGTGGACGTGATGGACGCCGAGATCCGGGCCGCGGCGGCGAAGCTCGCCGAGAGCTCGGGCCTGCCGATCGCGATCGAGCTCGTCTCGCACTATCCGGCGCAGCCCTTCCACGGCGAGTGCATCGAGGCGGTGGCGCGCGCGGCCGCCAAGCTCGGCTACTCGCACATGCCGGCGGTCTCGGGCGCCGGTCACGACGCGGTGTACATGGCCAAGCTCGCGCCGTCGGGGATGATCTTCATCCCGTGCAAGGACGGGATCAGCCACAACGAGATCGAGGACGCGAAGCCCGAGCACATCACCGCGGGGTGCAACGTGCTGTTGCACGCGATGCTCGAGCGGGCGAAGGTGGTCTGAGGACGTCGGCCCCCGGGCGTGCTCTCGCAGCCCGAGTTGGTGCTCCTCGACGGTGGTGCTATCCTCTGCGGCCTGATCGCTCGGCGTTTGGGCCCAGCGATCGAGTCGTGGAGGATGGTTGGATGGCTGGGTTGGATACACGACCGTGGAACCTTCATTGGCCCCTGGCGGTGGCGTTGAGCGCCTGCGGCCCTGGGACTGCACGCGACGGCGGAAGCACCGACGGGCCTGCCGACCCGACCTTCGGATCGCCCTGCGAGGTCCCGATGGATTGCCCGCCCATCGGGGGCTACACCTACGTCTGCGAGGACGGTCGCTGTGTGCCGACCCCGTTCGGGTGCGAGTACTACGGCAACTGCGACGGGACCGACGAGGCTCCGGACACGGGGCCGGAGCCCGACCCCGATTCCGGTTCGTATTCCGACCCCAGCCCCGGTCCCCCGATCCCTGCGTGTGCCTCGGCGCCGTCATTCCTCGTGAGCGAGATCGCGGTGCCGGACGGGCCGGTCGCGCTGGTCTTCGTCGAGGGCACGGCGGGCGCGATGCCCAGCTTGGCGGTCGCCACGTCGGACCGCATCGACGGATACGGCATGGACGGCGCGCTGCTCTACGAGGCGCTGCCACTCGACGCCGGCGATGCCGGAGAGACGATCGCGAGCGTCGCCTCGGCGGACTTCGACGGGAATGGCCGCGCCGACGTGCTGTATGCCACCGCGGACCGCGTGGGCGTGGTGTTCCCGGGGGACGACGGCGTCACGACGCAGTGGGCACCGACGCCGTTGCAGACCTCGTCGCTGGCGGTCGCGGACATCGACGGCGACGGACTCGCGGACATCGTCGGGGTCCTCGACGGGTCGGTGTTCGTGGTGTCCAACCTGGGCGGCGGCGCCTGGTCCGACGCCGTGGTGTTCGCCCAGGGAGACCGCGTCACGGTCGGCGACCTGGACGGCGCGTCCCCGAGCGATGTCGCGATCCTGTCGAGCGCCGGGTTGCAGCGCTGGCGCGGCGGCCCAACACCGGCGCTGCTCGACGAGAACGCGGTCCCTGGCGACCGCCTGTTCGTCGGAGAGTTCACCGCCAAGGGCACGCCGAGTGCGGTGTTCGTCCCCTGGCCCGACGGCGAGGACGCGGCGATCTCGATGGTGAACGGCGTTGGCCTCTGGCAGGTCTACACGTTCACCGCCGCGGGGACCGTGCTCGGGGTCGGCGACGTCGAAGGCGACGGTGCGGCCGACGTCGTGCGGGTCCACGACGGCGCGCAGCTGTCCACCGCCCGCGGGGGTGTGTCGGGCCTCGTGTGCGAGTCCCCGTTGACCTCCATCGGTGTGCCCATCGCGTGGGCGGGTGCGGCGCTCGGCGATCTCGATCTCGACGGGGACGACGAGATCGCGGCGCTCGGCGACGGCGGTGTGGTGCTGCTGTCGCGTGGGTGACCCGCGCTCGACGCTGTCCGGGCCTCACGTCGGCAACATGAACGTCCCGAGGCTCGGCGCCCCGTCGCGCACGTACGTGCTGAGGATCGCCCCGGTGCTCGTGGCGCGCGTGGTGTGCAGCGAGAAGCGACTCGCCAGCTCGCCGCCCGCGAACAGTCGCTTGCCCGCGCCGAGCACCACGGGGAAGGTGAGCAGGTGGAGCTCGTCGACGAGCCCCGCCTGCAGCAGGCTGTGGCCGAGCGCCGCGCTGCCGTGGACCTGTAGCTCGCCGTCGTAGCGGGCGGCGAGCGCCGGGACATGGGCGAGGTCGCGGACGATCGAGGTGCCGCGCCAGCTCGCGGTCTCGAGGGTGCGCGACACCACGTGCTTGGGCAGCGTGTTGAGCTTGGCGGCGACGGGATCGGCCGGGTCGGTGACGTTGGGCCAGTGGGCCGCGAAGATGTCGTAGGTGCGGCGGCCGAGCAGGAACGCGGCGGCGCGCCCGAAGATCCCGTCGATGAACGCGCCCATGTCGGCGTCGAAGAACGGGACGAGCCAACCCTCGTGGGCGAAGCCCCCGCTGGGGTCCTCGCCCGCGCCGCCGGGCGCCTGGACCACACCGTCGAGGGTCGTGAACATCGTCATCGTGAGCATTGGCATCGTGGTGTCCTCTCGAGCCCGAGGTTCGTGGGGCTCGTCCCCCGGACGAACGCGATCCGCCCGGATCGACACGTGGCCTCGCACCGCGACGACTTTTCTTTTCGGCCCGGAAGCGCAGACAATGGCCGGCGGTGAGGCGTCGCGATCCGAGGGCCGTCGTGCTCGCGCTGTGCGCGGCCGCCTGCGACGCCGGTGAGCCCCACGTGGCGCCGCGCCCAGCGTCGCCGACGACCGTGCCCCGCGGGTTCGAGCCGGCGCCCTCCGCGGTCCCATCGTCGCCGTGGCCGGTGCCGGGGATCGACGACCGCGATCCGATCCACGTCCTGGTCACCGATCCCCGCGTGCTCGAGCACTGGGACGGCGCGCGCGGTCGACCGCTCGCGCTGTCGTCGGTGCTCGCGCGCATCCACGCGGACCACGGCTGGCCGGTCCCCGAGATCACGGGCCCGGGCGGCGATGTCCTGTCCGCGTTCACGCCGACGTGGGCCGCGATCGCGGGCACGCTCCGCGCCGATCTCGAGCGCACCGTCGGCGAGTTGGCGATCGACTGGGAGGCCGAGATCGATCGGACCTACGACGTGACCGCCGCGAAGACCCCCGAGGGCGCCGACGCGGCGCACCGCGGCAACGGCAACGTCGCGCGGATCTTCGACGCGCGCTGGCTCGCCTCCGCGGATCTGCGGACGCCGCTGGCGGCGATGGTCTACCGGCCCGATCGCGCGGACTTCCTCCCGGGATCGTGCGGCGAGCTGCGGCTGGTGTATCGGCTCGCGTACGTCGCGGGGGCGGCCGCGTCGCGCCTGCCGGTCACGGTGAACGTGGTGTTCGTGATCCCCGACGACGGCCAGCGCTGTCGCGACGTGGCGCGCAGCTTCCGGGCCGCCGCGCTCGGCGACGACGCGAGCGCCGAGCGGGCCGCCGCGACCCTGCTCGCCGGGCCGCTCGCGCCCGAGCGCACCCGGTTCTCGCAGATCGAGGTCAACGCGCAGATCGTCCGGTTCCCCTCGGATCTCGAGCGCGTCGAGGCCCGCGGCTTCGCCGGGCAGGCGCTGTACTGGATGCGGATCTTCGCGGCGCACGGGGCCGATCGCCTGGTGCCCGTCGCCCTCGAGAACACGCCGGACGTGCAGGCGCTCCGCGCCGACCCGGCCAAGCGCGCGCGGCTGGTCGCGCAGATCCTCGCGCAGACCGACGCGATCGACCGTGGGGTCTTCGCGTTGACCGAGGACCTGCTCGCGACCGTGGCGCTCAGCTGGTCGACGCACGGGAGCGTGCGCCTCGCGAACCACCCGTTCGCGGCGATCTTCGAGGATCACCCGGACGAGCTCGTCGTTCCGGCGGCCACGGCCACCGAGCAGTTCCTGCCCGCCGGCGACGCGGCCTCGCGGCGCGCAGCGCTGCTCGAGCGGCTCGACGGCGCGACGTGCATGGGCTGCCACCAGTCGGCGTCGACGGCGGGCTTCCACCTCCTCGGCGTCGATCGACCGCACTCCGAGCAGGAGATCGCGGCGATGGACGGCAACCGATTGCAGTCGCCGAGCTCGCCGCACCTCGTGGCCGAGGTCGAGCGTCGCCGCCGTGTCGCCGAGGCGCTCGCGGCCGGGCGCGCGCCCGAACGGTTCCGGCCGCACCCCGCGGCGCCGCCCGGCTCGGCGGCTGCGCCCCGCGACCTGCCGTGCCCCATGCCGCAGGCGCTGCACGCCGATGCGTCGTGGTCGTGCGCGCCCGAACTCGAGTGCCGCGTCCTCGCCGGCCGTGACGGCGCGGCGCCGCGGATGGGGCAGTGCGTGAGCGCCACGCCGACGGCGGGCGCGGCCTGTCGTGCGGTGACGATCGCGAGCACCGAGCCGCCGAGCGCGACGGGCCTGGCGTTCAACGTGCGCGCCTTCACCGATCGCGTGCGCGTCGAGACGCCGCAGTTCGAGCTCGCCGACGGAGCGCTGGGCCAACGCGCGTACAACTGTCGGCCGCCGGCGATCGGCGTGCCGCTCGGCCGCGTCACCCGACGCTGCCGCGCCGACGAGCAGGCGCTCGCAGATCTCGACGCCGACGCGACCGAGGTCTGCGCCATCGTCGGCGGCAAGGGCTTCGAGCAGATGGCCACGGGTGCGTTCGACCCGGACGCGTTCGCGGCCGGTGTCGGCCGCGGGCTGCTCGACACGTGCACCGCGGCGCGTCCGTGTCGCGAGGACTACATCTGCCAGCGGCTGCCCGACTTCCTCGCCGACGCACGCCACCGGGTCGCCCGCGAGCGACTCGATGCGGTGCACGAGGCGGGCGTGGGCTTCTGCACGCCGACGTACTTCGTCTACCAGCTCCGTACCGACGGCCACCCGCGCCCGCGTTGAGGGAGGTGCGGCCGGGCCCCGCTTCAGGACTGGCCGATGATCGGCCCGCGATCGGTGCGACTGAGGTGGCGATCGGATTGCAGGAACGACTGCACCAACCACGTCGCCCGCGACGCGTCGCGAGCCCCGAGCGCCCACGCGTACTCCACCGGGTGCAGCAGCTTGAGCGGCAGCAGCCACACCGCCTCGCTGCGATCGCGGGCCAGCACCGCGTGGGCGCCGAGGGTCTCTCCGACGAACGGGAGGCCGACGAGCAGGCCGTGCAGCCCGTTGGGGGCGCGCCAGGCCTCGAGGCCTGCGACGGGCAGGGCGCCCAGCGTGGTGCACGGGTGCGCGCGCAGCCGGGCGCGGAGGTCGAAGCGCTCGTTGATGAGCCAGTTGCTCACGCCGAACAGCAACGCGGCGACCCACGCCGGGACCGGCGCGGCGTCGTCCGTTCGCGGCACCTCGATCGCCAGCTCGCAGCCGAAGCGGAACGCCGGCACGTTGCCGTGCAGCCCCGGGTCCCATGGATCGGAGAGGCCGTCGGTCACCACGAGCGACGTCTGCGGCCGCCGCACGAGCCGCAGCTTGCCCACCGCGAGGCTCGGCCATGGCACCAGCTCGACGTTGCTGCCCACGCCGGTGCGCGCCGGGGGGGCCCGCGTGATCCCGCGATCGTCGAGCTGTCCGATCTTCGCGAGGGTCGCCGCGCGGGCCGGCGCGAGGGACTGGTCGAGCGGCGGCGGCGGCGGTTCGCGGACGATGGCCAAGCTCCACCATGGTGAGCGGGCGCCGCCGCGGGCGTCAAGGTTCACACCGAGGTCGGACCCGCCGGTGGCCCGGAGACGTCGTGGGTGAACGGCGAGCCCGCGGGTGCGCCCGCGTCGCGCTCGGCGTCGACCAGCTCGGCGAAGGTGGTGTCGGACATGATGCGCGCGCGGGCCCGGTCGAGGTCTTGCAGCAGGCCGCCCAGCGCGTCGTCCCGCAGGCCCACCGCGTGGTCGCGATCGAACAGCGTCAGCACGTCGATCACGCGGATCTGATCGAGCGGCCGCGCGGGGATGACGACCTGGATCGGCTCGGCGGTCTCGAGCACGAGGCCCGCGCGCTCGAGGGCGTCGACGACGTCGCCGACGTGGTCGAGGGCGAGGCGGAATCGCTCGCCGATCGCCTCGACGCTGATGCCGATGCGGCGCTGCGCGAAGTGATCGCAGACCGCGAGCATGATCCGCGCGGCGGTGCGACCGGTCGGCCGCAGGTACTCGCTGCGCTCGAGGACGTAGCGGTTGAGGTAGCCCTGCAGGGCGATCGCGCGGTGGCGGTGGGCCGCGTACGTGATCTCGGCGCCCAGCAGGATCACCATCCACGAGACGTACGACCACACGATGAGGATCGGCAGGATCGCGAGGGACCCGTACATGCCCTCGTAGGTCTGCAGGGCGAAGCGGGTGGCGTAGAAGCCGAAGCCGATCTTCGCCAGCTCGAGCAGGATCGCCGAGATGGTGCCGCCGATCACCGCGGCGCGCCAGCGCACCTGCGTGAACGGCAGGAACCGGTTGAGGAGGATCAGCCCGCCGATGCTGAGGATCACCGGTGAGGCGAGGAACACGGTGACGCCGGCGACGAGCGGCGTCGCGAGGCTGAACAGCAGCAGCAGCGGGCCCAGCGTCGCCAGGGTGTAGAACATCGTGAACTGCACGATGACGCTGCGGCGCCGCGCGACCCGCCAGATCCGGTTGAAGGTGCGCTCGAGCGTCGAGAACAGCACGAACGCGATGACCAGCGTGGCGAGGAAGCCCCACGCGCCGAGTCGGCCGAGCGTGACGTTGCGGGCGAGCGCCAGCGCGCCCTCGGCCATCTCGGTGGCCCGGCTGGTCTCGGGCACGAGCGTGCGGAACAGCCGCTCGAGCAGCTCGGCGCCGGCGCCCTCGTCCATGAGGCCGACGACCATGAGCGCGACGCCGATGATCGGCACGGTCGACAGCAGGGTGTGGATCGTCAGCAGCGCGGACATGCCCGCGGCCCGATCCTCGACGCCCCAGCGGCGCAGCACGTACATGCACAGCAGCCACGCGCGACGACCCGAGGTCGGGCGGTACTCGGGGGCGTTGGGCACGACGCGGGCCCGGGCGTCGCGCAGCCGCGTCAACGCGTTGGCCGATCGCGACGACGCGGGCGCGGCCTCGGGGGGCGCGACGGTCTCGGGCTCGGGGTCGTGGCGGTCGGTCACCGGCGTTCCGCCCCTGCGCATGGATGATTCAGTTGCGCTCGGCCGACGCGGCCGCGCGCTTCTTGCCGCGCTCGACCTTCTCGCGCAGGGGCTCGGCGAGGGCGTCGAGCTCCTGGCGCAGGCCGCCGAGCTGCTGCTCGAGCGACGCGACGCGCTTGTCGGACAGGCCGTCGATCTCCGCGAGCACCTCGGCGAGCTTGCGCGCGTAGCCGCCGGCCCGCGTGAGGAGCTCGAGCTTCTCGGCGCCCTTGGGCTTGGGCCACAGCACCGGGTCGAAGCGCTTGCGCAGCTCGGCGACCGTCTGGCCCTCGTCGAACACCGCCTGGCGCAGCTCCTTGATCACCTCGCGCGCGGGCTCGGGGCCTTCGGGCTTGCGACGCGGGCGCGCGTCCTCGGGCTGATCTTCGCGCGAGGGCGGCAGGCGCATCGCCTTCGACAGGTAGTCGACCGCCTCGTAGCTCGGGATCGTCTTGGCGACGCCGTCCCAGCTCAGCACCTGCGGCGCGACCCGCTCCAGCGTCGAGAACGAGATCGTCAGCTTGTCGACGGTGGACTTGCGCAGCTGGAGCTCTTCGGCGCAGTAGAGGTAGAAGTCCTCGTAGCCCCACGCCTCGTGGGATCGCGAGCGTCGCAGCGCCACGAGCTTGCCCGCGAGCTCGACCCAGCTGCGCTTGAACTGCTGGGCGCATCGCAGCGCGTCGAGGCGCGCCGGTTCGGCGCCGGTGCGCTCCAGGCGTCGCAACAGGGTTTCGAGCTTGTCAGACGCGGCGGTCACCCACCGGCGCGTATAGCACCCTGCGGGCCCCGGTGGTACCGTGGGTTGCGTGAGTGCGGGGTCACCGTCGGCGACCGCGATGTGGCGGCCGGATTCGGCCACCCACGCCACGGCGCCGCGCGGCGCGGGCGAGCCGAGCGTCGCCGATCTCGCGACGGCCGTGACCACGGCGCCGGTCGATCCCGCCCCGAGCGGCGCTCGGACGCGGCCGTTCCGGTTCGGCCTCGACGGTGCGGTCGCGGCCGAGGATGCCCTCGCCGCGGGAACGATCATCGGGGAGCGCTACGCGATCCTGCGCGAGCTCGGAGCTGGCGGCATGGGCCGCGTCTACGAGGCCGAGCACATCGCGTTGCGCCACCGCGTGGCAGTGAAGGTGTTGCGCGCCGATCGTCGCGGCGGCGAGTACCAGGCCCGCTTCCGTCAGGAGGCCGAGGCCGCCGGTCGCGTGGGCCACCCGGCGATCGTCGCGATCACCGACTTCGCTGCGGCCCACGAGGGCGTCTCGTACATGGTGATGGAGCTGCTGCGCGGCGAGTCGCTCGAGGACTGGCTCGAGCGCCCCGGGGCCCTGCGCGACGGCGTGGCGTGGCTCGCCGAGATCTCCCGGGGGCTGCACGCGGCCCACGGCGCCGGCGTGGTCCACCGCGATCTGAAGCCCGCGAACCTGTTCCTGCACCACGGCCTCGACGGTCGCGTGCAGCCGAAGATCCTCGACTTCGGGATCGCGAAGGTGTCGACCACGGATCACACCGCGATCGCGACGGCGGCGGGCACCATCCTCGGCACGCCGTACTACCTCGCGCCCGAGCGCGCGCTCGGCAAGCCCCTCGACGCGCGCGCCGATCTCTACAGCCTCGGCGTCGTGCTCTACGAGATGCTCACCGGCACCGTGCCGTTCGTCGACGTCCACTACATGGGCGTGCTGGTGAAGCACGTGCGGCAGCCTCCGCTGGATCCGCGGCAGGCCGCCGCCGAGCGATCGATCCCGGACGGCGTCGCGCAGCTCACGATGGCGCTGCTGGCCAAGACCCCCGAGGCGCGCCCCGCCGATGCGCTCGCGGTGGCCGAGGCCCTCGAGCGGTGTCTGCAGGACGAAGGCGCCGCGCTCGATCGCGTGCGCACCGGCCCACGGGCGCAGCCGGTCGAGGGCGGCGCGACCGTCGGCATCGACGAGATCAGCCAGCGACCGACGGCGGTGCCGGACGCGGCCGCGCGGCCCGCCGCGGCGGCGCCCGTTCCGGCGACGCCCGCGGTCGCAGCGACGGCCTCGGTGGCTGGCCGCGGTGCGACGACGCGGGCCCTTGGATCCAACGCGATGCGCGATGGGCTGTCGCCGACGCGCCGCGCTGCCCGGGCGCCGTGGATGATCGCGGTCGCGCTGGCGTGCGGCGGCGGTGCGGCAGGCTGGGCCATCGCGCGCGGCGATGGCATCGAGGCCGCGCCGGTCGTCGAGTCGACGCCGAGCGCTGCGCCGAGCCCGAGAGAGGCGCCGACCGTCGCGCCGGCGCCGACCGTCGTGCCGGCGAGCGCAGCACCGATGCCGAGCGCCACCGTGACGCCGAGCGCTGCGGCGACGCCCGCCAGCGCGTCGACGCCGACGGCCGTGCCCGAGACCTCGACCGCCGAGACCCCCGCGCCCGTGAAGCGACGCCGGCCCAAGCCCAAGTCGCCGACCAAGCCCGATGCCGCGCCGAGCGGATCGCGGCCCCCTCCGCTCAAGTGACGCATGACGATGTCCCGATTCCCCGCGAAACTCTGTGCCGCCGCGCTGTGCTGCGCGATGTCGTGGTCGTCGACGGCCCGCGCCCGCGTCGCGCCGGCCGAGGCCCCGCCGCCGACCGCCGCGGCTCCGACCGCCGCGAACGAGACCGACGCCACGGATCTGACCGCGCTGCGCGAGCAGGCGGCCGCGGCCGCGAAGGCGACGCCGACCGCCGCGAACCACCGCCGCGTGGCCGAGCTGGCCGAGCGCGCCGGTGACCTCGAGGCCGCCGCGGCGGCGTACCGCGCCGAGCTCGACGCGCTCAACCCCGACCAGGCGCAGGCCCGCGAGGCGGCGTCCGCCGATCTGCAGCGCGTGCGCGAGCGATCGCGGGGCGCCGTCGCCGACGAGGGCGCGTCGTCACACCGCGCCGAGCTCGATCGCGCCTGGGCTCCGCCACCACCGCCCGCGGAGACGAAGCCGCCGCGCCCGGCACCAGCCAAGACGACCGCCGACGATCGCATCGTCCGCAAGTGGTACTTCTGGGTGACGCTCGGCGCGATCGCGGCGTCGGCCGCCGCCGTCACTGCGATCGCGATCAAGGCCTCGCGCGACGACAAGCCCGATTCCCTCGATCGCGCGGGGCAGCTGCGCCTCGGGCCCTCGGGCCTTCGGTTCTGACGGTGGGCGGACGCGGCCCACGGACGACGACCGCGGGGGTCGCAGGCCCGCTCGCGGTGGTCGTCGCGCTCGCGGTCGGCTGCGGCCGCGCTGGGGCGCGCGGCGCCCCGGACCCCGGCGCGCTCGCGGTGATCGACTACGCGGACGGTACGCGCGTGACGGTCATGTCGCTGTCGCCCGATCCGGCCACGCCCGGCGAGGCGATCCTCGCCGCGCTCGAGGTCGAGGCCGACGCGCCCGTCGATCTCGAGGTGGTGTCGTGGCCGCCGCGGATCGGCGGACGCGAGCTCGTGCTGGGCAGTGGGGTCGACGCGGCCATCGCGGCGCGCCCCGAGGATCCGAGGATCTCGCGCGTCGCGGTCGAGGACGCCACGGGCGCGCTGGAGGTCGAGGTGCCGCTCTTGCGCCCATGGAGCCCGCGCACCGCGATGGTCACGGTGGCGCGGCGCGACGGCGCGGCGATCGTCCCCGCGGTCGACGGCCCGCGCACGCGCGACGGTCTCGGGAGCGCGGGCCTGGTCGACGTCGCACAGGTGCCCGTCGGGCTGGTCGCCGCCCGTGTCGACGTCGCCCCCGAGCTCGACGGCGTGCTCGACGAGGCGGTGTGGTCGCGCGGGACGGCCGTGCGCCTCAGCGACAGCCTCGAGGGCGAGCCGGTGGGGATCGAGACCACCGTGCGCGCGCTGTGGGACGACGAGGTGCTGTACATCGGCGCGGTCCTCGAGGACGACGACGTCTGGTCCCAGTTCGAGGCCCAGGACGATCCGCTGTGGAAGGAGGAGGCCTTCGAGTTCTTCTTCTTCGGCGAGGCGACCCGACGGCGCTACCTCGAGCTGCAGGTCTCGCCGCGTGGCGTCACCTTCGACGCGCGCTTCGACACGTATCGCAAGGGTGACGAGGCCTGGGACGGCCCGTGGCGCGCCGCCGCGGCGGTCGATGGCACGGTGCGCCGCCGCGACGATCGCGATCGTCAGTGGTCTGTCGAGATGGCCGTGCCGTTCGCGATGATCTGCGAGCACACCGCGATGACCTGCCCGCCGGTCGCCGGGGCGACGACGCGGGTCAACGCGTTCCGCCTCGATCGACCGCGCCGCGGCCCGCCGCAGGCGTCGTCCCTGGCGCCCACGCGGGTGCCCGACTTCCATGCGCCGGAGCTCGCGGCGGTGATGGAGCTGGGCCCATGAGGCGCGCGCTCGCCACCGTGCTCGTGGTCATCGCGTGTCGCCCCGCGGCGGGCGGTCGCAGCGTCTCGCCGGCGGCGATCCGCGACGCGCTCTCCGGGATCGATCGCACCTCGCTCGAGGTGCGGCTGCGCGGGCCGTGGGCCTCGCACTACGGCGCGAACGCGAACCACACCCTCGGTTCGGTGGAGTCCGTGCTCGCGACGCGCCTGTCGGCGATGGGCCTCGGGGTCGACCTCGGCCTGTCGAAGGCGGTGCGTGAGCTGGCGAGCCTGGCCCCGCAGCACGCGAACATCCCAGCGGCGCTGACCGATGGTGTGCTCGCGTGGGCGGGCGTGGCCGATCCGGCGCCGCGCCTGGTCGTCGTCGAGTTCGCCGAGGATCCGGCGCGTTGCCTCGAGCGGATGTCGCCGCCGTGCGAGGAGGCGATCGCGAGCCTGGTCGAGGGCGTCGCCGAGACGGTCACGCGGACCCCGAACACGCGCTTCGGTGTCGGCGTCGCGCGGGCGCCCTCGGGGGCGACGCGCATGATGGTCGGCGTGCTCGAGCGGGCGGTCGAGCTCGACCCGGTGCCGTCGCGCCTGCGGGCCCGTGCTGTGACCGAGCTGCGCGCGCGGCTGCAGGGCGGTCGCCGCGATCCCGCGTTCGAGGTCACGCTGCCCAGCGGCCAGTCGCGGCGCCTCGCGGCGCAGCGTCGGGGCGACGGCAGCATCGCGGCGTCGTTCGCCTGCGATGCGGGCGATGGGGCGTACCAGGTCGAGGTCCTCGCCGACGGCGCGCACGGGATCGAGGTCGCCGCGATCTTCCCGCTGTTCTGCGGCGTGTCGGCGCCCAAGAGCATCGTCGCCGAGATCGAGCGGCTCGGTCCCGACGTCGGCGCCGAGGACGTCGCGCTGGCGAGCTTCTACTTCCTCAACCAGATGCGCGCGGATCGGGGGCTACCCGCGCTGCGCTGGGACGATCGCGCGGCCGCGGTCGCCGAGGCCCACAGCGCGGACATGCGGCGCTCGGGCTTCGTCGGCCACGTGTCGCCCACCACCGGCGACGTCTCGGCGCGCTACGCCCGGGCGAAGATCACCGCGACGGTGGTCCGCGAGAACGTCGCGCGCGGCTACGGGCCGGCGGGGATCCACGACAGCCTGCTGCGCAGCCCCGGTCACCGCGCCAACATGATCGCGACGGACGTCACCCACGTCGGCATCGGCGTGGTGCTCGGCGCAGCCGAGAGCGACGCCCCGGGATCGCCGCGGCCCGTCTTCCTCACGCAGAATTTCCACCGGCCGCCGGGGGAGGGCGCGCCGAAGGCCGCCGCGATGGTGCCGACGCTCCGCCAGCGCATCGAGCAGGCGCGCGCGCAGGCCGGGCTCGCGCCTGCGCGCTGGGACGACGGCCTCGACGCGGTCGCCGGCGAGCTCGCGGCGGCGCGGGCCCGCGGACGCGCCGCGCCGGCGAAGTGGGAGCAGCGGGTGTTCGCCGAGGGGCACGCCGGGGTCGAGCAGCACCTGGTCGAGAGCGCGGACTTCGACGCCCTGGGCGGCGTCGAGCTGTGGACCGCCGCCGACCTCCACGTGGGCCTCGGCGTCGCGCGTCGCAGCGACGGCCGGTTCGTGCTCGTCGCCCTCGTGGTCCCGTGATGGGTCGCCCCGAGGCGGGACTGCGGATCCTCTCGTCGTCGTCGCGGTTCCCATGGTGTCGGGGCCGCGGATCCGTGGTTTATGCTCCCGCGCCCATGGCCGCGCACCCCGCCTCGCCCGCCGCTCGCCAACGTGTCGTCCTCGGCGTCGTCGGTGGCTCCGGCCTGTACCGCATGGCGGCGCTCGCCGACGGCACCAAGGTCGAGCTGACCACGCCCTTCGGCGCCCCGAGCGGCCCGTACACGCGGGCGACGCTGCCGCGGCCCGGCGCCGCGCCCCTCGACGTCGTGTTCCTCGCGCGTCACGGCGAGGGCCACCGCCTGCTGCCGACCGAGGTCGACTACCGCGCGAACATCCACGGGTTCAAGCAGCTCGGGGTCACGCACCTGCTCAGCGTCTCCGCGGTCGGGTCGCTGCGCGAGGAGATCGTCCCCGGCCACGTGGTGTTCCCCGACCAGTTCATCGATCGCACGCGCACGCGGGCCTCGACGTTCTTCGGCGACGGCGTGGTCGCCCACGTGCAGTTCGGCGAGCCGACCACGCCGGCGTTCCGCGCCCTCGCCCGGGACGCGGCCGCGCGCGCCGGCGCCACCATCCACGACGGCGGCACGCTCGTCGTGATGGAGGGCCCCGCGTTCTCGACGAAGGCCGAGTCGCACCTCTATCGCAGCTGGGGCGCGTCGATCATCGGCATGACCGCGCTACCCGAGGCCAAGCTCGCCCGCGAGGCCGAGCTCGGGTACGCCGTGCTCGCGCTGGCCACCGACTACGATTGCTGGCACGAGGCCGAGGCCGAGGTCAGCGTCGAGGCGGTGATGGCCACGGTCGCGCACAACGTCGAGCTGGCCCAGCGATCGATCCTCGAGCTCGTCGCGGCGCTCCCCCAGACCACCGAAGAGCTCCCGTACCCCCGCGCCTGCGAGTTCGCGACGATGACCGATCGCGCGAGCATCTCCCCCGCGGCGCGTCAGCGCCTCGATCTCATCCTCGGCCACTACCTCTGAAGGACACCCACGATCATGACCGCCCAGACTCCCCGTTTGCTCGTCGTCGGTAGCGTCGCCATCGACTGGGTCATCACGCCGCGGGCCGAGCGGCCCGAGGCCGTCGGTGGCTCCGGCACCTTCTTCTCGATGGCCGCGTCGTACCTCGCCCCGGTGCAGCTCGTCGGCGTCGTGGGCCGCGATTTCCCCGAGCAGGCGATCGCCGATCTGAAGCACGCCGGCGTCGACCTCGACGGCCTCGAGATCGTCGACGGCAAGACCTTCCGCTGGAAGGGCCGCTACCACGACAACATGAACGCCCGCGACACGCTCGACACCCAGCTCGGGGTGTTCGCGGACTTCAAGCCCAAGCTCCCGGCCGGTTATCGCAACGCGGAGTACCTGTTCCTCGCCAACATCCAGCCCGACCTGCAGCTCGAGGTGCTCGAGCAGATGGAGCGGCCGCGGATCGTCGGGCTCGACACGATGAACCTGTGGATCGACATCGCGAAGCCTTCGCTGCTGAAGGTGCTCGCGCGGGTCGACGCGCTGCTCATCAACGAAGAAGAGGCGATGCAGCTCACCGGCGAGCACAACCTCGTGCGCGCCGCGAAGGCGGTGCAGAAGCTCGGCCCCAACAGCGTCATCGTGAAGCGGGGCGAGTACGGCGCGCTGCTGTTCCACGGCGACGACGTGTTCTCGGCGCCGGCGCTCCCCCTGGACGAGGTCGCCGACCCCACCGGGGCCGGGGACGCCTTCGCCGGCGGGTTCATGGGCTGGCTGGCCCGGAGCAACGACCCCCACGGCGAGCAGCTGCGCACGGCGATGATCTACGGATCGACCCTGGCGAGCTTCTGCGTGCAGGGTTTCTCGTACGACGCGCTTTTCGGCCTCGACCGGGCCAAGATCCAGGCACGCTTCGATCAGTTCGCGCGACTGTCGGACTTCCGCCGCGCGGATCTCCGCTGAACCCAAAGGACCCCGTGACGACCCCCGCCCGCGACGACTTCAGCCTCCTCGAAGCCTGGCGCGGCGGGGACGAGCCCGCCGGACGCGAGCTGTTCGAGCGCTACTTCGACGCGGTCTACCGCTTCTTCCGCAACAAGGTCGACGACTCCGCCGAGGATCTCGTCCAGCAGACGTTCATGGGCCTGGTGCAGGGCCGCGATCGCTTCCGCGGCGACGCCAGCTTCCGCACCTACGTCTTCATGATCGCGCGCAAGCGGCTGTACTCGTACCTCCGCGATCGCGATCGCAACCGCGAGCCGATGGAGGTCAGCACGACGTCGGTCGCCGACCTCGGGATGGTCTCGCCGTCGCGCGCGGTGCTGGTGCGGCAGGAGCAGCACCTGCTGCTTCAGGCGTTGCGACGCCTGCCGATCGAGATGCAGGTCGCGCTCGAGCTCTACTACTGGGAGGAGCTCGGCGTCGCCGAGATCGCCGACGTGCTCGAGACCCCGGTCGGCACGGTGAAGAGTCGGCTGCAGCGCGCGCGTACGCGGCTCGACGAGATCATCGTGCAGCTCTCCGAGTCCGACGACCTGCTGAAGAGCACCATGGACAACTTCGACAAGTGGGCGAAGGAGCTCCAGGCGCACCTCGGGCCCAAGGCGGGCGAGGGGCTGCGGGTCCCGCCCGAGTCCGATCCCGAGTAGCCGTCGTCCGCTACAGCGCGTGGAGCAGGATGGCGCCGTCGCCCTCGCGCAGGCCGGGGGTCGTCGTGCCGCCGAGGAGCTCGCCGGCATCCGAGCTGCCACCGGCACCGCCGCCGCCGCCGCCCTTGTTGTTGCCCGAGCACGCCACCGTACCCGCGGATCCACCACCGCCGCCGCCCCCGGGCACGAGTCCACCACCGCCACCGCCACCGCCCGGCACGCTCGTCGCGCTGAAGCAGCAGCACGATTGACCGGCGCCGCCGTCCGATCCGGATCCGGGCGCGCCGAGGAATCCCCCGCAGCCGACGCCCGCCGCACCCGCGGCGCCGACGGTGCCGCCTCCGCCCGCACCGCCGTCGGGGCTGTCGATGCCGTTCGCTCCGGCCCCACCGCCGCCGGCCCCACCGTCACCACCGAACACGGTGCCCGGCTCGCAGCCGCCGCGGCCACCACCGCCTCCGCCACCGGCGACGATCATGCGATTGCTCGGATCGTTGCTGATCTGCCGCACGTCGGAGGCCCCGCCGCCTCCGCCCGCGTTGGTCGAACCTCCGTCGCCGCCGCCGTTGAAGCCGGCGGCGGGCACCTGGCCCATGCCGCCGACGTAGAGGTGGAGCGTCTCGCCCGGCGTCACGCTCATCACGCCCTCGGCGTAGCCGCCCAGGCCGCCTGCGCCGCCCTCGGACGCGTTGCCGCCCAGCGCCCCGGAGCCGCCCTGGGCGCCCCAGGCCTGCACGAAGACCTCGGTGACGCCCTCGGGGACGACGAACTGCTGCTCGGCGCCCGTGAACTCGAAGGCGAGCTCGGTCTCGCAGACGCCGTCGGTGCACGTCAGGCACGCGGTCCCACAGCCGCCGCAGTTGTTCACGTCGGTGTCGGTGTCGACGCACGCGCCGCCGCAGCGGGTGAGGCTCGGGTCGTCGCACGCGCACGCGCCGTCGGTGCACGACTGACCCTCGCCACACGCGACGCCGGGTTCGGCCTCGCAGTCGAAGCCTGCACCGCAGTGCGCGTCGTCGACGAACGGATCGATGCAGCCCGCGCCGCAGTCGACGAGGTCGCCCTCGCAGGCGCAGACCCCCGCGACGCAGGTCTCGTCGGGGCCGCACACGTCGCCCGCCGACGCGGCGGTGCACCAGCCGCTCGCGCCGCAGAACGCCGGATCGGTGAGGGGATCGACGCAGAGGTCGCCGCAGCGGACCTCGAAGGCGCCGCACTCGGGCGCGCCCGTGGTGCTCGACGCGGCGTCGGTGGTGGACTCAGCCGAGCCCGTGGTCGACTCGACGGCGCCGGTGCTCGAGGTCGGGCCGTCGGTGCCCGAGGCTTCGGTGCCCGAGGACGACGCCGCGTCGGTGCCCGACGACGACGCCGCGTCGGTGCCCGAGGACGACGCCGCGTCGCCGGTGGTCGGCTCCGCGGTCGTGGAGCTCATGCCTGGCCCCGGTCCGTCGTCGTCGCCGCTCGTCGCGGTGCTCGTCGTGACGGAGGTCGTCGCGGTCGTCGCGATCGGGGCGCCTGGTCCGGCGCCCGTGCTCGACGCCTCGCCCGTGCCCGCGGCGTCGGTGTCGGTCCCGCAGGCGACCCCCGCGAGCAGGAAGAACGGCAGCATCGTGGACGAGCGAGCGATCGAGTTCGGCATGGCGGTGGTGCCCAGCGGGCGACTCCAGATCGATGCTGTGCGGTCCGCGACCGCGCGCTTCAACGGCGCGGCGGCGCGCAAGTGGACCGCGCGCGCGGTCGATCGCGGCCACGTCGCCGGCGACGCGACCCATCGGCGGACCGGTGGCGCATTCGGGACCGCGACCGGGATCCGAGGCGCCCGGGTGTGCCGCGCGGTCGCAGTGGTCCGCGTCGCGTCGCCGGGGGGCTAGAACGTCGCCTGGAGCCCGAACAGGGTCATGAAGGACCCGGCGCGATCCTTCGTGGTGAGGTCGTCATCCTCCTCCGCTTTGCCCTGCTTGATGGGCTGCTCGTTGACGACGCCGCGGAACTGGACGACGAGCTTGATCCACTTTCGCACGCGGAACCGCAGGTCCACGTTCGGGGACGCGATGAACTCCAGGCCATCGCTGACGATATCGGTCTGCGATCGGAACGGGAGCGCGATGCCGAGGCCGAGGCCGAG